>Ga0256405_10010760_pt1 | contig 11927 bp, 8 predicted proteins | sample RumenRJG_02DNA_FD_189096 | JGI IMG/M metagenome (GOLD analysis project Ga0256405, IMG submission 189096) | Bovine rumen microbial communities from Lethbridge, Alberta, Canada - RJG_02 | ecosystem: Host-associated > Mammals > Digestive system > Stomach > Rumen | place: Canada: Alberta | collected...
AGGCCTGGACTTTCTGAACGATGCCGCTTTCCAGGGCGGACCAGGCCAGGGTGCTGCCGCCTTCCAGAAGGATGCTGTCGATGCCTTCCGCGCCGAGCTGCGCTGTCAGATCCCGGAGGTCCACCCGGGGGCCGGCCCCGCATTCCAGGATCCGGCAGCCCGCTGCGATGTAGGGGGCCTGCTTTTCCTTGTCCCTGCAGCAGGTAGCCAGGATGGTGGGGGTCTCCCGGGCGGTGGTCACGACCTTCGCGGTGAGAGGTGTCCGGAGGCTTGAGTCGCAGATGATCCGGACGGGATCCCGGCCCTTCTGCGCTTCTCCCAGCCTGCAGGTAAGAAGCGGGTCGTCCGTGAGGACGGTGCCGACGCCGGCCATGATGGCAGTGAGGCGGTTCCTGGTCTTGTGGACGTGCCGGCGCGCCGCTTCGCCGGTGACCCAGCGGGACGCCCCTGTGAAGCAGGCGGTCTTTCCGTCCAGAGTCATGGCGTACTTCAGGACGACCAGCGGGAGACCGGTGGTGATGTAGTGGAAGAAGACTTCGTTCACTTTCCTGCATTCTTCTTCCAGAAGGTGCTCTGTCACTTCGATCCCATGCTCTTTCAGGATCCGGATCCCTTTTCCGGCGACCTTCGGGTTCGGGTCGCCGCAACCGGTGAAGACGCGGCGGATGCCGGCTTCGATCAGGGCATCCGTGCAGGGCGGCTGCTTCCCGTGGTGGCAGCAGGGCTCAAGCGTGACGTAGATGTCCGCGCCGGCAGGGTCCTCGCCCCGGGAGCGGCAGTTCTCCAGCGCCGCCCGCTCCGCGTGCAGGCTGCCGAAAACGGCGTGCCATCCTTCGCCGATGATCCGGCCGTTCTTTACGATCACTGCGCCCACCAGCGGGTTCGGTGAGACCCGGCCGGTGCCCCGGAGGGAGAGCTCCAGCGCGCGGCGCATATATTCTTCATGTGTCATCCGAAGGAAGATCCTCCTTTCATAGATTAAGGTGCGGAAATGAAAAACTCCCCGGAGATCTCCGGGGAGCAGGAAAAGGCAGAAGGCAGGCTGACGCAGCTTTGACACATGCAATAAAGCAGGGATCCGGACTGTACCGCAGAATACAAAACGCCCCGGAACGGTTTCCGTTCCAGGGCGTGACCGGTACATTCAAAGCATCCGCCCGGCGCAGTACATGCGCCGTTCAGCTGACCGCATCTTCTTCCATCCAGACTGTACTGTCGGCTCCGGAATCTCACCGGATCGTGCGTCTGCAGGTCCTTGCCGCTGTAAGCAGCTTTTCCGGGATCTGTTTCGGCTCGCGGGCTGTAAGCATTCCTGCTGAAAGATCATACAGAAAGCTTGATACCGCCGGTGGGGAATTTCACCCCGCCCTGAAGATTTCTGACTCTTATCTTAGGACGCGCTGTGTCTGTTGTCAATACCAGGGAAATAATAGGTGTTATCGAATACGTTGATCGGAGATCCGGGCGGGCGGTCTGTTTTGACTGCTGCGGATACCTGTGATACGATGAAAAACAACGGCCTGCAGCCCCGGAACAGTCTGACCGGGAAGGAAAGAAGCAGGAGAAAAGAGCGGTAAAAAAGAACAGTAAAAAAGAGCAGCAGGAGAACAGAGTATGAAGACCATCCTGATCACAAACGACGACGGCATCGAGGCGGGAGGCATTGTCCGTCTGGCGGAAGCGGCAGCGGAATTCGGGGAAGTGTGGGTGGTGGCGCCGGCGCGGCAGATGAGCGCGGCCTCCCACAGTATCACGCTGCACAGTCCCGTTGATATTTGCCCTCATTCTTTTCCTGTCCCCGGCGTGCGTGCTTTTTCCTGCAGCGGCACCCCGGGGGACTGCGTCCGCGTCGGAAGTCTCAGCATCCTGCCCCGGAGACCGGACATGGTGCTTTCGGGGATCAACTACGGGTACAACGTGGCTTCAGATATCCAGTACTCCGCGACGGCAGGGGCCGCTTTTGAGGCGGCGTTCCAGGGACTTCCTGCCATCGCTTTCTCGGAGGAAGCGCTTCCCTGCCACGAAACTGCGGACAGGTATCTTACGGAACTGCTGGAGGAGCTTCTTGAGGTGCGGCCCGGTCCGGGCAGCATCCTGAACGTGAACTTCCCGGGATGCCCGCTGGAACAGTGCAGGGGGATCCTGCGGGACAGAAAAGTTTCCCGCGGGATGATCTTCCGGGATCATTACAGGGAGCTGGAAAAGCTTCCGGGCGGAGGTATCCGTCTCATGGTGGAGGGCGTCCGCGATGAGGCCGCGGAAGATGGCACTGATCTCCGCGCCGTGACCGGAGGGTACGTCTCGGTCGGGATCGTAAAGAACATCGGGTACTGAGAATGGGAAAGGAGCCGGCCAGATGAAAAAACAGACTGTCCGCTTTGCTGCAGGGATCCTGTTTGCAGTTTTGCTGGTCTTCGCCCCGGCGTTTTTTCCGGCTGCCGGGATCTTCGGGGGATCTGCCGAAAATAACCGGGGGAACGTGTACGCGGCGCGGATCGCCGGCAGGGGAGCCGGCACCGGGGATCCGGGAAAGGGACCCGGAAGCGGACCAGAGAGCGGAACAGGGAGCAGCGCAGAGAACAACGGGAGCTTTACCATCGCGTTCGCGGGGGACATTCTCTTTGACCCGGTCTACACCGCCGGACGGAAGGCGACGTCCCGGGGCGTCGCGGGGAGCTACGATGAAAAGACCCTGGAGAGAATGCGGGGGGAGGATGTCTTCATCGTCAACAACGAGTTCACATATACCCGGGGCGGGAAACGCTCCGGCAAGACCTACGCGTTCCGGACCGATCCCCGGTACGCGGCCATGCTGCAGGAAATGGGCGTCGACCTGGTGACCCTGGCAAACAACCATACCTGGGATTTCGGGGAACAGGGGTTCCTGGACACGCTCTCCACGCTGGAAGACATCGGAGTGTCTTATATTGGCGGAGGCCGGAACCTCGCGGAGGCCATGCGCCCGAAGATATTTGAGGCAGGAGGCATGAAGATCGCTGTCCTGAACGCGACCGAGATCGAACGGACCCGTGTCTGGACCAAAGCGGCTGATGAACAGTCCCCGGGCGTGTTCCGCTGCTTTGACCCGGCGCTTCTCCTGGATGCCGTGAGAGCGGCAGACGCGGAGAATGACTTTGTGATCGCAGTCCTCCACTGGGGGATCGAAGGGCAGTCCCGGCCGGACAGACGCCAGCAGGAGCTGGCGGAACGATTAAAGGAAGCCGGCGCCGACCTGATCGTGGGGGGACATCCCCATGTGCTGCAGTCCGTCGGATTCGCGGGCCATGTCCCGGTGGCCTACAGCATGGGCAATTTCCTGTTCCACTCGGGCGTCTATGACACCGGGATCCTGGAGGCGGAATTCGATCCCGGGGAAAAAGCTCTGAGATCTCTCCGCTTCGTGCCGCTGCAGTCCCGGGACTGCAGGCTGGTGATGCTGGAGGGAAGAGAAAAGGAACAGTTCCTGATCAGGCTCCGCAGGATCTGCCCGGGGACGGAGATCGACGAGGAGGGGCTCATCTCATTGGGAGAAGACCCCCACGGATCATGATGGACACTTGCGCGGTAAAGCGCGCAGGGAACTGCCTTTTCCGGGGCGTTCCATGCTATAATTCATACATACTTGTCGACATGGAGGATGCAGCAGTATGCCCGACAACCAACTGGAATTCCATTCCGCCTACGGTAAGAGGCGGATCCTGATCGTAGAGGATGAACTGATCAACCAGGAGATGCTGAAGATCGTCCTGGACAGCGTTTATGACATTATTTCAGCGGAGACAGGGACAGAAGCCCTTGCAAGGCTGGCTGAAGAGAGCGAGACCATCAGCCTGGTCCTTCTCGACCTGAACCTGCCGGATATGCATGGCCTGGAGGTCCTGAAGCAGATGAAGGCGGACAGCACCACGGCCCGTATTCCGGTCATCGTGATGACGGCAGAGAAGGACGCGGAGGTGGAGAGCCTGACTCTGGGCGCCATCGACTTCATTCCGAAGCCGTATCCCCAGCCGAAGGTGATCCATGCCAGGGTGCTCCGGACCATCGAGCTTTGCGAGGACAGGGACATCATCCGCTCGACCGAGCGCGACCATCTGACCGGCCTTTACAACCGGGAATACTTTTACCGCTACGCGGCGCAGTACGACGTGTATCACAAGGACCAGCCCACGGACGCCATCGTCCTCGACATCAACCACTTTCATATCATCAACGAGCGGTACGGGAAGGGCTACGGAGACGAGGTCCTGAAACGGATCGGAGAAAAGGTGCTGGATGCCGTGCGGGCTTCCGGAGGGATCGTGTGCCGCAGGGAGGCGGACACTTTTCTCGCCTACTGTCCGCATCGGAGCGATTACGCGGAGATCCTGGAGAATGCTTCCGTGACGCTACGGGGAGACGGCAGAAACGAGAACCGCGTTCGTCTCCGCATGGGCGTCTATGCAAGTGTGGATAAGAGCATCGACATCGAGCGGCGCTTTGACAGGGCGAAGCTGGCGGCGGATACAGTGAAAAACAGCTTCACGAAGGCCATCGGCATCTATGACGATTCGCTCCATGAGTCGGAGATCTTTGCGGAACAGCTGCTGGATGGGTTTGAGACGGCTGTCCGTGAGAAGCAGTTCGAGGTGGTCTACCAGCCGAAATTCAACATCCGGCCCCAGGTGCCGGTCCTGACCAGCGCCGAGGCCCTGGTGCGCTGGAAGCATCCGCAGCTTGGCACAGTGAGTCCTGCCGTGTTCATCCCGCTTTTTGAGCAGAACGGACTGATCCGGCAGCTGGACGATTATATCTGGCGCGAGGCGGCAGCCAGGATGAAGGACTGGAAGGACCGGGGCGTGGATCTGGTGCCGGTATCGGTGAATGTATCCCGGATCGATCTGTACGATCCCTTCTTTGTCGAACGGATGCAGGAGATCATGGAGAGCAACGGACTGTCTCCCGCGGAGTTCTACCTGGAAGTGACGGAATCCGCGTATACTGAGAATTCTGACCAGATCATCCGGACCGTGAAACAGCTCCGGGAGAAAGGGTTCCGTATCGAAATGGATGATTTCGGGTCGGGCTACTCTTCCCTGAACATGATCTCGACGCTTCCTATTGACGCCCTGAAGCTGGACATGGAGTTCATCCGGAACGCTTTCCGGGAACGCAAGGACACGAGGCTTCTGGAGGTGGTGATCCAGCTGGCGGAGTCCCTGGAAGTGCCGACCATCGCCGAGGGCGTGGAGACCGCGGAGCAGATGCTGACCCTGAAGACCATGGGCTGCGATATCGTGCAGGGATACTATTTCTCCCAGCCTCTGTCCGCAGGGGAATTTGAGACCTTCATGAAGGAGAACAAAGAACGGGAGGCGGAGAGTCAGAAGAAGAGCGGCGGAAAAGGACCGGGACGGCTGCGTGACAAGTTTACCTATGACGCGCTGCACGATCCGCTGACCGGGCTGTATAATCACACGGCATTTGACATTCTGTTCCACGACGCAGACAAGGACCACATCGCAGTCATGATCGCGGAGATCAATGACTATGCACTTTTAAAAAAGGAGAAGGGACGGAAATACGCGGACGAGGCGGTGCTCAGAGTGGCGGATGTGCTGCGGAAGAGTTTCCGCTCGGTGGACGATATCTGCCGCCTGAAAGAGGATGAGTTCGTCGTGATCATGACAAGAGTCAGCGGCGCCATGCATTCACTGATCTATGACAAGGTGGCGCAGATGAACCAGGTCCTGCAGGAAACGGACGGGGTGCTGCAGCCGGTATCGCTCAGCGTCGGTGTGGCGTTTTCGGACCGGGAAAAGCCGGAGGGAGACGTTTTTCAGGACGCGGACACCGCCCTGCTCCGGACCAGGCAGACGCACCCCGGCGGCTGTACGGTGTTCTGAGGACCCCGGGACAGGGACCGGATGTCGGATCCAGACCCCAAAAGGGGCTGCCGCAATCACAAAAGAAATTTTTGTGATGCGGCAGCCCTCTTTGTTTCCCGGAATGATATGGCGGAAACTTCAGTAATGCACCACATTCTCCGCAGTGCGGATCTTTTCCCTGAGAGCGGCGGCCTCTTCGCTCCGGAAGAAGCGGAGGGTGCTCTCCGGCACCAGGGTCTCCAGCAGAGGCCAGTTTTCCTCCTTGATCGCGGTGCGGACAGTGGAGGCGCTGATCACGGCGCCGTCTGATTCTTTCCGGGGCACCACCACCAGCTCCACACCGTGCTGCGGGAGGACCTCCCCCATGATGCGGTTGTAGGCGGAGGTCACCACACTGAAGGGCTCCTCTCCGACGTAGCGGCGGGTGATGCCGAGGGCCGCGGCGATGCGGCTGAAGATGTCGATGTCCAGCCGGGCGTGGCTTTCAATGACCGCGTCCGAATCCTTCTGGAAATAGCTGGGGAAGGTGGCGCTGCTGATGATGTAGGGGCCGCTGTCGTGATATACGATGTTTTTCAGGTCCGCTGTGCCCTCCATGACCAGCTGCTTCCGCACGGAGAAGGGGACCAGGCTCGCGTCCTCACTGACGATGAAGAGGTGGAGCAGGCGGTTCTCCGAAGCGGCTTTTTCCACAAGATAGCGGTGCCCCAGCGTGAAGGGGTTCGCGTTCATGACGACGGCGGCGGTCTCTGTGCCTGCGGCAGCGGTGCCTTCGGCTGCCGGAGCGGAACCGCTGTCCGGTCCCGGCATGGAGCTGGTCTGGCGGGCAGTCTCCTCCTTCAGCTTTTTCAGGTAGCTGTCAAATCCGCTCCAGCTGTTCTCCATGAAGACCACCTGGTCCTCGATCCGCACGATCTCCCGGAAACCGAGGTCCGCGAAAAATTTCGCGGAGCTGCATTTGGTGTAGACGAAAAGGTGCGTGTTTCCCCGGGCGAACTGCACATTGATGAGATGCGTCACGATCTCGTTCATGAGACCCTCGCCCTGGTGGGCATGGCTCACTGCAAGACAGCGCAGCGTATTACCGAAGCAGCTGCCGGTGCCCACAAGTTCGTAATCTTCGTCGTAAAGACCGCAGGAATAATCGAGGTTTTCATCCCGCCGGATGCCTTCTTCCTTAAGAAGGGAGTCCATCTGGGAGACAGCATAGCGGTCGTTTTTCCTGATCTCGGAAATAGAATAATCTGACACAGGCACACCTCCGGATGATCTTTTCTTCAGTCTTTCTACAGTATAGCATAAACTTGACCGGCCATACCGCCGCCGGTAAAATGATGTCATAAGCAAAAAAACTGTGACGGGCCTGAACCGAATCAGGTCATTACAAATAAGGAGACACGATAATGCAGGATGAGCAGATCATCGATCTGTACTGGGAGCGTTCGGAAGAAGCGATCCGGGAGACGGATAAAAAGTACGGGAAGTACTGCGGCACCATTGCCTGGAACATTCTGTACAGCGCGGAGGACGCGGAGGAGTGCGTGAACGATACCTGGATGAACGCATGGAACGCAATGCCGCCCCACCGGCCGGGGTTCCTGAAGGCCTTCCTCGGGAAGATCACCCGGAACCTGGCGCTGAATCTGTATGAAAAGAAACACGCGGAGAAGCGGGGCGGCGGAGAGACAGCCCTGGCGCTGGATGAACTGGCGGAATGCGTGGGCGGCGTGCCGGGCGGCAATGGTACGGCAGGCGTCAGCGGCTCTGTCTGGGATTCCGAGGGCAGTCCGGAGGAGGGCATGGTGCTTACAGCGTGCCTGAACCGCTTCCTGCAGTCGATGAAGGCGGAGGACCGGAAGATCTTCGTCCAGCGGTACTGGTACATGTATTCCGTGAAGGAGATCGCCGGCAATCTGGGCCTTGGGGAGAGCAAGGTAAAGATGACGCTGCTCCGGCAAAGGGAAAAGCTGAAAAAGGTGCTGGAAGAGGAGGGTATTCCGGTATGACAGAGAGAGAACTCCTGAGAGCCATCGGAGAGATCGACGAAAAGTATATAGAGGAGGCTGCGCCATCAGCCGCGGTGAAGGTCATTGATGCCGGGAAGAAACGGCGGAGAAGACGGCATATGTTCAGCGCGGCCGCCGCTGCGGCTGCAGCGGTGTTCCTGATCGGTATTTTCCCGAAAATGCAGAGGACCATGCTCACAGCGGACAAGGGAGCCGTGATGACGGAGAGAAGCGCGGCGCCGGCAGCAGCCGCGGCAGATGAGGAAGCGGCGGAAGCTTTTGCGGAAGAGACGGTACAGGAGATGAAAGCCGGAGAGGCGCCGGCAGAGACCTTTGCGGCTGCGGATGCGGAACAGGAGATGTATGCCGCAGAAACGGCAGCGGAAATGTATGCCGCGACTGAGGCGCCTGACACGTACGCTGCGGCACCTGCGATGCCGGCACCTGAGGCGCTGACGACTGCAGCGGCCCAGATCATCAACAATCTGGAAGCAGCTGCGTCCGAAGAGAAGACAGCCGGATCCGAGAGGAAGGCACTGGGGGCGGATATGGAACAGGAAGAAATGGCCGCAGCACAGGATCAGGGCGGCATGGCCGCCGGATGGGGGAACCCGTTCATCCCCTGCGCGTCCATGGAAGAGGCCGCCGGACTGGCGGGGTTCGCGATGGAAGTGCCGGCGGAGACTGCCCTCACGGAACAGTATCCTGTCAGGGACATCACCGCGATCAAGGACACCATGATCCAGGTGATCTGCTATGACGCTGCCGGAAACGAGGGCTTCCGGATGCGGAAAGCCGCGGGAGAGGAAGATATCAGCGGTGTCTACGGCACCTATGAGGAGAAGACTCTGGAGTCCGGAGACCGGACGCTGCAGCTCAGGCTGAAAGAGGGACTGGTCCGGACGATCTGCTGGACGGAGGACGGCTTCAGCTACGCGGTCATGACGGACGAAGCGGAACTGGACGAAGAAGCTGCGGCGAAACTCGCGGACGGGATCCGCTGATAAAAAGGAGCACAATTTCCCTGCAGCACGGCAAGATATCAGAAAACTGTGATACAATAAAAGCAACAGGTGAACGTCATGCCGGCGGGGCCGGCGGAGAGGAGGAATTACATGCGTATCAACAGGAGATATTCAAAATTTGCAGCACTGGTCCTTTTCCTGTCACTTCTGATGACGATGCTGTTCGGCCAGGTGGCCGCTGTACGGGCAGACACTGATCCCGCCAAGGCTGTCCAGGGGCTTTACAAAATGGAGAGCATGATGGGAATCAGCGCCGAGACCTTTGCCACTGCCAGCGGGATCACTGTGGAGGAAGCGAAGAATTACATCATGATGGAGCTTAAGGAAGGCGGTGTCTGCATTTTCACAGTGGACAAAGACCCCGAAACCTTATACTGGACGACGGACGGGACGAACTTCGCGCTGTCTGCAGAAGCCGGGGGAGAAGCTCTGATCAAAGGGACCATCCAGGACGGCCTTGCCGCCATGGATATCGAAGGTACGGAACTGAAGCTCCGGAAAGAAGGGACTGCAGCTGCAGCTGAGACCACGACAGCCACGCAGGGATCGGGAGAAGCCGTTCCGGAAGATATTTCCGGCGTCTACCGTCTGAACAGTCTGATGGGAATGGACATGCAGACTTACGCGACCCTTATGGGAACCACACTGGAAAACGCGGCGAACACCTGGGTAATGGACATGAAGCCGGACGGCAACGCTTACATGGCAGTGGACGGACAGATCGCGACCTGCAAATGGGTCCGTGAAGGGGAAAAGATCACTCTGATCTCGGTGGAGAACGGCGTAGAGGAGCGCCTGGAGGGAACTCTTTCCGGTGACAGGATCCTCCTGACAGTGGAAGGCGTCGAAGTGGCCCTGAAGAGAGATCCGGTGCAGTAAACCCGGAAGAAGGAGCAGAGAAGCAATGAAGGAATGGACCAGAGAAGAACGGTACAAAGTGCTTCAGAGCCCCGAGGAGATCAGGGAGCTTCATGAAAGGATCTCGAAGTCCGTATACCGTCAGACGTATCACATTCAGCCGGTGACGGGGCTTTCCAGCGATCCCAACGGGTTCGCCCTTCACAAGGGGATCTGGCATCTCTTTTACCAGTGGTGTCCCTGGGGAGCCGTACACGGACTGAAGTACTGGTATCACGTGACCAGCGAAGACCTGATCCACTGGACAAACGCCGGTGTCGGACTGAAGCCGGACCGGGACTATGACAACAAAGGCAATCACTCCGGTTCCGCCATCTCCAATGGAGAAGACCTTTACATCTTCTACACGGGGAACCACAGGGACGAGAACTGGGTGAGGACGCCATACACCTGCGGAGCTGTGCTGGGGAAGGACGGAATGCCGGAGAAGCTTCCGGAGCCGCTGTTCGGCCCGAGGCCGGATTACTCCGAGCATCAGCGCGATCCCAAGGTGATCTGGAATGAAGAGAAAAAGAAGTATTTCATTTTTATCGGCGCCCAGACCCAGGATCTCCGCGGCACGGTGCTGATCTATGAATCCTCGGAGCTCCTGAAGGGATGGAAGTTCGCAGGAGAACTGAAGGTCCCCGGCTACGAAAAGTTCGGCGGCATGTGGGAGTGCCCCTATATCGTGAACCTGAGCGGGACAGATCTCCTGATCTTCTCTCCGCAGTACACGAAGCTTCCCGGCAGAGCGGAGAGCACGAACCACAACGTGTACCTTCTGGGCCATATGGATTACGACACCCTGACCTTTATGCCGGAGACGGACTACCAGTATCTGGATTTCGGCTTCGATTTCTATGCAGCCCAGGGCGCGGCCAATGTGGGCGATCCAGACAAGGCTGTGCTGATCGGCTGGATCGGCCTGCCGGACAACCATTATCCCACCGAGGAGGAGGACTGGGAAGGCAGCATGAGCCTGCCCAGGGAGCTCAGGATCAGGAACGGGAAGCTGATCCAGACGCCGGTGGCGGAGATCGACAGCCTGCTGGGCGAAGAAGTTCCCGCCGACGGGAACCTTCCCGCAGCCTGCGAGATCCGGGTGAAGCCGGCAGATGCAGGACAGGACTTCGACCTTGCACTTTTCACGAAGGCGGACGGCAGCGGCGGTCTCCGGATGCACTACGACGCGGAGAAAAAGCTCTGCACCTTTGACAAGAGCGGGATGACGAAGCGTTTCAACCCCCAGGTCGGAGAGGTGCTGACCATGCCCCTGGCGGAAGGACTTTTCTCGATCCGTATCTTCATCGACCGCAGCAGTGTCGAGTACTTCTTCAACGAGGGCGAAGCTTCGTTCACGTCCCACAGTTATCCGACGGAAGAGGAGTTCCACTACACGGCCACGCCGGGGGCGGAGATCCGGATCCGGAAGATGAATCCGTCTGTGGAGGACACCTTTGTTGTATAACAATGCAGTATTAGAGGGCTGCCGCACATCAAAACAATTTTGGTGATGCGACAGCCCTCCTTTGTTTCCCGGAATGACGCGGCGGAAGCAGCCCGGAAATAAATCCAGAGGCCTGCTCATTGTGATTGGGCGTTTCCAGGCATTTTTATAAAATCTGTTCCCTTTTTCACAATTTTACACTCCTGATTGTAATGAAAAAAGGGAACAAAAAACGAAAAATGCTCCTGAAACGCCCAATGTGATCATTTAGATGGGCAGACAAGCAGGAATTGAAAGATCCTTAGGGGTACAAAAATCCTTAAAACGCCAAATTACGCCCAAAGCACACGCTCATGAGAGAAGTCCGGTGACGACAGAGCAGGCGCAAGCTGCCGGAGTTCCCTCTCACGGAGCGCATTCGCATATGAAAAACAGCAGGCCCGCCGGGCCTGCTGTTTTATCCGAGTATTTTCACGGCGTAGGAGCAGATGGGAATGACGATTACATCTGCCGCATCCGCAGCTTCTTTCACGCACAGCACCAGCTTTTTTGCGATGCCGCGCCCGCCGTAGGCGGGATCCGTTTCCGTGTGGGTGATGACCCACTTGCCGTCCGCGATCTCGTATTCGCAGAGCCCTATCACTTTATCTCCGTCGTAAGCTGCCGACCGGTTCAATTCTTTTTC
>Ga0256405_10010761_pt1 | contig 11925 bp, 2 predicted proteins | sample RumenRJG_02DNA_FD_189096 | JGI IMG/M metagenome (GOLD analysis project Ga0256405, IMG submission 189096) | Bovine rumen microbial communities from Lethbridge, Alberta, Canada - RJG_02 | ecosystem: Host-associated > Mammals > Digestive system > Stomach > Rumen | place: Canada: Alberta | collected...
TTAAACATTAATCTGGGGTTTGGGGTTTGGGGTTTGGGGTTTGGGGATTGGGGATTGGGGATTGGGCCCAATCCCCAATCCCCAATCCCCAATCCCCAATCCCCAATCCCCATTCATAAATTTTTTTCAAAAAATTTTAATTAATATTTAAATAAAATTGCCTCCAATTTTTTATCATTCATAGATTTTAATTACCAAAAAAAATTAAATTAATTTAAAACAAAAAATGAAAACAAAGAAAAATATTACCAAAATAATTTTTATATTTTTATGCTTATTCTCCTTTATTAATACAGATGATGCTTGAACTTGCACAGTTGACTCTGAACATTTTTCATGTGCTTCAAGTGGAGCAACTGGTTGTCTTTGCAAATTTAAATACCCTAACTCATGCCAATTATGCAATGATATTGATGATCCAGATGATTATTATTCAATAGAAGGAGGAGTTTGTTCAAACTTATGCTTGGGAAATAAAATCATCGAATCAACTAAAGAATGCACATCTGAAAATATTGTACATTCTCTTTATCAATTAGGTGATGTCTTTTATATAAATGATCCATCATCGACTGAAATTGAATGTGATTCTTCTACAAAAAAATGCAAATGCAAAAATTATTATTATATTATAGATAAAAATGGTAAAAAAATATACAATTGTGTCAATACAGTTCCAACTGGTTATTCATACCTAAATTCCAAAACAAGTGAATTTCTTAAAAATGAATGCCCAGAAGGTTTAAAAGTTACAAAATCCATTGAAATTGGAGGAATAACAATTACAAGATGCTCAGATTCATGTTCAAGTGCAGAATTTTATAATTCAGAAATAGACCAAGATACTCATATAATGAGTGAATCATGCTCAGATATTTGTAATAAAAAAACCTTTATTCAAAATGGAGTTAAAAAATGTGTTAATTGCGCTGATGTAAATTTATATGAACAAGGTGATTATTGCGTAGAACTTGAAAAATGCCAATTTTATTCAGAAAATAAATGTTATTCATCCTGTAATGAAGTTGAAGGAAAATATTTGCACAATTATGGAAGTAAGGAATGCATTTCTTCTTGCGAAAATGAATACAAATATAAAGATGAAACTAATAATATTTGTTATAAAAAAGAACAATGTAATTTCATAGATGATACAAATTTCTTATGCTATGAGCAATGCCCAACTGGTGAAGGTGCAAAAAGCCATCATAATTACGATTCAAATATTTGTATTCAAGAATGCACTGATAAACCTTACCACAAATCAAATGATAATATCTGTTATCCTTCTTGTTTAACTATTCCAGGAGGAAGTTATATCTATGAAATGGATAATTATTTATGCAAAGATGAAGTAACCGGCACAGAATGCCCGAAATATCATATAAAAAATGACGGTGTTAAAAGATGTTTCACACAAGATGAATGTATTTCAAATGGCAATAAATATTTTGTAGGTGATGAATGCAGAGATAATTGCGATGGTTATTATAAAAGGCTTGATGAGAGTGAATCATTCATAACATGCTATGAGAATTTACAAAAAGTAAAAGCCGATACTACTAATGTTAAATATTATAACACCAAATCAAAATTAGCTTGGAATGAATTTCCTACGGAATCGACATATTATATAATAAAAGGAGAACCTTTGCCATATGAAGTAGTAGAAGAATGCGGAAATTATTATTATAAAAATGATGCCGATAATGATGGTCATAATTATTGCATAGAAAAATGTGCTGACGTTGAACCCACAGAAGGAGGATATTTTTTTATTTCTGGAAATAAAAAATGTGAAAGTGATTGTTCTAATTTTAATATGAATAAACATTATTATGATCCAGATAATAATGAATGTCTTGATACATGTAAAGGAAGAGCTAAACCTTTTCAAAATGGAATTTCAACAGAAACACAAAAATGTCTTGGTTCATGCAATGAAAATGATGATGATAAACATAATCACGATTTTGATTCCAATATTTGTATTTCAAATTGCGGTGATGATTCAAGCATTAATTTATATCACAAAGAAGGTGAAAAAATTTGTTACCCATTTTGTTTATCAATTCCTGGTGGCCAATATATTTATGAATTCGATAATAATATATGCAAAGCTTCAGAAGAAGAATGCAATTTTTATTTTATTAAAAATGATGGTGTGAGAAAATGTATTGATGCTCAGAAATGCAAAGATGATAATAATGTATATTTAATAGGAAAACAATGCACAAAAGGATGTGATGATTATTACAAATACGAAGATACTTCTCTCATAAGTGAAAGTACTTTTCTTAGATGTTTTTTAACCCCTGATGATTGTCAGAACTATTTCAATACAAAAGTCTATTATAATAAAAAATTAAAAAAATGTTGGAATTCTTATCCAGAAGGTTATTATATAAATTCTGACGAATCAGATGATATAATCGAAGTTGTCGAAGAATGCGAAAATTATTATTATAAAGTCGCCCCTGCAGAAGGTAGTACTGATGTTGTTAAATATTATTGCATAGATAAATGTAAGGATCAAAGTCAATATTTTATAAAAACAAAAAAAAATTGCGAAAGTTCATGTACCACTTTTCATATGAATTATTTTAATCCAACAAATAACGAATGTTTAGAAACATGCAAGGGCTTAGAAAATTTAGAATTCGCTAATAAAATAGAATCTGATGATGGTCTAGAAAAATGCCGAAATAAATGTAATGAAGATGATAATACACATAGTTATTATGAAAGTGGAACAAATATATGCATTAGTAATTGCGATACTAATAGTGCCAAAAAATTCAGAGCAAATGATGGCAATGTTTGCTATTCATCATGTGCTGAAATTCCAGGAGGTGAATATATTTATGAACTTGATAATTTATGCTATAAATCAATTTCTGAAATTTCCGAAAGTACATGTCAGTATTATTATATAAAAGCAAATAAAGATAAACAATGCATTAGTGATACAGAGTGCTTTAATAAAAATTTAAAGTATTTCATTTATGGGGAAAATGATAACGAAATTGAATGCAGGGAAAATTGTGATGGATATTATAAATTAGAAACATCTAAAAATAATGCTGATGATACTACAATAGAATTCACAAAATGTTTTTCTTCGCTTACTAAAGCTTTATCAAATGAGGAAGTGAAATATTATAATATTCATTCTAAATTATTATGGAAAGATTATCCTTCTGAATATTACAGAAAAGATCCTAATGCTCAGAAAATAGAAGTTGTGGAAGAATGCGAACATTTTTATAAAAAGGTCACAGAAACTAATGATGATGGTGTTGTTATAAAAACATATAATGACTGTTTAGATCAATGTGATACCGAAAAGCCCCATTTTACAAAAGGTAAAAAAAATTGCGAAGAAAAATGCACCGATTTTCATAAATATTATTATAATTCGGAAACAAAAGAATGTCTCGATACATGCTTAGGTAATAGTAATAATAAAGAATTTGCTAACGGACCCAATACAGATTTAGTATATGAATGCGTAAATAAAGATGAATGTGCTTATTATGATTATGATTCTAATGTTTGTATTAATTCTTGTGGTTCAGGGAATATTAATTATTTATATCATACAAAACTAAGTACTGAAGATACTCCTAATTCCCAAGATAAAATTTGTTATCCTTCTTGTAAAAGCATTAAAGGAGGAAATTACATTTATGAATATACAGACACAGTAAGTAATACTAAAATATGTACTACCTCCCTTCCAAGTTCGGGATGTGCATATTATTCCAGGGAAAATGATGGCACTTTAAAATGTTTAGGAGATACTGAAGAATCTTGCACTGATAATTATTATGATTATTTACTAGATAAAGAATGTCGAAGTGAATGTAATGATTTTTATATTTTGGAAAATGTCAATTCAGGATTATTAAAATGCTATAAAACAAAAGATGATTGTTCTACTGCTGTTACAAGTGGACAAAATATTTTCTATAATATTAAACTAAAAAAATGTTGGACGACTTTTCCTTCAGGGTATTATTTAAATGAAATAGATGATACAAATCATAGATTCGAAATTGTAAAAGAATGCGAAAAATTTTATTATAAAGATTCAACACATAATAGCAATAATCGTTGTACGGATAATTGCAAAAGCCTTGGCCAATTTTATGTAAAAGATCAAAAAAATTGTGAAAATTCTTGTAAAATATTTTCAAAATATTATTATGATAAAAACAACGAATGCCTCGATACATGTGAAGGCAAAGAAAATTTAGAATATGCTGATATAATTAATTTTAATGATGAAGATAATAATATTGGAGCAAAGCCATGTAAATCATCATGTGACCTTGATGAGGATAATAATTATATTCAACATTATAATTATGGAACAAAAATATGCCTTGATGGAACAAATTGCGATTCTGATAAATTCAAAAAGCATGGTGAAATTAAAAATATATGCTATAACTCTTGCTCTGAAATTCAAGATTGGCTTACAATTTTTGAATATAATAGCATTTGTTACAATAATATTGATGATATAACTGATAAGGAAACAAATTGCCTTTATTATTATCCACAAGATGATAAGGTTAATGTGTTTCGGGAACAGCAGGTTGTCAAAGTGCTAATTTTAATTATATTTTTCATGACCAAAAAGAATGTAGAAATAATTGTGATGATTATTATAAATTCATCGATGGAACAAATATAATTAAATGCTATGATAATTTTAATGATGCTTATAATGATAATAATAATATAAAATATTTTGATATAATAAATAAAAAATGTTGGGCAAATTTACCTTCAGGATATTATATAAATAATGAGCATAAAATGTCTGATAATGCTATCACTTATGAAATTGTAGAAAATTGTGAAAATTATTATTATAAAAGAGCCGACAACAATTTTGCATGTACTGATAATTGCAAAGATGTAAATTTATTTTTTGCTCAAGGACAAAGAAGATGTGAATCTGATTGTTTTTCTGGATTCAGTAAAAAATATTACGATGAAACAAATAATGAATGTTTGGATTCATGCAAGGGTAGATACAATTTAGAATATTCAGATCCATTCGACAATAATCATGCTCAAAAATGTTTAAACAAATGCCCTAACCCAAAATATTTTATATCGAAAAAAGATGATTCAAGTGATGCTAGTATTATAACAAATTATGAATGTGTAGATGATTGTCCAACACCTAAATATATTGATGTGAAAACAAATGAATGTCTTGAATCATGCCCTAATTCTAAATATTATATTGAACAAAATGGCAATAAATGTTATCCAAAATGTGATGCAGAAAATGGTTATATCTATATAAATAATGATAATTACGAATGTCTTCAGGCATGTCCTTCCGAACTTAAAAAGATGGTCGTGCTATTAACTTTGGATGATGGAAAAAAAATATACTTATGTAAAAGTGATTGCGATTACGAAGAAAATTCAAATGTTTTTAGACTCGGAGATAAATGTCTCGATAAATGCCCACAAAATTATAATTTCATAGGACATAATAATATTTGCAAATCAGAAAATTGCAACGAAGATCCAAATGGTCAACATTATTATCCAGTAGAAACAATTAATTTAGGCTCGAATTCTTATACAATATATAAATGTATCAATTCATGTGAAGACACTAGTACTTTTTCCACAAAATATTTATATCATACTATATCAAATCCAAATGAATGTTTAAATTTTTGCCCAAATCCAAGCTTCCCTTATAATAATGATTATGAATGTGTCTCAAAATGCCCCGATGATAAACCTTTTTTTAGTTCAACAACTACTGATGAAAATTATAATAAATGTGGGAGTGTTAATTTTTGTAATTCTGGAAGTAATAAATATTTTCTTAATGGAGAATGCATATCAAGTTGTCATAATGGAGGGAAAAATTATATTGATAATAATAATATGTGTTTGGATAAATGCAAAGATGGAGAATATAGAGAATTTAAGGAAGAAAATGAAGATGGAACTTCTACATATATTTGTAAAAATATTTGTGATAAATATAAATATCAAAAAAACATTAATACAGAACTCGAATGTGTCTCTTTTTGTCCAGAAGAAAAAAATTTTATTGGGGCAGATGATACATGTAAAGAATCTTGTTCACAAGAAGATGGAATAAATTATTATGAAATGGACTTTTCAACTTTGGCATCTCCACCTGGATATAAAATTTTTAAATGTGTCGACAGTTGCCCCCCTGAATATAAAAATGCCGAGGCAAATAATGGTAACCAATGCTTTGATGATAAATGTACAGAAAATTATCCTTATTTATCATCCGAAGAACATCTTTGTTATGATACTTGTCTTAATTCTTTAGAAAATCCTTTTTCTTTGACATATTATGGCACAGATGAAACTACAATTACAAGTCAAATATGTGCAAAAAAATGTGATTCAGAAACAGAATATGTATATTTCGGAAAAAATAAAAAATGCATTAAAAATTGTGATGAATTGGGAGATGAAAAAATCGCTGATCATGATAAAAAATGCGTCGAAAAATGTAATATCACTTCAGAATATCGTTATGAATTAGATGGAAAATGCGTCTCTAATTGTGACCAAAGTGAGATAGACCCAGATGGTATTAATAATAAAAAAAGATACACAATTGGAAATTATAAATGCAAAGAACGATGCGGGATAGATGAATTTATCATGAGTGAAATAAACCCGAATCAATGTGTGCTTTCATGTAATGATTATATAAATTTTATGAAAGATGAAAACGGTGATTTAACTGGAGAAAGAGAATGTCTACCTTCATGCAGTAAAGAAAATAAATTATATTACCCTAGTCGAAAAATCTGTATTGATAAATGCGATAATGGTGATAAAGTAGCCGAAGGATTAAATATATGTGTGAGCAATTGCAATGAAATAAATAATGAAAATAAAAAATATTATTTATATACAAAAGATGAATCAATTGATGATGATTATGATAAATGTGTATTAAATTGCCCGAGTAATAAACCATATATTTACCAAGATGAATGTGTTAATGTTTGTCCTCCAGAAAGAAAATATTTTGTGAAAGATTTCAATCAAGGAGAAAGCGATGCTGAAGCACATAAAAAATGTTTATCAGATTGTCCTTCAAATTATCAATATTACACAATAACCCAAGACTTAAACGGAAAAGATCTTTACGGATGCCAAGATGAATGTGAAAATTATTATGTTCCAAATAATAATGAATTAATAAATGCTAAACTTTGTCTTGATACTTGCCCAAGTGGTGATTATAAATATAAATATAAATATGAAGAGAATAATATATTAAAAAAAGAATGTTATAAAGTATGCCCAATAAAATGGAAATATTATTTTGAATATACAACATATGAAACAAATACGGATATTAATTGTTATATAAAATGCCCTGAGGAAGCCCCCTATCAAAAAAAAGGAGAAAATATATGTAGAAAGCAAACAGAATTTCCCGGAGGGTATATCTTATATGATACAAAAGAATGGATTGATTCTTCCTCTATTACAAAATGCCCTAATGAATATCAACTATATACTCAAACAGAAGATACAAATCTTATCACAATTTGTTTAAAAGAGTGTAATTATGTTAATAATAATGAACCATATAGTTATTTAACTCCATATAATACCTGTGTGAAAAACTGTGAAACTTCTCCTTTGGTCAATGGTAAAAATTTAAAAAATGACCCAGAAAATAAAAAATGCATTTGTCAAAATTTATTTTATATAGATGAAACATCTTTGCAAATTACCTGTTTACCAAATTCAGTTACTGAATGTCCCACTTCTTATCCATTGCCTTTGTTAGAAACAAAACAATGTCTTAAATTTTGTAATGACAATAGAAAATTAAATCCTTCTGAAAATGCCTGTTATTTAGAAACAACACTTTGTCCAGAAAATACTGAATTAATCACTAAAAATAATGGACAAAAGAAGTGTGAATGTGCTTTTAATTTTTATATGGAAGGAAATACTAAAGTATGTCTTGGAGAAATTGATCAATGCCCTTCAGATAAACCTTATCTAGTTCCAGAAAATAAAGAATGTGTAGCAGGATGCACAAGTCCTTATAATAATATATTCAAAAATTTCTGTTTGAAAAATTGCCCTTCTGGAACAATTAAGGAAGGTAATGAGTGCAAATGCGAAAATAAATTTTGGTATCAAACTTCCCCAGGAAATTATGTATGTCTCGAAGGAAAATGTCTTGATGATTATCCTTTATATATAGAAAGTACAAAACAATGCATACAATCATGTAAAGGAACTCCCTATCCTGATTTATTTGAAAATAAATGTTACAAAGATTGCGCTTCAACAGGTATTTCAAACATTGAAGAAGTTATTCTAGATTCATCATCCCTTGCCGAATATAAATGTGAATGTTCAAGACCATGGTATTATACTATAAATGCTAATCATGAAAATGAAATATCATGTCCTTTAAATGACGGCACTATTAAAAAATGTCAAGATTATACTAAAACAAATTCTAATTTTAAATTAATAAATATGATATCAGAAACGAAACAATGTGTGGAAATATGTCCTGAAGATTATCCTTATTATTTTAATAATAAGTGTTATAAAAATTGTGATTTTGATTATAACATTGAAAAAGTGGAAAATTCAAATAAATGTGATTGTCAAAATCTTTGGTATATAGATCCAAATGATGAATATGAAAAAGATAAAATCTGTGAAAACAAAGACAAAACTGGATGTGACACACTTTTAAATGAGGAAGGAAAAAATACCCGTTATTTAATATATTCAAATAAGCAATGTGTTGATACTATTGATGATTGCCCCCCGAATTCTTTTAAAATTAATCATATATGTTATCAAAGATGTCCAGATTATACTTTAGAAAGCACAAATGAAGAAGAAGGCAATATATGCATTTGCGATAAAAGCTATTTATGGCTCGAATATAAAAAAGATGGAAATACTTATTATGAATGTGGATTAAGTAAATGTCCGGATGATCCTGTAATTGATAGGTATAAAAGGAAAAATTTATATGAAGCTCAAAATCAATGTGTACAAAGTTGTACTGATGATACCCCCGAAGAAAATGAAAATAAATTTAGTTTTAGAAATATTTGTGTGAAAAAATGTCCAGATGCAACTAAAGAAAATGGTGATGAATGCGAATTTTATAATATTGAAACTGATGAAGAAATTAATAGTTTAGAAAAACTAAAAGAAACTGCAAATATTCAAGCGAAAGAATTATATGATAAAAGTAAACAAAAAAGTGGATATATAATGCATAATTTCGATGCCTCATTACAAATTTATACTTTGAATAAACTTGATTCAGACAAAGAATTAAAAATGAAAAATAATTTAACATATATTGACCTCGGAACTTGTCTTGATAAAATATATTCTGATAATAATTTAGATATAAATGATAAAATTATCGTTGCTAAATATGATTTATTAACCAAAAATCAAAAACCCCAAGAGAACTCTGAAAATAATGATGAAAACGGGGAAGGGGATAACAATGATGAAGGAGCAGGGGATACCCCAAATGAAACTCAAGAAGAAAAAAAGGATAATAAATATTTAATAAATCAAGTCGAATATGAATTATTCATTTATAGCACAATGGAAAAAATAGATGGGGCAATATGTTCCCCAAATGAGATAGAAATATCTTATCCAATAGTTTCTAATAAGAATAATTTTAATAATTATATATCAGGTATAAATGATAATGATTATTTGAAAAAATTCAATATGGGAAAATTATTACACGAGAAAAATCCTGAAATAGATACATTTAATAAAGAGAATGATGTATATAAAGATATATGTATCGGAGTTGAATTAGATGGGAAAGATTTAGTTTTAGAAGAAAGATATAATTATCTATATCCAAATAATGTTTCCTTATGTGAAAGTAATTGTACAATGAAAAGCACCGATTATAAATTAGAAAGAATAAATTGCATGTGTACATATAAAGAAATATTTGATTTTAAACGTATAGATGAAGATACAAACGATATCCTAAATGATCCGAATTTTAATAAACCGACACAAAGTAGTGCAAATTCCCAAATTATTAAATGCCTTACAAAAATTGGAATTAAAGAAGGAATAACAAAAAATGAAGCTTTTTATTTTTGCGCTGTTGGAGCTGGAATTATTATATCAATGTCCTTAGTTAGTGCTTTTAGTGGAATGAAAAGCGTAACAAGTTTTATTAAAGGCATGTTGAATAATATAGGGAATATTAATGGGAAGAATGATAATATTGTAAATACCACATCAAAATTTGTTAATAATCCGCCTAAAAAAGGAAGTGAAATTGAAGAAAGTGAAGATGATGAAGAAAAAGTGACACAAAATAATAAGAAAGGAAATATTGTTATTAAAAAAAATATTAATATGAATTATAATAATATTAATAAAAATAAGAAAAATGATTTTTCGGAAATAAGTATTGATAGTAATAAAAATAAAAAAATTAATTATGGAATAAATATTAAAAGCAATTTAAATAAAAATAGAAATAGAACAAATGAAAATGATGAAAATAATAATGCAACAAAATTAAATATGAAATATAATAACCTCAATAATTATTCAAGCAAAAAGGCTGAATTTATTCCACCTGAATACAATTTTAAATTTTTTAAGCCAAATGATAAAGGAGTCGTGAAAAAAATCGAAAGAAGTAAAATACCTTTTGATATAAATAAAGACACTGAAATTATTTTAGAAAGAAAAAGCGATATTTTATATAATATAAATTATTTAGAAGGGCCTTTTTATGAAGATCAAAATTTAATAGAAATTATTGACGATGATAATGATAATGATAATACAATTAAAAATAACAAAGTCGTTAAATTTAATCAAAATATTAATGGAATAAATGAAAAACAAGACAATTCAAATAAAAAAAATAGATTACTTTATAACAATTTAAATTCAGAAGAGAAAGAATTTATCAAAATAAAAAAAATAAATCCTATAACGAATTTAAAAATAACAATCGAAGATTATAAAGCCGACGAAGAAATCAAAAAAGTCGATAGTACTACAAGTATATATAACTTAATAAAAAGAGAGCATACATATTTGCGTGTAACTTTCGAAAAATATATATCAAAAAGACATCCGAATATTTTAGCGACATTTCTAGCAGAAATTCTCGACAAAATTTATTTAATAAAAATATTCATATTCCTAAAAAAATTCGAAATATTTTCGATTCAATTATCTCTTTATATATTTTACCATATTTTAATTCTTAGTTTACTTTGCGGCTTTTTCACTATCAAGACTATAAAAAAAATTTGGGAAGAATCAGATTATCCTTCGATGAACTTTTATTTATTATATGGTTTATTAGCTCATATAATAATTTGGGTAATTTATCGCATATTTATTCTATTATTAGATAATCAAGATAAAATTCGATCTTTGGTTCAATTAAATAATGATAATAATATAGAAAAAGAAAATATCAATGAAAAAAGCGAAGATTTAATCAAGAAAATAAAAATACAAACAATTGTCTTTTATATTATTGTTATTATTCTTACCGCATTTTGCTTTATTTATTTAGTTACATTTTTCGCTATTTATACTGGAACTAAGGCTAAAATTTTGAAGGCTTATTATATAAGCTTGATTGAAATTGTCCTGATTAAATTTGTTTATGGATTATGCTTGGCTTCGTTCAGAATTGCCGCGGAAGGAAATGAATTAAAAAGCTTTTATAATTTTGTTTGTATTTGTGATAAATATCTTTCTTAGATTTAATATAGTATAAATTAGTTTAAATATTATTAACTAGTTTTTATTTTTTTTATTGATAAATTATTAATTAATTAAGATAATTATGATGTATGGACATGGGGATTGGGG
>Ga0256405_10010764_pt1 | contig 11923 bp, 12 predicted proteins | sample RumenRJG_02DNA_FD_189096 | JGI IMG/M metagenome (GOLD analysis project Ga0256405, IMG submission 189096) | Bovine rumen microbial communities from Lethbridge, Alberta, Canada - RJG_02 | ecosystem: Host-associated > Mammals > Digestive system > Stomach > Rumen | place: Canada: Alberta...
TGTATATCCGGTATGTTGGAAATCGATCAGGACACAACAGAATGCCCTTTTTGCGGTAAAAAACAGAATGTGGAGATACCTCCGCATCATCTGATGCCAGGTACAATCCTGAAAGGCAGATTTCTAGTCGGAACAGCGCTCGGAGAAGGCGGCTTCGGCATCACATATATAGGCCGCGATCTGCAGCTCGATATGCGTGTGGCAATAAAAGAATTCTATCCGAACGGATATGTGAACAGAAACAATACGGTTGCTCCGGTGGTGTCAATTGCCACGTACGGAGAACACAGAGATTTCTTTGAAGCAGGACGCGAACGATTTCTGCGTGAAGCAAGGATTCTTGCTCGCTTCAGCAATGAAGAGGGAGTAGTCAACGTGCGCGATTTCTTCGAAGAAAACAATACAGCGTATATTGTAATGGAGTACCTAAAAGGGCAGACGCTTAAGGAATACCTCAAAGATAACGGAACGTTGACGCCTGACCAGACGGTATCGCTGTTGATGCCTGTAATGAATTCTCTAAAAAAGGTTCATGCGCAGGGAATGATTCATCGCGATATTGCCCCTGACAATATTATGCTCGTTGACGGTAAAGTTAAGTTGCTCGATTTCGGAGCGGCGAGGAACGTGTCATCGGCTGCCAATAAGAGCCTTTCTGTGATGCTCAAGCCCGGGTATGCGCCTGAAGAACAGTACCGCACAAAGGGCGAGCAAGGCCCCTGGACAGACATATATGCATTGTCTGCGACGATGTATAAGTGTATTACAGGAATAACGCCAGATGAAGCACCGGATCGCTATCACTCGGACGAATTAAAAGCACCGTCTACACTCGGCGTGAAAATTGACCCTGCACTTGAAAAGGCTATTATGAAAGGCCTTGCTGTACTGAAAGATGACCGGTATCAGAATATTGACGAATTCCTTAAAGGTATGAAAGGAGAAAAAGTGGTAGCACCTGTCATGAATAACACTACTAATAAACAGGTGCAGCATGTTCAAGAAGATAAAAAGGAAACCGTTTTTGTTCCAAAGACTGACGATGTTGCCAATAAAACTGAACGTGCTCCGGTTGAGAAGAAATCCTCTGCGAACAAGTCAAAGAAATCATTGATTTTTATCCTTTCCGGTGTTGCACTGTTGCTTGTCGCGGCAATCACTGTTGTTCTTATTATAGTTGCGAACAACAAAGGCGGGAACAACGGGAAAATCAAAAAAGACGATGTGCTTAAATCTGATCTGTTTGATTATAAATTCGAACTTGATGGCGTGGTATATCAGTTGCCAATGCCGGTTAAGAAGATGCTTGATAACGGATGGTCGATCAGGAAAGAAAACGAGGACGTTATAGGCGCAGATTATGTTTCAACCTCAGATCAAACGATGCTAAGAAGTGGCGATCAATATGGCGTGAACCTGCTAAAAGATGGGAAAGCGATAACTGTTTCTGTAATCAACAATAGTAATGAGAATAAAAAGATTTCGGATTCTGTTGTCGTCGGTATCTTTGTCAAGAAAGCATCTGGATTTGACTTCAAAATAGCTAAGGGAATATCGTTAGATTATACGCCAGAATCAGTCAAGTCTGCATATAGTAACCCGTACTCTGTCGATGATAGCGAATACTCCGAGGTTACGACGATTGAATATAGCGATCCGAACAACAGTCTAAGCGCTGTGGTGTTTTATTATCATAAAGTGCTTAATGATGAAACAGGAATACTATTGATTAATTTCAATGATAGTAACGCAGAAGACAAAACTGAAGAGCAAAAGCCCGAAGAAAGCGGGTTGCTCGATATCAACGCTAAATCTGAAGGCGTTATGACTTATGCCCAGTATGATGCTGCGAAAGTTGACGACGAAGTTGTCATCGAAGCATACATTCAGGCGAGACAGTCCTGGTGGGATAATAAGGCTGTCTTCTATCTTGCAGACGGCGAAGGCGGATACCTCGCCTACAACGCCACCTGTTCTGAAAACGACTACAATACTAAATTAACCATTGGCACAAAAGTTCGTGTCGATGGATACAAAGAAGTTTGGACGGGAGAAGCCGAAATTGGCGAAGGAGCTTCTATAACAGTTGTTGAAAACGGTGGCACTTACATTGCCAAAGCTACGGACGTTACCGCTCTGCTCGGCACAGACGACCTCATCAAAAAGATGAACCAGTTTGTTGCTTTCAAAGGCATGACTGTTGAAGCTTCCAAAGATGCTGACGGAAATGACGTTGCGTTCCTATACAAATACAACGGCACAGGCAGCGAAGGCGATGACCTTTACTTCAATGCATCTGTTAATGGGAAGACCTATACCTTCACAGTTGAATCCTTTCTTAATGGAAAAGATACCGACGTTTATAAAGCTGTTAAGAAACTCAAGATTGGCGATAGAATAGATATGGAAGGCTTTCTTTATTGGTATGATGGGCCCCTTCCGCAAATTACATCGATGAAGAATTCATAATAATACTAACCGCGTGAACAAAGATCTTTAGATTGAGTTTTTTCTTGAGGAAAGTATGATGAGATAGTGATGGCAGTATTTATTAATCTACGAGGATTTGTTGTCGTTCAATTAAATGTCTTTTATATTTGCTTATAGTGTTTCTTCCTAAAATAGCTTTTAAATGGTCGCAATCGTTCACCTTAAAGAAAACTTATACATTTAATGTCGTATGAGGAAGAAGGTAGTGGATAATACTACAGCATTATTTGGAGTGCTGATATAAGTGATATTATAAAACGAGCTTTTATAATGATTACAAAAAAAACTAATTAGGCACGTTCATAAGTTTGTATCTATACTATAGATTATAATTTATTCGAAAGAATTTTAGGGATTGAATAACAATCTATTCAATCCCTAAAACAGTATCAGATTGACTTTGTCAAAATAATGAGTTTTTTATTTACCAACCTGTACAGATACCAACGATTGCGATGCCAATTGCTATCCCTTTCGCCATATCTTTAATGTCTTGCCAGCATCCACCGGCTATATTCTCAAGATCATCTTCTCCAAGTTCATTGTTCGTGGCTTTATTAATTAAGTTTCCAAGTTCCCGAAGATCTTCAACAGTTATATCACTACCATTGGCTTCGAATTCTTTTTGTGCTTCCTCAGGTTTCATTGGAAGTACTTTTTTAAGGAACTCTTTGTCGTTAAACAGTTTTAAAGTAATATCGTTCATTTTCTCCTCCTAGTATTACCACACATAAATAACTAATCCAATCATTACACCAATGGCTATCCCGCCTATAAGTGTATTTCTGTTTCCGCCTGCAACATCCAAAAGTTCATCTTCGGATAATTCGCCGTTTTTAACTGCTTCTGCTTTTTTGATAAGATTATCTCCGATTGATTTGATTTCGTCGGCTGTGCAGTCGATTCCCTTTTTTTTCATTTCGCTACTTACCTCTTCTGGTTTCATAGATAGATAGGCTTTAGCTGTTTCTTCGTCTTTGAAAACGATTTCAAAAAATCGTTGTTTTGTTTCTGCGTTCATTTTTAGCCTCCGTTAATTTAGTCGTGAATTAAATTGTTTCACTATGTAATAATACACTAAAGTTTAAATTCGTTACATGTTGTTAAATAAAAACAACTCAAAAATATCTTATTATTCACTACTATTTGTTACGAGACTATACTCGAATCAGTTTTAAATAAATGTAACAACAGTTATTATGGAGTGTGTATAAGAAAGTGATGTTGCTTGCTCTCATTATATAAGTAAGTCGAAATTAAATAAGAGGAGATATTTTATGAACGAGAAGACAGTAGAACTATTGCAAGACAGATCATATTTAAAAAGAGTTAATATTTATTTATTATTTATAATATATTAGATGGCACAATAAGTTGTTCTTTCGGGTTATTTATTTTACTGGTAAGTGTAACAAATCGAAAAACGTTGTGTATTCTTAGACATAAGCAATTAGCCTAAAAAGCATTTTTGCCAAGATTGCTTTTAGAATTCGAAGAAAAGGGGAAGACTTATTAATGGCAAATGACAGAAAGAAAGAGTTCTTTGATGTGGTATTCAAAGATGAGGAAACAGCTAGAATTACTGCTGCAATGGCACCAGGGGAACTTAGTTCGTATTTAGGAGAGAGAGGGTATTCATATTCTGCTGATGAAATCAAAGAATATGGTACTGAACTTCAAAAACAATTGGAGCAGTATAAATCTGAAGAGTTAAGTGAATCTTCTCTCGATAATGTTGCTGGCGGAGGACGTTACATGGATGCGTTTGTTGGTGGCGTTGGCGTTGGCGTACTTATTGGTATCGCTTTTATGGGTTGGTAAGATCTAATAATCGGAGGTTAAATAAAAATGAACGAGAAAACTTTAGATTTATTACATAATAAGGATTTTGTAAAAAAAATTCTTTCGCTTTCTCCCGAAGACGCCCAAAAAGAAATTGAGAAAGAAGGCGGCGCTATTTCGGTTGATGAATTAAAACAAATAGGCGAGACAATTAATAATGCTATACGTAGTAACGGAGAACTCGATGAGGAGAGTTTAGAACAGGTTGCTGGTGGCGGTAAAAGACTCGAAGTGGTTTGCTTTGCTGTTGGCGTAGCTGTTGGAGTTGCTCTTATCGTTTCGTGGTAAATTTTATAATTAATACACCGCATATTTCTTCATGATTTATGCGGTGTTTTTTAATTTATTAATCAGAAATAGAAACTATTATATTATGGATGGTATTAATATAGAATTAACGACATGTTGCCCACTTCGATGTCCACAATGTTATTGTTCTCTGGAATCCGGCAAACATATTCCATTAGAAGTTGCTGAAAGCAAGATTCTTGAAGCGGCAAATCATGGTGTTAAAATTGCAAACCTTAGTGGTGGAGAAACACTTTGCTATCCTAATCTTTATGAACTTATTAATTTCTCTTCTCAGTATGGAATTCTAACCAATGTCGCTTTATCTGGTTGGCATTTTACTCAAGCAGTATTTAACAAATTAACAGAATCTGGCATTGGAGGTATTTTTATATCTTTAAACGGATCAACTGAAGAAATTAATTCTTTAACTAGAGATGGGTATGATTATGCTATTAAAGCTCTCGAATTATTATCAAAAACAAATTTTAAAAATGTATATATTAATTGGGTAATGCACTCAAATAACTGTGATGATTTTGTTAATGTTATTGAGATTGCCGAGAAGTATAATGTCACCAATCTAGTTGTTCTTTCATTCAAACCGGATTCTTCTCATAATTTAAAATCATTTCCTTCGGGCAAACAAATCATTGAGATAGCGAATACAATAAAGTCATATAGAGGACCCGTGAAAATAATGGTTGAAACATGTTTTTCTCAGCTCCTGGCTGTAATTAAAGATACCGTATTGTTCGGTAATCTTAATGTTGGCCCGACTAAAGGTTGCCGAGCGGGCCTTTACAATTACAATATTAATGTAGATGGACTCTATTCTCCATGTAGACACTTAGATTATAATGAGAACTTCGGTTCTTTAGATGAATATCTTAATAATTCAAGTATCATTAAGAGGATTACAGCTGTCGAAGTTAACAAGAAGGCACCCTGCAGAGAATGTTACTATAAAGATAATTGCAAGCCTTGTCTCGCAGTTACGAGTAAGCTAAAGGGCGATATCTTTATAGGTCATGAAGTTTGCACAGTTTGGAAAGAACAACTTTAAAATTATAGAATAATATAATTAATATTTTACTGCCTTAAAGGGCTTAGATAAAGTGCCCAATAATACAGCAAACAGTAAACTGGTGGCTGTGTCTATTATTTTTAGCTAATTTATCAAATGGCAGAATGCGATTTTTGTCGTTTATCGGCAGCGGATGCCTTTGGCTGCGCTTATATTATTTTGAGCATTCGCTGAAAGACTGAGTCAAGGACGGCCTGATTGACTTCGGCTTCGCTCTTTGTGCCGGCTTTCGGCGGTGCCACATGTCGAGTCCTTTGTCACTCAACGTCTTCTCGGGTTTCATCCAATTGGCGAATACAAAAATACCACGTTGCTCCCCAGTCTTTGACGGAAACGTATCTCTGCATTGCATACACCAATATCAAAACACTGAGTTCCCCTTTGGAGATACTCTGACTACTCTCGTCCGCATCGTATTTCACGTTTCATCCGTTCAATAACGTTGTTGGTTAGGATCTTTATGTAGTAATCAAATAATTCTCGGATGAATATACAAAAAGAAGTAATAATGTTTTGCCATCTATATCTGTTTCAAGCAACAAGGAGCGAGAAACTATTTCCATAATGGATAGATAGCGTTCTTTTCAGGAATATAGTATTAGTGAAATTCAGTATCAAAGAGAAAATTTTTTAGAGGATAGCAATAAGATTATATAATTCCAGATATTTTGATAAACATACGTTTGGGCGAACTCTTTAAAATGTGATTATATGTAACACTTTTTTATAACTAGTGTATCATAAGGCGACATAATAATTATTTATGTTTGTCTTTTATGAAAGGAATGACTGGAAAGATGGAAAGAAAAGAACTTGAGGAAAAACTTAACAGCATTAAAGATGATAAGGAATTCTGGACTATGTTATTTGAACAAGACACCCCTGAAAAAATTCAGGCAGCTTTTTCTACAAAAGGAATAGACTTATCAATTAATGAAGTGGAGCAACTTGTTGCTTTTACCGCTGACGCATTGGAAACAACAATGGCGAGCTGAAAGAAGAAGAATTAGACAATGTTGCTGGTGGTTTTAGTTTCACAGCAATTATTGGTATGGCTGTGGTTGCTGGATTAACAGCTCTCGGTGCGAAAATTGGTTGGGATCTTGGCGGATGTAAGTCCAACAAAAAAAAGAAAGGTTAAAATAGGTGCCAAAAATGATTAATCAAGAAACAGCTTTGAGGATGAAAACAGTTTTTGCCGATTCGGATTTTGCAACCAAGTTTAATTCTCTTGAGAGCTTTGAGGAGGTCAAAAACTTATTTGTCGAGTATGGCATCGTTATTGACGATGAAGATTTAAAGCTTTGCTTAAAATCAATGATTGAAGCAGTTGAATCGAAAAACGGGAGCGAAGTTTCCGAGGAAGAACTGGACAATGTCAGCGGGGGTTTTGTCGGCTTTGTTATAGCTGGAGTTGTACTCGGTACGATATCTGGAGTAAGTCTTTATAAGCTCAGAAGGTTCTTTAATAATAATTGCAGCAAGCCGTAAAATAAGTCTTTTAAATACAAAAAAGGAATTATGTGATGAACGAAAACGAGATTTTAGAAAAACTTCAGGAGGCACAGAAGGATCAGAACTTTGTTGACGAGCTCAAGGCGCAGAGTACTGCGGAGGGGCTGCAGAAGGTTTTGAAAGCAAAAGGTATTGACTTCACGCCTGAGCAGGTCAGCGCTATTGCCGCAATAATAAGTGAGAACGCTGAGCAGGAACTAGATGAAGCGGATTTGAAAACTGTTGCGGGCGGTTTTGGCTTGTTAGATCAGGGTGTCTCGATTGATAAGTTATTTCCACCTTCAATAGGGAATATTATTAGAGCCTTAGTCGGTAAACCCAAAATAATTCCTATTGTTAAACCTATAGTAAAAAAACGTAAGGGCTAGAACTAGGAACCATTAACAAAAATGGGCCGTATGTATTTATTCGGCAATGGGTGTAAACCATTGCCGGATTTTTATTATTTTAAATGATAATGAAATGTATCATATTATTACTTTGTTTTTTGAAAGTAGAAACATGCTTTTGATCATTTGAATAAAAAAAGAAATTAATAATTTGTAACACTATGTATAGTTGGGTTTATCTATATTCAGAAAACACTGAAAGGATTGATTGACATGGAACATACCGAACAAAAACAGACAAATGAATTAAAGAAATCAATTGCCGCTTTGATGGAAGATCAAGATTTCGTAAAAAGACTTGCAGAAATTGAAAGCACTGGCGATATTCAGTTGTTGTTGAAAGAAAATGGAATTGAGGCTACTACAGATCAGATTGAAGCAATTATTAACGATGGTAGTATTTTAGGAGAAAAAGTAATTAAAGAGGATGGAGAACTTGATACTGAAGCGCTAGACGCAGTCGCCGGGGGCGGGCCTGTGGGCGGATTGATTTTGGCTGGTATTTTTCTCCTTGGAGGAACCGCAACACGCTCTAGAGGAGACCGCAAAGTAATTGCTGCTGCTGTTGCTTTTGCAATCGGTTGTCTTGCACCATGTCCGTGAGCTTAATTCTATTGATTCAACTTACTTTACTTTATTAAATAATAACAACTTGGAAATATTATTTTTAAAATCAGCAGTGGTGGCTGTATGTATTGATTCGGCAATGCGCGTAAACCGTTGCCGAATCTTTGATTGTTATAAATAAACAAAAAAAGGAGATCAAATCATGGCTTTATCACCCGAAAGAAGAAAGATGCTGGTCGATTACTTGACCGAAAACGAAGAAAGAACCCTTGAACTGTTTAACGCGAAACCAGAAACTGTTCTGTCGAAAATCAATGCCGACGGATACGATTTTACAGCTGAAGAACTTACAGAATATCTGGAATACGTTCAGGATGTGCTTGGCGCTGATGAACTTGACGAAGATGCTCTCGAGGATGTTTCCGGCGGTGCGAGATCATATCAGGATAAGAGTTTTTGGTATAAAGTTGGCTATAAAACAGGCACTGTCATTCTAACAATACTTGGTAATATAGTGAAGGCGCTCGCAAACGGATAAGGATTGAACGATGAAAAGAGTAGGACTTTCTGTAATTTCTACGGTGCTGGTACTGATGATCCTGATGGCTTCGGCTTCCTGCACTTTATTAAAACTCAAACCGATAACGGAAGCGACACCGGAAACGTCCTCTGGCATTTCCGGAGATCCTGCAAGTATTTCTACAGCGGACGCAACCTCGGACTATACATTTGCCCCAACAGTAGCTCCTACTGCTGTTCTAACAAATGCTCCTACTGCTACCCCTGATCCAACTCCTGAACCCACACAGGACCCCGCTGAACTTAGAGCAGTATATCAGGTATATAAGGAAGCAATGGATAAAACTAATTTACTTGATGATATTGTTCAGGAAGGAACCGTTGAGCAGAAGTTAAATCTCTTTATCGGTATATATGGAAACCAAACCTCAGAGAGTAAAACGACAACATATTTGGAATGCGCCGGACGTCACAGCGGCATGCCTCTTGTCCGTATGAATGTTTCAAAAACCTCAAAGTCTGGCACTTCCTCTGAAAAAACAGATGTTGATGTGTATGCAAGCGATGAAAAACTGTTTATTAAAAATAACAATGCAACGGATTATACAGTAGTCAGCAGAGACTCCACGGCATTTGAATCACTGACAACGGCCATTCAGGAGGAAAAACTTGTTTCTGTTGTCCTTTCGGAAACTTCTTTTACGAGAATGTCAATGAAGAAAAACAGTTCCGGAGAAACCGTTATAAATGCCGTTTTTAAAGATGATGCTTTTGATAAACTGTTTGACGGAGCTGCCGCAAATCTTAAAGCGTCTATTGATAATATGGGCGCTAAAAATGTATTGATTTTTGTGGATGACCTGGAAGTAACTTACACGATCTCCGGAGAAGGATATGTCTTGAAGACCGAACTTAAGGGTACGATCCATATTTCTTTTAATTATCTCAGCGTATATGCTTTCGGAAGCAGTGACGTGAGTTCTGTTATGGTCTATACCGACCCTGGAAAACCAGTCGTGATCACATTCCCTGACGGAACGAAGAGCGATTCTCAGCCTGATCCTGAATCAGTTTATTCTGTCTACAAAGCGGCTATAAATAAAACTAAAGTGATGAAAGAGTTTGATCGCAGGTATATTGTGGATCAGGACATGAAGTTCGATTTCGGCGAAGGGTCAATATTCAATTCGACAACTCATTACGAAATAAGTATGAAATGCAAAGGATACGGCAGCGACAATGTCATTGCTGCGGTCGAAGAGATCGAAGATAAAACCGAGCAGGGAGAAAAGAGTAACAGTCGAAGTGAAACGTATATCGGAAGCATGAATATTTACCGAAAAACGGATAAAGCTGCTGATTATAATGTTACCCCCAGAATCGATTTCACTAAAGAAAGTATTAAAGAGTATATTGAGGAAAATAAACCGAGCTATACAACTCTTAAGGAAAGCGCTTTCGCAGGCACTTCTTTCACCGCCAATCCTGACGGGACAAGAACGGTTACGGCTATTTCGGACAGCGAGAGCGTTAAAGATTTTGTCGCTGATTTTGAAAAACAATTACTGGATAATTACTCTGCGTCTTATGACGTAAAATCTTTGAAAATAAGCAACCCTGTAATCACGGTTACCATTTCTGATGACGGATATTTGCTTAAAGATGTGTTTTCGTTTGATTACACTATGGAGTGTACTTTAGTTGGCACACCGACTGTTTTGACGGCAAAAGAAGTAATCATTTTTGAGGCAATTGACCCCGGAAAACCGGTAACAATCGTTTTCCCCGCTTCATAAACCCAACTAACATACCAATCCCGGCAAAAGTGAACAGCTTTTGCCGGTTTTCTATTTCAAAAGGAAGAATCACATATGAATACAGAAAAAAATAACACTATTGTTGATGAAATTGCCACCAAATATCCGCAAATGCTCTTGCCTGTGCGCGAAGGAGAAAGCAAGTCGGAAGAATATAAAAATGCAGTTCTTAGAGGATTGCCCGTTCCGGGGAAAGCAGAATTCATAGAATCTGAAGAAGATCGTATTATTGAATTCGAAACACCAGCAGGTCCGATCAGTATCATATATTTTGCGTTGAGGGAAGATTTTGAGCATGCTTTGAGAGCACTTGCGCATAAATGTGAACCAGTGGAAATCATACCGTCTGTAGGAGCATCGACGATCCGTGGGCTTATCAATTGGCAAAAGATAAAACAGCACAAACTGGCTTATCTGGCTTCCGGAGGCACTGACTGGAGCGGCGAGTTCAGAAAATTTACAGCGGATAAAAGCAACTACATTGATTCGGTGATCCTCCTAAGCGGTGGCTATTACAGTGCGATATTGCCGGAAGAAGTAGGGATGGAAAGCGGGGAATGGAGAACAAGATCGTACCAGATCAGAATGTATCACGAACTTACGCACTTCGTATGCAGATCTGAATTTCCGGAAGATATAGATGCGATACGTGATGAAGTAATGGCAGATGCGATAGGCATTACTGCCGCGAACGGAGACTACGATCCTGCACTTGCCAGGTTGTTTCTTGGTATAAGCGGCAATACTGTTAAAAACGGCGGACGAATAACACACTATGTCGATGAATCTAAGCTAGCCGAAGCGGTCAATGACGCGGAAAAATGGATATCGGTCATAGACAACGCTCTTCAGAATCTTTACGGGAAAGACATATTCGAAATCATAATCGAATTATTTAAATCTTTACGGAAATAACGGTAACACTTCTAACTGTCCAGTGTATAACAAAAAGGATATTTTTATATCCGCTTGTTCGTGCGGACTAGTTGGACAGAAATGATATGCCACAACATACTCCGTGCGCAAAAAAGCATTTTTATAAGTAAGGATGGCGGCAATGGCTGAGCGAAAAATGAATGATAAAGCGATGGAAATATATGATGACCACGGTCAATTCATGTTCTCCATCGAAGAAAGCGTCGATTCAGATGCAATGGTGATCCTGCTGAACGGTAAAATAAAAAATGAAGTTGCCCACGACTTTGAGGACGAAGTAATCGCCGCATTGTCCGTATGCAGGAAAATCATATTAGATATGAGCAAATTAACGTATATAGCAAGCGTTGCCCTAAAATCACTGCTTTCTGCACAGCAGCTTATCGATACCATGGATGGGGCGTCAATGACACTTGTACACGTTTCAAAAGAAGTTATGAAGATTCTTGACGATTCCGGTTTTTCTGACTTAC
>Ga0256405_10010765_pt1 | contig 11922 bp, 7 predicted proteins | sample RumenRJG_02DNA_FD_189096 | JGI IMG/M metagenome (GOLD analysis project Ga0256405, IMG submission 189096) | Bovine rumen microbial communities from Lethbridge, Alberta, Canada - RJG_02 | ecosystem: Host-associated > Mammals > Digestive system > Stomach > Rumen | place: Canada: Alberta | collected...
GTAGTTGTTGACTTCATGCTCGATGTTGTACGAGGTGGTCGGACGGGCAACGGGCGCAGCGATGCGCTTCTGCATCTCGGTGAGTGCGCCGTCAACGAGTCCGAGCATCGTCTGCATGTGCTGCATCTGCTCAGGGGTGAAGGCGTCGTGGCAGTTCAGGCGGTGACGGTTCAGCGTGCGGCCGAGGTTGTACACCGAGTCGCCGATGCTCTCCAGTTCCGAAATCTGGCGCAGCATCATCTGAATCTGCGTCTTCGAGGCGTCCGACAGGCGGCCCTCGCTCACCTTGTTCAGGTAGGCGGCAATCTCCATCTCCATCGAGTCGGTAATGTTCTCGTACTTCTCAATACGCGAGAAAATCTTGTTGAAGGCCACCTCGTCGTCCGTCTGCATCAGGTCGGTGACGAAGCCGAACATTCTGTGGCAGCGGTCGGCAAAGTTCTGTATCTCCTTCTGTGCCTCGATGATGCTCAGTTCGGCTGTAGAGAGCAGACCGCCGGAGATGAACTTCAGGCGGTGGTCCTCGTCCTGTTCCTTCATCGGCAGCACGCGGCACACGAGCATCTCAATCTGACGGACGAAGCCGATGAGCAGCAGCGTGTTGATGATGTTGAAGGCGGTGTGGAAGGCCGACAGTTTGAAGAGGTCGTTGCCGCCACCCATCACGTTGTCGACGAACCAACTGACGGCGTTGCAGGCCGGATAGAACACGATAAGGAAGGCCACGACGCCGAAGACGTTGAAGAACATGTGGGCCAGGGCGGCACGGCGTGCCTGCGTGTTGGCCGTTAGCGAGGCCATGACGGCGGTGATAGTCGTACCGATGTTCTGTCCCATGGCCAGTGCCGCCGCCTGTTCGAAGCCGAAGCCGGGGATGTTCATGCCGAAGAGCATCAGCGTGATGGCCATCGTGGCTGCCGACGCCTGCACAATCATCGTCACCAGTGCGCCCACGATGACGAACAGCAGGATGGTGAAGAACGAGTCCTGCGGCACGTGGGCCAGCATCCCCGCCACCATGTCGCCAATGTTCATCGCTGTGGCAGCCTCCTGCAGGAACGAGAGTCCCATAAACAGGAACGAGAAGCCGAATACGAACTCGCCGATGCTCTTACGATTGCCCTTGCCGCTGAAGATGAACGGCATGCCGATGGCGAGCAGGGGTATGGCAAAGGCAGCGATGTTCACCTTGAAGCCTACGGCTGAGATAATCCACGCTGTCACCGTCGTACCGATGTTGGCACCCATGATGACGCCGATGGACTGTGCCAGCGTCATCAGTCCGGCATTCACAAAACTCACCACCATCACCGTCGTGGCACTCGACGACTGGATGAGCGCCGTGATGAGCACGCCCGTCAGCACGCCCATCACACGGTTCTTGGTCATCGCCGCCAGAATACTGCGCAGGCGGTTGCCCGCAAACTTCTCCAAGCCCTCCGACATCGTCTTCATACCGAAGAGAAACAATGCCAAGGAACCTACGAGAGAAAAGATATTGATAATCAATTCCATTGCCTTATCGTTATATTAACGCGGCAAAGGTAATGGTATCTTGTTACGCGAGCGTTACACCGATGTTACAATCCTGTTACAAAAAGCGGGCAAGACACGCCTTGCCACAGAGGTACAACAGACGGCTCTTCTGTTACATTCTGCCATAATGTCAGCATAAAGCGACAGAATGACAGACATAAGCGCGTTGGCACGTAACTTGCATTATCCTTAGTGAACGCCGAGGCTAAGGCTAAGGCACAGAGAAAAGAAAACAAAAGTTTAACCCTTTAAAACAATAGAATTAGGAGGTAATGATTATGCTACCAGTAATGTTTAAGAACAGTTGGTTTCCTACAGTATTTGACGAGTTTCTGAACAGCGACGTCACGCCGAGCACCTGCACAACGACAGCTCCGGCCGTTAATGTAAAGGAGGACGAGAAGGCTTATACAATGGAGGTAGCTGCTCCCGGCATCAAGAAAGAGTACTGCCACGTGAGCCTCAACGAAGACGGCAATCTGTCGATAGCCATCGAGAACAAGATGGAGCACAAGGAGGAGGACAAGAAGCAGCACTACCTGCGCCGCGAGTTCTCGTACACGAACTACCAGCAGAGCTACTCGCTGCCCGAGGACGTGGTGAAGGACAAGATTTCGGCTCGCGTCGAGAACGGCATCCTGACCGTCACACTGCCGAAGCAGGAGAAGGAGGCAAAGGTAACGAAGAGCATCGAGATTTCTTAACTCAAAAAGCCTGTCAAGGCACCGAAAACAGAAGAAATGTCACAACAAAACAAAAAATTTGGCAATCTCCTTGGAGGTTGCCATTTTTTTTCTTATATTTGCGGCATATTTAATAACAAAATGTCATCTAACTAACAAATCCTTTAAAACCACTACACTATGGAAGTAGAGAACATCATGCAAGCATTGGAGCGCAAACATCCGGGCGAGCTGGAATACCTGCAAGCCGTGCGCGAAGTCTTGGAAAGCATCAAGGACGTCTATAACCAGCATCCTGAGTTCGAGAAAGCGAAAATCGTTGAGCGCATCGTTGAGCCGGAACGCATCATCACGTTCCGCGTGCCCTGGGTCGACGACAAGGGCGAGGTACAAGTGAACCTCGGATACCGTGTGCAGTTCAACTCGGCTATCGGACCGTACAAAGGCGGCCTGCGTTTCCACGCCTCCGTCAACCTCTCGATACTAAAGTTCCTCGGCTTCGAGCAGACCTTCAAGAACGCGCTGACCACGCTGCCTATGGGCGGCGGCAAGGGCGGTTCGGACTTCTCGATTCGCGGCAAGAGCGACGGCGAGGTGATGCGCTTCTGCCAGGCGTTCATGACCGAGCTGTACCGCCACATCGGTCCTGACGAGGACGTGCCCGCCGGCGACATCGGCGTCGGTGCCCGCGAGATAGGCTACCTCTACGGCCAGTACAAGAAACTGACGCACCAGTTCCAAGGCGTGCTCACCGGCAAGGGTCGTGAGTGGGGTGGCAGCATCCTGCGCCCCGAGGCCACGGGCTATGGTGCCCTGTACTTCGTCAAACAGATGCTGACGGAGCACGGCCTCGACATCAAGGGTAAGACGGTGGCTGTCTCCGGCTTCGGCAACGTGGCCTGGGGTGCCACCAAAAAAGCTACCGAACTGGGCGCCAAGGTCATCACCATCAGCGGTCCCGACGGCTATATCTACGACCCGGCAGGACTCGACGCCGAGAAGATTGACTATCTTTTGGAGCTGCGCGCCTCGGGCAACGACATCTGCCAGCCCTACGCCGAGGAGTTCGACGGTGCCACGTTCTACGCCGGCAAAAAGCCGTGGGAGCAGAAGGCAGACATCTACCTGCCCTGTGCCACCCAGAACGAGCTGAACGGCGACGATGCCGACAAGATACTGGCCCACAAGCCGCTCTGCGTCGCTGAGGTGTCGAACATGGGCTGCACGGCAGAGGCTGCCGAGAAGTTTATTGCCGCCCACCAGCTCTTCGCCCCGGGCAAGGCCGTCAATGCCGGCGGCGTGGCCACCTCGGGTCTGGAGATGAGCCAGAACTCCATGCGTCTGTCGTGGACGGCGGAGGAGGTCGACCAGCGGCTGCACCAGATTATGGCCGGCATCCACGAGCAGTGCGTCAAGTACGGCAAGGAGACCGACGGTTACATCAACTACGTCAAGGGTGCCAACGTGGCAGGTTTCATGAAGGTGGCCAAGGCCATGATGGCTCAAGGAATCGTATGACCAACAGACTGCTGACCGTCATAGTATTATCAGTCATTTTAAGCTTTTCCGTGCTGGCACAGAATATCCAGCGCGGAAAAGCCTCTTACTATTCTAAGCGATGGACAGGACGCCATGTCGCCAGTGGCGAGCGTCTGCATCACGACTCGATGACCTGTGCCCACCGCACCTACCCCTTTGGCACGCTGCTGCGTGTCACCAATCTGAGGAACGGTCTTCAGGTGGTGGTTCGTGTCAACGACCGCGGCTCCTTCGGCCGCGGTCGTATCGTCGACGTGTCGTGGGGAGCCGCCAAGAAACTAAACATGTTGGGAGCAGGGGTCATTCCCTGCACGGTGGAGCGCCTCGACTCCATCGCCAAATAAGCGATATCAGCGCTTGAAGGTTGCAATACGCAGGAGCTGACTCTGCGACGACACCTCGCGACCAGCCTGGAAGACAGACACCTTAATGACAGCCTCGCCATTGCGTAGACCGTGGTCGGCCTTGACCTGTGCCGTGTAGCGAATCACCTCGTTAGGATGGATACACTCCACGAGAATATTCTCTGAGATATGGATGTGCTTGTTGCCCGTCATCTCGCGGACGGAGGGCTGTACGCTGTAGATAGGCTTCGTCGACGTATTGCGGATTTCGAACACGATATGCGCTGACTCGTCGCGCTTCAGCTGACCGTCGTTCGTGGCATCCACCAGCTGCACATGGCTGATTTCCAACGCCGCAGCATTGGCCACGTAGCCACGAGGCATCGCGCCGCCGTCCATCGTGATACGGTCGTCGCCACGTCCTCGTGGGTCGTAACCGCTATCGTCCTGCACCTGACGGGTATTGATGCCCGTACGCTCCTCGTAACGCCCGGCACGCTCCTGCCTGCGCTCTTCGGCAGCGCGGTCGGCCGCAGACCCGACGGCTGCGCCGACGGCAGCACCACCGGCCAGCCCTATCAGTTTGCCAACCTCATGGCCGCGCCATCCGCCTGAGATGCCGCCCACAGCCGAACCGATGATAGAGCCGAACTGTGCGCCGGTATAGGCGCCAACTCCTGTGTATGTGCTACAACTGCTCATGACGAGCAGTACCGTTAGCGAAAGCAAAAATGTCTTCTTCATGTTTTCTTCATGTTAGCGTTTCACGGTGCAAAGATAACAGATTCCGCACATCTTTCAAATGGAATTTCCCTAAACAGGCATAGGAAAATCCCTACCGTGCCGTCTTTGGGAAACAGAAACTGCGATACCCCGTGGCCTTGAAGCCCCAGCTGTCGGCAGCCTCCACCTCGACCGTATGGGCACCCCGGCGGTACGCCTCGGGCAACGTCAGCGTCCACACCTGTCGCGAGTCGCGATGGCGCAGCGGGTTCATGCGGTTATACGTCGTGGGGTATGCCTTGAGCAGGTTCATCTCACGGGTACGGGCCACGTTGGGGTCTATCATCTTCGTCTTCTGGCAGGCCAGCCACTCGCCACCGTCGATGCGACAACGCACGGTAGTGCTGTCGCAACCGCCGTAGACGGTCATCATCAGCTGTCCGCCAGGCACGTCTTTCATATCGCGCAGATGGGTGTCGAGAGTATCGATGCCAGTGACGTGGATGGTCATCTGGTGGCGCGCGTCACGGCCGATGGCCTTGCAGCGCATCGTGTAACGGGTATCGTCGAAGTCGAGGACGAAATAGTTGCGCGGCGTGCCACACTGCTGCAGGGCTGACGGCACACCGTCGGCGTCTTTCTCGCCAACCCACCAGAAGCCACAGGAGGCACCAGCGCTCAACTCATGGACGCGGACGCCCTCGCCCTGGTGGAAGAAGCGTCCCACCTGGTGCATATGTCCCGTGACGGCGAGCACGTCGCCCCTACCCTCTAACAGCTTGAGCAGTTCGCCACGGTTGAGGGTGTGTGCCAGTGGGATGTGCATGCTAAGCACAATCAGGCGGTCATGGGGCACGTACTTCAGGTCTTGTTTGACGAAACGGAGCTGGCGGGCTGACAGGCGGCCCCTATAGCCACGGGCACCGTCGCCATAGACGTTGTTCAGGATAATAAAATGTACGCGACCCTCGTTGAAGGCATACATATCGGCGCCAAAGACCTCATTATAGGTACGCGTCTGCTGCCAGCGCACGGTGTCGATATCGCGGTCGTGATTGCCCAGCACGGTCCACGTCTGCTGCGGCAGTTGCTCCATCAGCGTGCGCAGGTCGCCGTAGAGTTTAAGGTTGTTGTTCACCAAGTCGCCGAGGAAGAGGTTGACAGAGGGCGTCGCCGTTCCTTCGTCGTCTAACAGTTCGGGCCATAGTGTGCGCGTGGCATAGTCCAGCTCCTGGTAGTTGCCCACCTGCACGTCGCCGATAGCATTCAGGCGGAAGCGGCGGTTCACCTTCTTCTTGACCATGGCGAAGTCGGTATGGCCGGAGCGATAGCTGAAGTTAGCGTTCACCACCCTACTGCCCGACATGGTATAGTCGGCAGGCAGGATGGGCATGACGCTGGTGCCCTCGACGTAGGGCAGTTCGTAGCGTCCCTGACGGTCGGTACGTACTATCGTGTCGCCATTGCTGACGAGGATGTCCTTGATGCCGCGCTCGCCATTATCGAGTTTGCCGTTCTGATTACGGTCGTCGAAGACCATGCCACTGACGGGAGCTGCCGCTGGTGCGGCGGGAACGGCAGCGGCGGCGGTGTCGGCAGGCAGCAGTACGGCTTTTATCTGATAGGCATCACGCAGGGCGTAGCGGGCGTAGTCGGCAAGGTCCTTCATCGTCATGCTGTTGACGACATCGACATAGCGGTCGTTCCACGTCCAGTCCTCGTTGTTGTTATAGACGGAATTGCGGATGAACGATGTCCAGTACGACGTCTGCTGCAGCTGCAGGGCGTGCTCCTTGACAAGGTTCTGCCTGACGTCGGCCAGACTGGCCTCATAGCGCTCGGGGTGGTCGCACAGCTGCTGCACCTCGTCATAGACGGCAGCCACGAGCGTGTCGACGTCGGCAGGCTGACAGACGAAGGCAATAGTGCCGCGACTGAGGAATGAGGGATACTGCGTGGCACCGATAGAAGCCGATACGGAGTAGACCTTGCCCATATCCTCGCGCAACCGCTTCAGCAGTGCTGTACGCAGGATGGCTTTCAGCGCATTGCCTTTCAGCTCCTGTTCGGCCAAGCTGCCCTGGGGCTCGTCTTGCTGACAGACGAGCGTCACCATAGCCTTCGGCTGGTCGTAGGTGCGCCGTATCAGTTCGGTGTTGCTGTGTGGTATCTGGCGCTGACCGGCTATCCACGTGGTATCAGCCTGACCTGCGGGCAGTGCGCCGAGGTAGGTGCTGATATAGGGGCGCACGTCGGCCAAGTCGCAGTCGGACAGGATGATGAACGTATAGCCCGTGGCGGGTCCATAGAAGCGGTGCTGCAGCGGCAGGATGTCATCCTGGCGCACAGCGGTGTTGATAATGCTGTCGGTCAGCTGCTGACTGGTATAGTTGCGTCCACTCATCAGCCACCCCAGCTCGCGTGTGAAAACATCACGCGGTGTGTCTTTTCGGTTACGGTTGCCCTCACGCAGCTTGTCGAGCGTCATGCGGCAGACAGCCGTGTCGAGTCGCGGCTGTGTCCAGCGCAGCCACAACAGTTGGAACATCGTCTCGACGTCGGCCAGATGGGCCGAGGCGGCCACACCGGTACGCAGCTTGTCGACCAGCATACGGACGGAAGCGGTGTTGCCCGTCAGATAGTGACTCAGCGCCTCGCGGCTGAAGTCGCCCGCCCCGCTCAGGCTGACGACGCTGGGGCCTACGACGGAGGTGAAGTAGCGGGTACTGTCGAGCCCGTACTGACCACCTTTACGGAAAGCCGATAGCGTCAGGTGGTCGTGCTCGGTATCGGAATGACGGAAGATGACGCGGGCACCGTTGTCGAGCCGGATGTCGGTAGCGCCAATCTCGGGTATCGCCCGTTCGCTGACGATATGCTTCAGCGTCGTCTTCAACTGCGTGAGCGCTTCGGGTATGTCCACCTGGTGCCAATAGCGCTCCACTGGCTGACGACGGGCTTCGTCGATGAGCATCGACAGGTCGGCTTCGTCAGACACTTCCTGCAGCACCTCTCTGCCGCCGCGCAGCAGGTAGTGGCGTGGCCGCGTGTCGAAGGTTGACTGCAGGAGCTTCACAAGACTGACGGAGTCTATCTGCGGCAGGAAGCGCTTCACCAGCTGCAGCTCGTCCTTGCGGGAGATGAGGCGGTTGCCATCGTAGAAGTCGGCATAGACTTCGTTCATCAGCGTTGCCGACGACACGTCGTTGCCCGCCGCAATTTTATTCTCCAGTTTGCTCTGCAGCGACTTCTTGGCGCGGGCTATCTCTGTCTGCGTGAAGCCATAGTTGTAAATCTGAGTATAAGCACTGATAAAGTCGCGTATGCCCTGCCGGATTTTGCCACGGGTGAGTTCCACCGAGGCGTCGGTAGCGCCGGTGGCACCCAGGAACCGGCTGTACTGGAGAGAGCCACGGGCATAGGCGGGGTCGTTAAACGACAGGGCATTGAAGCGCTGCTTGGCCAGACTGTTCAGCAGACTGCGCTCCAGATACTGGCGATAGTCGTCGGCGGTCTGCACAGCAGCCGGCTGGGGCAGCAGCATCAGGATGTCAAAATCTACCTGCTCTGCTCCAGGGGTAATGGCTATGCGCGCCTCCTCGGTGGTGTACTCGGGGATAGCCACTGGCCCCATAGGACTCATTGGTCCCATAGGCCTCATGGCTCCAAACTTTTCGCGAATCATCCGCTCAACGCGCGCCACATCGACATCACCCACCACGGCCACGGCCATCAGTTCCGGACGATACCACTGCTGGTAGTAGTCGCGGATGGTCTGCGGCGTAGCATGGCGGATAATGGCGGTGTCGCCGATGGTGATACGGCGCGAGTAGAGCGAACCGTTGAGCAGCTGCATCACCAGCTGCATGGAGTTGTCGGTCTTCGTGCCGCCACGCGACAGCCACTCCGACAGGATGACGCCACGCTCCTTCTCCACCTCCTCGGGGGCGATGGTCAGTCCGCTGGCCCAGTCGGCCAGGATGGTCAGTGTAGAGTCTACAAGCTGCTCGTCGCTACAGGGCAACTGCAGCTTGTAGACGGTCTCGTTAAATGATGTATGTGCATTAAGATCCTTGCCGAACTTGGCACCCTTCGACTGCAAGAACCTGACGATGCCGTCGCCAGGGAAGTGGCGGGTGCCGTTGAAGGCCAGATGTTCGAGGAAATGAGCCAACCCTTGCTGGTCGTCACGCTCGTTGACGGAACCGGCCTTGACAAACAGGCGGTAGACGGCCTCGCCACGCGGCGTCTGGTTAGGATAGACATAATATGTCAGTCCGTTATCCAACTTACCCACACGCAACTTCGGGTCGCGCTTCAGGGGCTCGCCGGCCATGGCCGTCAGCACGGCCAGGCACGAGGCGAGCATGACTGCTTTTCTCATCGGGTTACTCATTCCGTTTCTCCTATTAAAAAAACCGCGCGTTACTGGCGTTCGGTGTACTTGAACAGGTGGATCTTGTTGTTTGCGTCAGTATAAGTGATATAGCCCTCGCCATTGACACCAAACTTGATGTTGACGTCGACAGCATCGGTAGCCAACTGCTGAGGTGTCGTCCACTGCTTCGTATCGGGGTCGAGATACATCACGTACAGCTTCTTCTGGTCATTAAAGTTGTTGAAGGCCACGAAGGGTGTGCCGTCGCTGGCAATAGCGACATCGAGCGAGATGTGGCTTTCGAAGCCGCCCTCATGACCGATAGGCAGGGTGTTGCCGCCAACGGTTGTCCACTTGTTAGCTGAGATGTTGTAGCAGCGCAGACGTACCTGATAGACACCCGTAGCATCGGCGTCGTCGCCCGTCCAGACGTAGATGTTGCCATCGAAGTCGGAGGTAACGCCAAAGCTGCCTGCGGCAATGCTGGTCTGGGTAGCGCCCTCCTGCTTATAGTTGGTAAGCAGTGACTTCCATTCTGCACCGTCGCGGTAGAACACGTTGTGACCGTATTTCACGCCGTCGACTTCTGCACGATTCACTGAGATGAACGCAGGCAGGGTGGAGGTGGCATTGTTGCCGGCCTTCACCATATAGACGTTCTGACCAGAGGGCAGGAAGGGTGACTCGCCGTTAGTCCAGCCAGCACCTGTATAGGAAGAGAAGCCCATAGCACGGCGGGCGATGTCGCCACTGTTGCTGTTGTTAATCATACCGGCAAAAATCATGTCGTCGAGGGTGGTCAGCGCAACATACTGGGCCTGCACCTTGAAGAAGCCCTGCTCGCCGACGTTCTTCCAGGTCGAAGCGTCGAACTTCATGACCGAGATGGCACCTTTGAGCGACGTGGCATCTTGGTCGCCGTAAGCTACGACGGGCTTGCCGTCCTGGTCGATGGCGAAGTCGAAATGCGAACCATTGACAACGCTCGTGAAGAACGGCTGACCGACGAGCGTCCACGCGCTGCCTTCGTTCTTGGCAACACAAAGCTTGTTGTCAACGCCACGGGCACCGAAAGCCACGTATGGCTTATTGTCCTTAGGACTCACCTGAAGAACAGCGCCACTATAGACACCGGTCACCTCGGCATTGCCCGTCAGCAGTGCTGCATCGAGGGCGGCCTGTTCAATCCAAGCCATGTTGTCGGCTTTGGTGACGGTGATGGTGTAGCGTAGGGTCTGCGTCTTCGTCAGATTCTTGACATAGTACTCAATGCCGGCCGTGAAGTCGTTCATCGTGGAACCGCTGCTCTGCACAGCACCGTTGACAGTCACCTCGTTGCCTTCGTTCACGGTGAAACGGGCTTTCAGCAAAGACTTCATCACCGTGACAGGCATGGGGATTTCTATCTTGTAAGAGTTGGTGCCGGCCACAACAGCGGGCACGGTGGCTATGTAGTCGCGCGTCAGGTACTCAGGATTATCTTCCTTGTAGAAGCCAAACGTCAGCAACTTGGCATCGGCAACCACCTCGACAGGTGCCGGAGCGGGTTCTGGGTCATCGTCGTCGCTACAGGCAGCGAACGAGAACACGGCCACAAAGGCCACGGTGAACAATTTCCATAAATCTTTCAGTTTCATAAGCATTTAAATTTGGGTTGGTTAATACTAATTATTCTTTTTCTCAATGGTCAACTGACGCTGCAGTTGCCCAGGACCGGGATAGCCCAGATGGAAGCCGCGGCTGTTGCCGGTCAGGCGAATGGTCAGCGTATTGTTCTTGGTAGGGTCTACACGGTGGGGGAGCCATCGCACACGGATGGGAGCATCGTAGAATCCGGGCAGGAACGACAGGGTGGTGCCCTCGGTGACAAGCTCGTAGTCGATGCCGCTCTGCAGACCGTCGCCGACCACGACCTCGTAGCTGACTGTGAGCTCCTCGCTCAACGGCGTCGACGAGAGATAGACGTAGTAGGTGTTGACATTTCTGACATCGCTGAGCACAACGGTACTCGCCTGTCCCGTCTCGGTAGAGATACGCACGAAAGGCGTGTCGAACCACTCTCCCTCCTGATCGGCACAGCTACAAATAGCAACCATCATCAGTAAATATAATATTTTCTTCATATCTTCCACATTTTCTGTTTTCATTGTAATTACTCCCCTCCCTCACAGGGAGGGGCTGGGGGTGGGTCTACTCCTCCTCTTTCCCTGCAATTGTATTCCCGCTGTTCACCGTCGGATTAGGCTGCATACTGGTATTGGCATTCAGCTCGTCCTGCGGGATGGGCAGCACAAAGCGGTCGTTGGGATAGGTCATCACACGGGCGACGGACGTCGTGCCCTGTTCGCGGACAATGTCCTGCTTCCAGCGGGTCAGGTCGAAGAAGTTGTGGCCCTCGAAGCACAGCTCCTTAACGCGCTCGCGACGGATAAGCTGCAACAGCTGGGCGTCGGTGGTGGCACTCATGACGGCATCGGCCTTCGCGGCACCGACGGCACGGGCAATGATGGCACGGATGTACTGGCGGGCGTCGGCATACTGGCCTAACTGACAGGCGGCCTCAGCGGCGGTGAGATACTCCTCGGAGAGGCGGAAGAGGAAGGGATCGTCGCGCTTGGCCTCGCTGCCGGCCACGTTGGTGGCGGAATACTTGCGGCAGCGCTTCTGTCCGTTGGCATCGCGGAGCAGGCGCAGGCGCAGGTCGTCGGCATCGAAGAGC
>Ga0256405_10010766_pt1 | contig 11922 bp, 10 predicted proteins | sample RumenRJG_02DNA_FD_189096 | JGI IMG/M metagenome (GOLD analysis project Ga0256405, IMG submission 189096) | Bovine rumen microbial communities from Lethbridge, Alberta, Canada - RJG_02 | ecosystem: Host-associated > Mammals > Digestive system > Stomach > Rumen | place: Canada: Alberta...
AGAAGAGTGCTATCGACGAAATCCGGGGTCTCAAGGAGAAGCTTGAGCAGCTTAAGAGCGAAGAGGCTAAGTACGAGAGGGAAGGCAACCTGGCCAAGGCAGGGGAGATCAAGTATGGCCTTATTCCACAGGTGGAGGCCCAGCGGAAGGAGAAGACAGAGCAGCTCCAGAAGATTCAGGGCCAGTCCAGCATGCTGCAGGAGGAGGTAGGAGAGGAGGATATTGCAAAGGTTGTATCAGCCTGGACCGGTATTCCTGTTGCCAAGATGATGGCTTCCGAGATAGAGAAGTATATCAACCTGGAGTCTATCCTGAGTAAGCGTGTAGTAGGACAGGAAAAGGCTATAAGGGCAGTTGCCGATGCTATTCGCCGTAATAAGACAGGACTTTCCGAGGAGGGCAAGCCTCTGGGAACCTTTATCTTCCTGGGACCTACCGGAGTTGGAAAGACAGAGCTGGCCAAGACTCTGGCAGACTTCCTCTTTGATGATGAGCATGCCCTTACCCGTATCGATATGAGCGAGTATATGGAAAAGCATACAGTCTCCAGACTTATTGGAGCTCCTCCGGGATATGTGGGTTATGACCAGGGTGGTCAGCTTACAGAAGCAGTGCGGAGAAGACCATATTCTGTAATTCTGTTTGATGAGATTGAGAAAGCTCATCCCGATGTGTTCAACATTATGCTGCAGCTTCTAGATGACGGTCGGCTTACCGACGGACAGGGCCGAGTTGTGGATTTTAAGAATACAATCATCATCATGACCAGCAACCTGGGAAGTGAGTATATCCTTCAGGTGGACGACCCTGAGAAGGCAAGGCCCCAGGTGGATGCACTCTTGAGACAGACTTTCAAGCCTGAGTTCCTGAACCGTATTGATGAGATCATCATGTTCAACAGGCTGGGTGAGGAGCATATCAGCAAGATTGTGGACATCGAGCTTGAGCATATTGCCAACAGGCTAAAGGCCCGGAAGCTGGGTATCACAGTATCTGATGCGGCCAAGAAGCTGTTTGTCAAGGAAGGGTACCAGCCTCAGTTCGGAGCAAGACCTCTTAAGAGGACTATCCAGAACATGCTGCAGAACCAGCTGGCTAAGCATCTTCTTGCCGGCGAATTCCCAGAGGGATCCACAATCGAAGTGGATGCCAAGGATGGCCAGCTGACCTTCGACAGGAAATGAAAAATAACAAAATATTAGGGGGACTTTCTTTCTGAAAGTCCCTTTTTTTTTGCCTTTGGTTTTTATATACTGAAGCCAAGATGAAAAAAGAGCTTACCGAAGGCAAGATGCTTCCTATCCTTATAGCATTCTCTGTGCCGTTCCTCATCTCCTGCTTCCTCCAGACTTTCTACGGGCTGGCAGACCTGTTCATAACAGGGCAGTTCAACGGAGCATCCACCATAACAGCTGTGGCTGTGGGAAGCCAGGTCATGCATATGCTCACAGTTGTGATAGTCGGACTTTCCATGGGAGGAACAATTGCCATCGGAAGGGCAGTGGGGGCCAGGGATTCCCAAGGGGCTGCAAGGAGTGTGGGCAACACTGCCACTATCTTCCTGGTGTTCTCTGTGCTGGCTTCGGTTCTGCTCATATTCCTGGCTGACGGGATCATAAGGCTCATAGCAACTCCCCCTGAGGCTGCGGCAGAAACCCGGCAGTACATAATCATCTGCTTCGCAGGAATTCCATTCATAACTGCATATAATGTAATAAGCAGTATATTCAGAGGGTTCGGTGACACCAAGACCCCAATGTATTTTGTACTGGTGGCCGGCATTGTGAATATTGTGCTGGACTACATACTCATCGGCCCGCTGGGGATGGGGGCTTCCGGAGCCGCGCTGGCTACTGTGGCATCCCAGGTGCTCAGTGTGCTTATGGCCTTTGTGGTGCTTAAGAAGACAGATACCGGCATATCGGTTTCCAAAAAAGATTTTGCAATCGACAGGACAGTTTTCTCTGCCATCCTCAGGGTGGGAGTTCCCATAGCAGTTCAGGAGGGCTTTATCCAGATATCCTTCCTGGTCATCACTGCCATAGCTAATACAAGGGGTGTCACTATTGCGGCCAGCGTAGGCATTGTGGAGAAACTTATCTGCTTCTTCTTCCTGGTGCCGTCTGCCATGCTCTCTTCGGTATCGGCCATCGCCGCTCAGAACGCAGGGGCGGGAAAGGACAGGCGGGCAACCCAGGTTCTGGTTTACGGTATCGTGATATGTGTATGCTTCGGAGCTGTAATTTTTACAATATGCCAGTTTTTTGCAGAGCCTATAGTCCGGCTCTTTGTGAAGAATGATGAAGGGGTCGTCCACTACGGCGGCCAGTACCTGCGCTCCTACACCATAGACTGCATGCTGGCCTGCATCCACTTCTGCTTCAGCGGCTACTTCTGCGCCTATAACAAGGCCTTCTATTCATTCATACACAACGTGCTTTCTGTAATCCTGGTGCGCATTCCAGGCACTTACCTGGCCGTAATACTCTGGCCGGCGACACTGTATCCCATGGGACTGGCCGCCCCGGCAGGCTCCCTCCTGTCCAATATTATCTGCGTAGCTTTCCTCATTCACCTGTGGCGGACTAGGAAAAATAAAGTTTTATTGACCACCAACCCGGTTTAGAGTATGATTTTAGGCAATGAAACACGGATACGACACAGAAGAGCTTATTGCCGCACTGGCCACCCCCTGGGGGGAGAGCGCTTTAGCTGTCATCCGCACATCAGGCACAGGTTCTGTTGAGAAAATAGCTTCAATATTCAAAGGAAACAAAGATATAACCAAACTCCCGGGCTATTCACTGGCCTTCGGCATGCTCCGTGACGGAGACAAGGCTGTGGACCAGGTGGTGTTGGGCATTTACCGCGCACCGAAGAGTTATACAGGGGAGGATATGGTGGAAATCTTCTGCCACGGAAGCCTGCCTGGTATACAGGCTGTGATGGAGCTGCTGCACAAGGCAGGCTTCCGGGACGCCCAGCCAGGGGAGTTCACCCTGCGCAGTTTCCTGAACGGCAAGGTGGACCTTACCAAGGCCGAGGCTGTGAACGAGCTTATCCTTTCCAAGAGCCGGCAGGCCCAGGTTCTGGCTCTTGACCGGCTTTCCGGCAGCATTTTTAATGCAATAGACCAGGCCAAGCATCTCCTTGCCGACATAATGGCCGCAGTTGAGATACAGCTTGATTACGCCGAAGACGAGGCTGACCCTGCTGCCGGTTTTGATATGGCCAAGCTGGATAAGGCTGCCGATATCCTGAGCCACCTTGCCGCCACCTATCAGGTGGGCAAGCTGTACAAAGAGGGGATCCGCATAGCCCTGGCCGGGCGGACCAATGCAGGTAAATCCAAGCTGTTCAACCTGTTTCTTAAGGAAGACCGTTCCATTGTCTCAGACATAAGAGGTACCACCCGGGACTATATAGAATCCTCAGTAGCAGTCAAAGGCATTCCTGCTGTCCTTATCGACACCGCAGGACTCCGCACCTCAAGCGACCCGGTGGAGGCCGAGGGAATACGGCGTAGCAACCTGGTTATAGAGAATGCCGACATAATCCTCTATCTTGTTGATGGCTCCGAAGGTCTGACACCGGAGGATGAGGTTTTTATAAAAGAGCACCCATGCATTCCGCTGTGGAACAAGACTGATATAGCCAGGGAGGCGGCTCCTGACGGCTTTGTGCCAATAAGTGCTGTCACAGGCGCCGGGTTCGGGGAGCTTGAGGAGCTTATTTTTGCCAGAGCCATGGGAAACGGCCGTCTGGATACAGGGGAGGCTGTCATCGACTCCCAGCGGCAGAAGGATCTTATAGAACGGTCCCTGGATGCCATAGGGAAAGTCAGGATAGGTATTGCGGCCCAGATGCCGCTGGATGTGGTGGCTGTGGATCTGGAAGAGGCTGTTGATGCTCTTGGAGAGCTTACCGGCGAGATCACCAGCTCTGACATACTGGAGAACATGTTCTCCCATTTCTGTGTAGGAAAATAGAATGGATTTTGATGCAATAGTGATCGGTGGCGGACACGCCGGAATAGAGGCTTCTCTTGCCCTGGCCCGGCTTGATTTCAGCACACTGCTTATAACCCAGAATATAGATACAATCGGCAAGCTGTCATGTAATCCGGCAGTGGGAGGGCTGTCCAAGGGCAACATAGTGAGGGAGATCGATGCCCTTGGAGGTGAGATGGCCCATCTTATCGACCACACCATGATCCAGTTCCGGATGCTTAACAAAAGCCGCGGTCCTGCAGTGCAGGCCCCCAGGGCCCAGGCTGACAAGTTCGCATATAGCGCTCTGGCCAAATACACTCTGGAACATCAGAAGAATCTCCATCTGTTCCAGGATACAGTAACTGATTTCATTCTCTCCTCTGACAGTCATTCCATCGAGGGAGTCATAACAGAGCGCAATATGCGCTTCACAGCCCGGGCCGTGGTTCTTACCACTGGTACTTTTATGGAGGGGCGTATTTTCATAGGACCTTATTCAAAGGTCTCCGGCCGTATAGGAGAGCCGGCGGCCGAAGGTCTGGGAGTAAGTCTGCGTCGCATGGGATTTGATGTAGGCCGCCTTAAGACAGGCACTCCGGCCCGGGTGAAAAAGAGCTCTCTGGATTACGATAAGATGGAGATGCAGCCCGGAGACGATGAAGTTCTCCAGTTCTCCTTCTTCGGCGAGAAGGTGGTGCGCCCCAAGGTGCCCTGCTGGATCACTTATACAAACGAGAAGACGCATCAGATAATAAGGGACAACTTCCATCGGTCACCCCTGTTCTCGGGGATGATTGTGGGTACCGGCCCCAGATACTGCCCATCTATAGAGGATAAGGTAAAACGGTTCCCGGACCGTCCACGGCACCAGATTTTTGTGGAGCCCGAGGGGTTGGAATCTGAGGAGATGTACTTGAACGGAATCTCATCTTCCCTGCCGGAAGAGGTGCAGAACCAGTTCCTTCACACTCTGCCCGGCCTTGAGCATGTGGAGGTGGTACGCCCCGGATATGCTGTGGAATATGACTACCTCAATCCGCTGCAGCTCTATCCTTCCCTTATGACAAAGCGTCTTAAGGGACTTTTCATAGCCGGACAGACCAACGGCACCTCGGGTTACGAGGAGGCAGGGTGTCAGGGACTTATGGCAGGCATCAACGCAGCTATGTACCTGCAGGGAAAGGCTCCCCTTGTTCTTTCCCGCACCGAGGCTTATATCGGCGTCCTTATTGACGACCTTGTGACATTGGGCACTAAAGAGCCTTATAGGATGTTCACCTCCAGGGCAGAGCACCGCCTTTCCCTTCGGCACGACACAGCCGACTTCCGCCTTCTGGAGAAAGGCTACGAGGCTGGACTGGTATGCGATGAGATACACCGGCAGTTTGTGGAGAAGCGGACAAAGATAGACGAGGTTAAAGAACTCCTTATACAGCGCCATCTTGGGGCAAAGGAGCTGGAGAAGGTGGAGCAGGAGGAGCTTGTTTCCACACTGCGTCATCATATTGGAAAGACTTTTGACCAGATAATCCGGGATCCGGAGGTCAGGCTTGACCAGCTGCTTTCCCTGGATCCTTCCATTGGAGATGGAGTGCGGAAGGAATGGCTGGACCAGATAGAGCTTGATCTTAAGTATGATGGCTACATTGCCCGGCAGGAACGGCAGAACAACCGTGTGGAGCGGATGGAGAAGCTCAGGATTCCCGAAGGTTTTGACTACGATGCTGTGGAGAGCCTTTCTGCCGAATCCCGCCTTAAATTCAAGCAGGTGCTTCCTGCCACATTGGGACAGGCTTCAAGAATCTCCGGTGTAAGGACATCAGATATAGCAATTCTTATGATTCATTTGGGTAAGAAAAATGGAAGCACTGCTGACTGACGGTCTTTCAAGGCTGGACATCCCTCTTTCTCCGGATCAGCAGAGACAGCTTGAGACATACTGGGAGGAACTGGCCCTGTGGAATGGCAAATATGGTCTTGTGAACGCCTCTGGAGATGAACTGGTGATCAAGCATTTTCTCGATTCCATGGCTGCAGTTCCGGTGCTTAAGGAGCTCCCGTTTGATACTGCCTGTGATGTGGGGTCTGGCGGCGGTTTTCCAGGTCTGGTACTGGCTGTGGCATTCCCTGATAAAAAGTTCACCCTTGTGGAACGCTCAGGAAAAAAGGCTCTGTTCCTGGCAAATACTGCGGTTATGATGCATGCCTCCAACGTGAAGGTGCTGTCCGAAGATGCCAATCTGGTAAAGGAACGGTTTGACCTGGTGCTGTTCCGGGCTCTGGGACAGTTTACTCAGTATTTCCCCACATTATACCGGCTTGCAGATGAGAATGGCCATCTTTTTGCCTTCAAAGGCAGAGGTGAGGAGATTAAGAGGGAACTTAAAACCCTTCCGGATGAAATTCAGGAGAAGACAGAGATAAGGTCTGCTCATGTTCCTTTCCTGGAGGATGAGCGGAATTTTGTGATAATAGAGCGGTAGAGGAGGCTTGTATGACATTTGAACCCGGTGTTTTCTGTGATAAGAAGGATGAGCGTGGCTATTGGTTCCTGTTCAAGAAGGATAAGGTGCTTTATTTCGGGAAAGATAATGATATCCGATTCCCGGAGCTTCTCTCTCCGTCTGAGCTTGGACTTAAGACCACAGAACCACAGTTCATAGGGACAATAGATGGCAGGAACGCTTTCACAGCCCAGGTCTTCGATACCGAGGAAATATACTATAACTGCTGCGGTGTGGCTCAGTATACCTATGCCAGCCTCAGAGATCTCTATACTGCTATCGGCCGCCAGATGTTCACTGTAGTGGGCCGGGCTCTCCATATCTGCCGCTGGCATGAGAGCTGGAAATTCTGCCCAACCTGTGGAGCTCCTATGGAAGATTCCAAAACCGAGCGGGCCAAGGTGTGCACCAAGTGCGGCCGCATAGACTATCCGGTTCTCTCTCCTGCGGTAATTACAGCTGTTTCCAAAGGAGACAAGCTTCTCCTTGCCCATAATGTGCGGTTCACTGACGGCCGCTACAGCATAATCGCAGGCTTTGTGGAGAGCGGCGAGAGCGCCGAGGATGCAATCCGGAGGGAAATCATGGAAGAGGTGGGTATAAAGGTCAAGAACATCCGCTACTTCGGAAGCCAGTGCTGGCCCTTTCCCAATTCCTTCATGCTGGGCTTTACCGCTGAATACGAATCTGGTGAGATCAAACCCGACGGGGTGGAGATTGACAAGGCAGACTGGTTCACAGCAGACCAGTTTCCAAATCTTCCATCCTTTGCCAGCATAAGCCGTGCTCTTATCGAGGATTTTAAGAAAAAACATCCGGCAAAATAACTTTTTGTTATTTTAATAATGAAAAAAAATACTCAAAAATCGCCCTGTTGGTAAATCCAGAAGGTAGAAGAAAAAAGCATAATATAGTAAACTTTTTTCGGCTATATATATTATAGTCTATACTTTACGGAGTATAAAAGTAAGTTTCACATAATAACCGACAGGAGGATTAAGTTGGGTAACAAAGAAGCCTTACAGAAGTTTAAGGACATGCGTTCCAAGATGCTTGCAGGCGGCGGTGCAGACCAGGTTGCTAAGCAGCATGAGAGAGGAAAGCTGACTGCCAGAGAGAGAATCAACCTTCTCTTCGACGAAGGTTCATTCATTGAAGATGGCACTTACATGACAGGTCGTGCTGACAAGTTCGGTCTTGACAAGAAGAAATTCCTTGGAGACGGCGTTGTCACAGGATGCGGAAAAGTTGATGGAAAGCAGGTTTTCGTTTCATCACAGGACTTCACAGTTCTTGGCGGATCCCTGGGAGAGATGCATGCAGAGCGCATTGCAGCTGCACAGGCTCTTGCACTTAAGAACGGAACACCATTCGTTCAGGTTAACGATTCCGGTGGAGCTAGAATCCAGGAAGGTATCCTTGCCCTTGGCGGTTATGGAAAACTCTTCAGAAACAACACAATTTCTTCCGGTGTCATCCCGCAGATTTCTGTAATTCTGGGACCATGTGCCGGCGGAGCAGTATATTCACCAGCTATCACAGACTTCATCTTCATGGTTGATGGCATTTCCAATATGTACATCACCGGACCAGATGTAATCAAGGCTGTAACAGGCGAGGAAATCTCTCACGAAGCTCTAGGCGGAGCAGGAGCACACTGCGGAATCAGCGGTGTTGCACACTTCCGGTTCCCGACAGAAGAGGCTTGTCTTGAGGGTGTAAGAAAGCTTCTTAACTACCTCCCTGCAAACAACATGGAGCCAGCTCCTGTTGCACCTTGCACAGACCCTGTTGACAGAGAGACTCCGGAACTTATGGATATTCTCCCGGACAACATCAACCAGGGCTATGACATGAAAGAATTCATCTACTCAATCTTCGATGCAGACAGCTTCCTGGAAGTTCAGGCAGACTTCGCAAAGAACGTTGTAGTAGGTTTCGCAAAACTTAACGGCCGGACAGTGGGCGTTTTCGCAAACAACCCTAAGTTCTTCGCCGCTTCCCTTGATATCAACTCATCCGACAAGGGTGCACGGTTCATCCGGTTCTGCGATGCATTCAATATTCCAATCGTTTCTCTGGTAGACGTACCGGGCTTCCTCCCAGGCGTTGAGCAGGAGCACGGTGGAATCATCCGCCACGGAGCAAAGATCCTCTACGCTATTGCAGAGGCAACAGTTCCAAAGGTAGCACTTATCGTAAGAAAGTCCTACGGTGGAGCATTCATCGCTATGTCTGCTAAGCAGTTGGGCTATGACCGGACACTTGCATTCCCGACATCACAGATTGCTGTAATGGGCGCTCAGGGTGCTGCAAACATCATCTTCAGAAAGGAGATCAAGGATGCTGCAGATCCAGCTGCCAAGAGAGCAGAGAAGATTGCAGAGTTCGAGGCAGAGGTTATGAACCCATTTGTTGCAGCCGGCTACGGATATGTTGACGATGTTATCGATCCTAAGTATGCAAGAATCGAGCTCATCAGATCTGTAGAGATGCACATCACAAAGAGAGAAGACAGACCTGCTAAGAAGCACGGAAACATTCCTCTGTAATATTGGAGTAAGGTATGGATATAGAAGTATTCAGCTATACACTTGTTTCCACAGTCGTTGGACTTTTTGTAGTATTCTCCTTCCTTGCTATCCTGGCTATCGTCATGGTTTTCCTGGGAAAGTGGGATATGGCAAAAGCTGCCAAGAAAGAGGCTCCTAAGGCTGCTGCTGCACCAGCTGCAGCTGCTGAGGCTCCGAAGGCAGAGAGCATGGACTGGCTTATCGCAGCTGTAGCCGCATTCGTGGCACAGGATGAGGAGCCTGTATCCGCAGAGGCATGGACACCAAGTGATATTTTAAGAGAGAGCCCATGGGCAAAGGCACCGAGGGTATCAAAAAGACTTTCTGGAGTTAACAGATGAAAAAAGAGATTAATTTTGAGTTCGATGGTAACAAGTACAAAGTAGACGTTGAGTCAGACGGAGAAAACCTTGTTATCACAAAAGATGGAAAGACATACAATGTAAAGCTTATCGGCGGTGCTGCTAAAAAGCCAGCTCCTCGGAAGGCTCCTGCTGCTGCACCGGTTGCAGCTCCTGTTGCCGCACCAGCACCAGTTGCTGCTGCGGGCGCTAAGGACGTAGTTGCTCCAATGCCTGGAACAATCAAGGACGTAAAGGTTAAAGTAGGCGACGCAGTTAAGAACGGACAGCTGGTCTGCATCATGGAAGCTATGAAGATGGACATGGAAGTTTTTGCTTCTGCTGACGGAACTGTAGCTGAAGTTTGCCTTGCAGGCGGTTCCAGCGTACAGAAGGGTCAGGCTATCGTTAAACTGGCATAAGGGGTAATTGCATGTTAGAATTATTGACAAATTTCTTGTCCAATACAGGTTTTGCAAACCTTACATGGCAGTACCTGGTTATGATCGGCATGGGCTGTTTCCTGCTGTATCTGGGTATTGTACGTGGGTTTGAGCCGCTGCTCCTGGTTCCGATCGGATTCGGTTGTATTCTCTGCAACCTTCCTATCACAGGACTTATGGAGGATGGCGGTCTGCTTAGGTACTTCTACTTCGGAGTAGAGCACGGTCTGTTCCCACCGGTCATCTTCCTGGGTATCGGTGCAATGACAGACTTCGGTCCGCTTCTGGCAAACCCGATCACATTCCTTCTTGGTGCTGCTGCTCAGCTGGGTATCTTCGTTACCCTTATCGGAGCAAGAGCCCTTGGATTCACATTCTGCGAAGCTGCTTCCATCGGTATCATCGGTGGAGCTGACGGTCCTACCGCTATCTTCCTGACATCCAAGCTGGCACCGCACCTTCTGGGACCTATCGCTGTTGCGGCATACTCCTACATGGCACTGGTTCCATTCATCCAGCCACCTATCATCAAAGCTCTTACATCAAAGAAAGACCGGATGATCCACATGGCAGAGGTACGCCAGGCTTCCAAGACAGTAAAGATCCTGTTCCCTATCATCGTATGTATCCTTGCATCCCTGCTGGTACCAGATGCAGCATCCCTTCTCGGTATGCTCATGCTCGGTAACCTGTTCAAGGAGTGCGGCGTTACAGAAAGACTTACCAAGACAGCCGGAAACGAGCTTATCAACATCGTAACCATCTTCCTGGGTCTTGCAGTAGGTTCAAAGATGTCTGCAGAGCACTTCCTTACAATTCAGACAATCATGATCATCTGTATGGGTCTGGTTGCATTCTGTTTCGGAACTGCAGGTGGAGTTCTTCTGGGACAGCTTCTCAAGATCATCACAAAGGGCAAAGTAAACCCGATGATCGGTGCTGCCGGAGTATCCGCTGTACCAATGGCTGCCAGAGTAGTTCAGAAAGTAGGACAGCAGGAAGATCCTTCCAACTTCCTCCTTATGAACGCTATGGGACCAAACGTAGCCGGAGTTATCGGTTCTGCAGTTGCTGCAGGTATCCTCCTTTCGTTGTCCAGAGGTTAACACCTTCGGATATATAATAAGCTCCCCGACCGGGGAGCTTTTTTTTTGCCTGATTGCCATATTACGGCTTGAAAAAAGGGGCTTTTCGGTTTACATTTTATATATGGCAGCAGAAATCAGGGCAGTTCTCTTTGATGTGGACGGCACACTTTATCCCCAGAGCTTTTTTATCAAGACAAGTCTGCAGTTCTTCCTGCGTCATCCCCGCTTAAGCATAGCTTTCAGACATCTGCGCCATGATGTACGTGCAATCGGCGGGGTGGAGGATCTTCATCTGGCTCAGGTATCACTGTGTGCAGGGTATATGAGAATCCCTGCAGAGCAGGCACAGGAGCTTCTGGATACACATATTTACGGTACCTATATGAACATGCTGGCCAAGGCAAAGCCTTATCCGCAGGTGGAACCCCTTCTTTCCGATCTGAAGAAAGCTGATATCAGAATGGGGGTCATAACCGACTATCCCACAGGAGACAAGCTTTCTGCCCTGGGCTTTGACCAATATTGGGATGTAGCCATATCTGCCGACACCATGGGACACCTTAAGCCGGAGCCAGATGCCTTCCTGCTGGCAGCTGAAGAATTAAAAATTGAGCCGGAAAAAATAATTTATGTTGGAAATGAATATAAATATGATATAATAGGGGCAAAGAGGGCAGGAATGCAGACTGCCCATCTGGCTGAAAAGCCTGTGCCGGACAGCGTTGCTGACATAACATTCTCGGATTTTGACGATTTACGGAGTTATATACTTGGTAAGTAACAGTGTGCTTGTTTTCTTCTTTATATTTTCTCTTGCTGTTGAGCTTCTGATTCTTTTTGCTTTCCGTAAGTCTGACACAAACAGCCGCTCCCTGGACAGAATGCGCAAGTATTTTGAAAGCAAGACAAAGGAGCTGGATGACCTTGTAGGGGAGAAGAAGCTGGAACTGGACGATATTAAGAAAGCTATGGAGGGGAGCG
>Ga0256405_10010768_pt1 | contig 11922 bp, 9 predicted proteins | sample RumenRJG_02DNA_FD_189096 | JGI IMG/M metagenome (GOLD analysis project Ga0256405, IMG submission 189096) | Bovine rumen microbial communities from Lethbridge, Alberta, Canada - RJG_02 | ecosystem: Host-associated > Mammals > Digestive system > Stomach > Rumen | place: Canada: Alberta | collected...
TGTGGTGAGTTGCGCATCTCTGATGTCGGCAAGAAGGTTACGCTTGCCGGATGGGTGCAACGCACTCGTAAGATGGGAGGTATGACTTTTGTCGACTTGCGTGACCGTTACGGCATCACACAGTTGGTGTTCAACGAGGCCGCAGATAAAGAGCTGTGCGAGCAGGCAAACAAGCTCGGACGTGAGTATTGCATCCAGGCTAAGGGCTTGGTACAGGAGCGCCAGAGCAAGAACGACAAGATGGAAACGGGTGATATAGAGATCATTGTCGATGAGCTCAATATTCTCAGTCCTTCTCTCACTCCGCCTTTCACTATTGAGGACAATACGGATGGTGGCGATGAGCTGAGAATGAAGTATCGCTATTTGGATCTTCGCCGCTCCGTGGTCAGACGCAATCTGGAGTTGCGTCACCGTATGACTATTCTTATCCGTAATTTCCTCGACAATCAGAAGTTTATCGAGGTGGAGACACCTGTGCTGATCGGTTCTACTCCTGAGGGAGCGCGCGACTTCGTTGTTCCTTCCCGTATGAATCCCGGTCAGTTCTACGCATTGCCTCAGAGTCCTCAGACCTTGAAACAGTTGCTTATGGTGGCAGGCTTTGACAGATATTTCCAGATTGCCAAGTGTTTCCGTGACGAGGATCTTCGTGCTGACCGCCAGCCGGAGTTCACTCAGGTAGACTGCGAGATGAGCTTTGTCGATCAGGACGATGTCATCAACTTGTTTGAGGAGATGTGTCGTATGCTCTTCAAGGAGATTCGTGGTGTGGATCTTCCCAAGCCTTTGCAGCAAATGACATGGCATGAGGCTATGCGCCGTTTCGGTTCTGATAAGCCGGATCTGCGCTTCGGTATGGAGTTCGTTGAGCTGATGGATGAGTTCAAAGGAAAGGGTGAATTCTCAGTTTTCAATGAGGCTAACTATATCGGTGGTATCTGTGTGCCCGGCTGCGCAGACTATAGCAGAAAGCAACTCAATGAGTTGACCGACTTTGTCAAGCGTCCTCAGGTAGGTGCTCAGGGGCTGGTGTATATCAAATATAATGCCGACGGAACCATCAAGAGTTCTGTCGATAAGTTCTACTCTCAGGAAGTGCTTCAGGGCGTCTTGAATAAGATGGAAGCAAAGCCAGGTGACCTGGCACTGATTCTTTCCGGCAGCAATGCCAACAAGACACGTGTCCAACTCTGCAGCCTGCGTCTGTTGATGGGCGACCGTCTTGGCCTTCGTGACAAGAACGTGTTCAAATGTCTTTGGATAATTGACTTCCCACTCTTTGAGTGGAGCGATGAGGAGCAGCGCCTGATGGCAACCCACCATCCTTTCACTATGCCAAATCCCGATGACATCCCATTGCTCGACGCTCATCCTGAGCAGGTGCGTGCCAAGGCATATGACTTTGTCTGCAACGGCATCGAAGTGGGCGGTGGTAGTCTGCGTATCCATGATACGAAGCTCCAGGAGAAGATGTTCGAGGTGTTGGGTTTCACTCCCGAGCGTGCTGAGGCTCAGTTCGGCTTCTTGATGAATGCCTTCAAGTACGGTGCGCCACCTCACGCAGGTCTTGCTTTTGGCTTGGATCGTTTTGTCAGTATTCTTGCGGGCTTGGACAGCATCCGTGACTGTATCGCATTCCCGAAGAATAACAGTGGACGCGACGTGATGTTGGATGCTCCTTCAGCTCTTGAGCCTAAGCAACTTGAAGAGTTGAAGATCAAGATTGACAAAGAATAATCGCTATTATAATTTGATATGCATCAAGCGGGCGTGAAGTCTGCTTGATGTATGTCAATAAATAATATAGCGGTCGTCACTTTTGTAAGTAATGGGACAACGTGTTACTAAAAAATATCTTATATTTGCAATAAGAAAGTAATAAATTAGTTGTATATTAACTATAAAATTTATTTTTTACTAAATTATGGCAGAAAAGAAAGCAACAACAAAAAGAGCAGTTTGCAAGACTGCTACAGCAAAGAAAGCTGCAGCCCCAAAGAAAGCAACAGAGATTTTAGTAGACGCTGAGAATGCTGGATTCCGTGCAGGTGATGTGTATCAGGCATTGTTTGCAGCGGGTACTGCTCTGTCTGTCTCAGAGCTTTGTAAGGCAACCAATAAGACGGAGACTGAGATTCTCCTCGGTATTGGTTGGTTGCTGAAGGAAGGTAAGGTCAAGGGAGAACAAGGTAAAGTTGTGCTCGCTTAATACTGGAATACATATACCGCAGCTTAGTAGTAACCGATGCTATTGAGGTGCGGTTTTTTTATCTATGAAAGAGACCGTTATTCGCATTATGTTGGAAGCTGGTAACAAGGGTATCAGCTTAAGATATTTAGTGCTCCATGTTTATAATGCCTATAACAGCTTGTTCCACCCTGTCAGCAAGGAAGAGGTTCGGGCGTATGTTTATAACTTAGTGAGAAATCACAGCTCGTTGCCGACAGATCCTTTTGAAAGAGTTGGTTGGGGAAAATACAGATTCAATCTCCGGTCGCAAAAGGTTGTTCAAACTTATATTGATTTTAGTGACGAACAGAAAGGATGCAAGGTAGGGGAAGAAAGTCCTAAACAAACGAATGTCGATAGTCCTACTCTTTTCTAAAAGCTGTTGAATTTTGAGAGAATACACAAAACTGAAACTGTACGAATGTTAGTGTGTAGGTCTTGAAATTCAATGTTTTAAGTTGAACAACATTAATTTGATGATGGTCAAACGATCGTCGGACAATTGTCAAACGGACGTCGCACAATTGTCAAACGAACGTCGGACAATTGTCAAACGAACGTCAGATGATTGACTGACATTCGTTTGACCAATAAGTGAGAAGGCTTTTTATTATTACGTAACGATTGCAATCCATATTGATAATTGTTAATTTTTTGTTCTGTATAGTCTGTCAGTTAACAAAGAAGCAGTTGTGGAGCGATGAGAACATATTAAAATTGGCTGTTTTTCTTTCGTTTTGGCTCTAAAAAACTCCGCAACACTGTTAAGCGTTGCGGAGTTTTTCACTTTCGGAACTTTATTTCTCAAAAACGTTACGTCGGATCTTTGTGAGGTAAGCTTTCATGCCCTTGGTGTCTTTCTCGTCAATGATATGAAGCAGTTCCTTCATCTCTTTACAGATGTTTTCTACCTGATCATGGGTATAGGGGTTGAAGAGTATTTCCTGCAGCAGGTAGTCATCTTCTGACAGGACTCCTCTCGCTATATTCATGTGCCGCTTGAATGTTGTTCCTGGTGCATCTTGATGCTTCATGACAGCTGCGAACACGAAGGTTGACACAAAGGGAATGCTGAGTGAATAAGCGACCGTCTTGTCATGCTCCTCAAAGGTGTACTCATAGATGTGCAAGCCCAGTCCCCGATAGAGATCTTTGAAGAAGATGCGTCCCATGTAATCGCCCTCGGAGATGATGATAGCGTTTTCCTCAGACAGCTGATTGAGATTGGCAAACGTTGGGCCAAACATTGGGTGTGTAGAGACATAAGGGTGGCCGGCTTGCTCATAGAACTCTTTAAGGTGAGTCTTGACGGAAGCGATGTCAGAGATGATGCAATCGGCGGGCAGATAGTGGAGGATCTCCTCAAAGGCAGGGATTGTGTATTTAACGGTCACTGCATTGATGACCAGTTGAGGTGCAAAGTCCTTCACCTCGTCCAGTGTGGTAAAGCGCTGGCAATTATATGTGAAGCGCAGTCTTCTCGGGTCTTTCTCGAAGACACCCACTTCATGGTCGAAGCTGAGCAGATCGATGAAGAAAGATCCCATCTTTCCTGCACCCATGATAAGAATCTTCATTTTTTGTCTGTGTAAGAATATCTATTGATTGATGACAGGCAATGACTCCAAGGTTCATTGCCCGTCATATAAAGAGTTTACTGGTTGATAATCTCCATTTGCTGGCGGACACTCTCTTGGTGGATGAGTTCAAAGACATGTGCAGCGCACTCTGGATCTATGCCGCACAAGCTGGCCTGTGCACCACGCTTCTCAAGGATCTCGTTGTAGCGGTTGGCCTGGAACACGGTCATATTATGCTCCTTCTTGTACTGACCGATTTCACGGCACACGCGCATACGCTTTGAGATGAGTTCCATGAGTTGGTTGTCAAGATCATCAATCTGACGACGGAGCTGGCTGATGCCTTCTGTGGTCACGGTCTCATCACGTACAACCAAAAGGCTTAGGATGTAGTCCAAAACATCAGGAGTCACCTGCTGACGGGCATCACTCCATGCGTCATCCGGACTGCAATGGCTTTCAACGATGAGGCCGTCGAAGCCTAAGTCCATGGCTTGCTGACACAGAGGAGCGATCAGTTCGCGTCGTCCACCAATGTGACTGGGGTCGCAGATGATCGGCAAGTTGGGGATGCGTCGATGCAGCTCCATAGGAATCTGCCACATGGGGAGGTTGCGATAGATCTTTTTGTCGTAGCTTGAGAAACCACGATGGATAGCCGCCATACGCTTTACGCCAGCCTGATTGATACGCTCCATGGCTCCAATCCACAGTTCAAGGTCGGGGTTGACAGGATTCTTAACGAAGACAGGGATGTCTACACCTTTGAGAGAATCTGCCAAGTCCTGCATGGCAAAGGGATTGGCGGTGGTACGGGCACCGATCCAAAGGATGTCAATGCCATATTTCAGACAGAGCTCCACGTGCTCGGGCTTGGCTACCTCGGTAGCAACCAGCATACCTGTCTCGTCTTTGACTTGCTTGAGCCAGGGTAGGGCCTTCTCTCCACAACCTTCAAAGCCTCCTGGCTTGGTGCGTGGCTTCCATACGCCAGCACGAAACATGTGACAGCCTTTGCTTCTCAGTTGACGGGCTGTGTTCATCACCTGCTCCTCGGTTTCAGCACTGCAGGGACCTGCAATCACTATCGGTCGCTCGTTATCACTCGGTAAGTTCAGAGCTTCAAGTTCAAGTTCCATATCCTTAAGTTTTAAATTATTAATTTCTATTTTAATCTCAATATTGTTTGTGTATCAAATCCGGCATGAACAACTGTTCAGACGAGAGCTACTTGCCGGCTTTCCATTGCTTGATGCGTTTCAGCGCTTCTTCGATCTTCTCGTCTTTGGCGCAGAGCGAGATGCGGATGTAGTGCTTGCCGTTAGAGCCAAAGATAAAGCCTGGGGTGATAAAGACTTTCGCCTCATGGAGCACTTGTTCTGTCAGGTCTTCGACGTCGGCATAGCAGTCGGGGATTCTTCCCCAAACAAACATTCCTACCTGGCTCTTGTCGTAGGTACATCCCAGTGTGTCAAGGATTTGCTCGGCAATGACGCGGCGGCGGCGATAGTTCTCTATGTTGTTCTCGCGGTGCCAATCTTCAGAATTGGTGTTGTAAGCCTCGGCAGCAGCAAGTTGGATGCCGCGGAAAGTACCATTCTCGATATTACTCTGAATCTTGAAGATCCATGAGATATAGTCTTTGTTGCTCAGCATCATGGCCACGCGCCATCCCGGCATGTTGTGGCTCTTCGACATAGAGTTGAGTTCGATGCAATAGTCTTTGGCACCCGGCACCTGCATGATGCTCATCGGATGCTCGTTGAGGATGAGAGAGTAGGGATTGTCGTTGACTACAACAATGTCATGGCGACGGGCAAAGTCCACCAGCTTCTCATAAGTTTCCATCCGCGCATTGCCACCCGTCGGCATGTTGGGGTAGTTGGTCCACATCAGTTTCACACCCTCAAGGTCCATCTTCTCAAGCGCATCGAAATCCGGTTGCCATTCATTGTTCTCCTGCAGGTCATAGTATATGATCTGTGTACCGAAGATCTTGTTCACTGCTGTGTAGGTCGGGTATCCGGGATTAGGTATCAGCACCTTGTCGCCAGGATTGCAGAAGGCGAGTGTAGTGTACATGATACCTTCCTTTGAGCCAATGATGGGCTGGACTTCCGTAGCCCAGTCAACATCTACTCCATACGTCCGCTTATAGAATCCAGCCATAGCCTTGCGCAGCTCCGGTAGTCCACAAGTGGGCTGATAGCCGTGTGCCGTCGGATCGTGAGCAACTTCACAAAGTTTCTCAATGGTCTGTGGCGATGGCGGCATATCCGGTGAACCTATAGCAAGCGAGATGATGTCTTGCCCTTCTGCATTGAGTTTTGCCACTTCTTTCAGTTTGCGGCTGAAATAGTATTCTTGAATTGTGTTAACTCTTTGAGCTGGTTTCATATTGATGATTATTGCAGTTGTTATTTTTCTATATATTCTCCGATTATCTTGATATTGCGTGTCAGCGGCGTGATCGCATCCACTGCTTGTCGGTAGCGTACGAGATCATCATAGGTGACATCTACGTAGAAAAGATATTCCCACTCTTTGCCAATGATCGGAAGTGACTGGATCTTGGTCAGGTTGATGTCATAGAAGCTCAGGATAGTCAGCACTTTAGAGAGAGAGCCTTCTGAGTGGGGAAGAGAAAAAACGAGACTGGCCTTGTTGACAGCGTTGACGGGTCTCAGAAAGTCGGCTTTCTGTGGTGCGCAGACGACGAGGAAGCGTGTGAAATTGTGCTTGTTGTCCTCGATATGGTCTTCCAACACCTTCAAACCATATAGTTTGGCGGCATGGGCGTGGCAGATAGCGGCCCATCCGAGACAGTTGTGGTTCTTGATGTATTCAGCACTACCGGCAGTGTCATCCGCTTCAACCGCTTTGAGATCGGGATGATTTGACAGCCATTGCCGGCACTGCATCAGAGCCACAGGATGAGAGTGCACCTCCGAGACGGTCGTCCAGTCGTCTTCCGGCAGGCAGCAGATGCTATGCGTGATATGCAACCGGTGCTCTCCAACGATGGTAGCTCCGCTGTCGCGTAGCAGTTCATAGTTGTGGAGCAAGGATCCGGCGATCGTGTTTTCGATAGCCACCAATCCGATGACGGTAGGGTCGCGCTTGATATTCTCGAACACTTGCTCGAAAGTATCGCAGCAGATGAGCTGAATCTGTTCCCCCTCGAAATATTCATGGGCAGCGATATCATGGAAAGATCCTACGCGTCCTTGTATTGCTATTCTCTTCATCGATCTGTTCTTTGTCTGTTCTTATAATTGTTTTCAAGGTCATGTTACAAAAAATCCCACCTCATAGGATATGAAGCGGGACCTTGTATGCAAAACCTGTTTGGTTATTGTCAGTCTTAAGTTGAAATCTACACGCAACTTCCCGCTTCGCATTTCCATGCAAAGTAAAAATAATAATAACGGAAAGATGCAAATGACTTCATATTGTTATTGTTTTATTTTTGTGCAAAAGTATAACATTTATCTGATATACGCAAACATTTCCTTAGAAAAATTGCGAAAGAGATAAAAAAATAATATTTAATCGAGTTGGAAGTGCCCGTTTGCGAGTTTAGGATTGATGCGCAGCACAGCTTGAGCGTCTTCTTCCGCTCCTCGCTTGTCGCCCATTTGCAGGAGCAGGGCACCGCGCAGACGGTGGGCTTCCTCTGTTTCTGCTTCCGGGGCTTGGGCTATATATTGGCTGAGCAATGCCACGGCAACGACTTTATTGCCTTGAGCAGCCATTGCTTTTGCTTGGTCTAACAATGTCGTAGACTTTTCAGATGTTGAAGATGGATTCTTTTCCATAATATCGTTATTACTTTATAATAGTCGTTATTTCTTTATATTAATGATATGCAAAGATAATAAGAATCAACTTGTTTGCCTCATGATCTCATTAAAAATGGAATAACGATAGAGGCATTTATGTATTTTTAATCAAAACAACCCTAAAAATGATGAAGCAACAGAGCGGGAATTCGATCTTTTCTTATCTTTGCAATGAAATACAGCCAGGATGAATCATCTTTGCAGGATAAGCATGAGGGTGACGAGAAGTCTTTGCTGGAAATAATTAAAGTGATGATGAACAAAAGAAACTATATATTGACGGGCTTGATGCTGTTGAGTACTGGCATCAGTGCCCAGTCACATAATGACTCCATCCCGAAGTCCGCTCAAAGTATTAAGAGCAAGGCTTCGCTTTACACAGAAGTGGTGCCCCGTGAGGGGTGGAGCGACGGCAACAGTCTCCATGCGGGGCTCAACGCCAGCATGGATCTGAGTGTTTACACCACTTTTGGTGGTCGACGCCACCGCAGTGGTTTTGCCCAGACTGCTAACGTGGCCTACGCGACGCCCATTGGCAAAAAGGGTAGTCTTGTTGTTGGCGGTAATCTCAGCCATGTCAGTGAGGGATCAAACAACTATGTGACAGGTTCGCTTTATGCCGAATTGGGCTATCGGTTCAATGATCAATGGTCTGCCACCATCTATGGTCAGAAGTCGATAGGCTCGAATGGCTTCTATCCTTACTCTTATTATGGGTATCCTTCATTAGCTTATTCGGGGTTGATGAGTCCATACGGCTTGGGGCATTATGGTTATGGCGTAGGTGCCTATGGTTATGGCCTTGGTCCTTATGGCAATGGTTTCGGTTCTGGTTACTATGGAAATGTTGACAGGATAGGGGCTTCTGTGCAGTGGAAACCGTCACCGTCGTTCTCCTTACAACTGTCGGTAGAGAAAGACTGGTATCACGATCCTTATAAAGACGGAGCCTTCGGGCCTCATAAATACGACTATCCTTTGCCAAAAGTGCAGTGAGTTCTTATAGTGTTTGAGAGACTCATCAATTATAGCAGTTGTCAATTGAAAATAAGAAAACAGGGAAAAGACCAATATCTTTTCCCTGTTTTCTTTATATATGCTCTACAACTCTTGTTTAGAAGAAGAGGTAGCGGTTGTCGACAACCTTAGCCTTGACATAGAGCTCGTTCATGAAGTTGCCGGCGTACTGCATAGAGCGCTGACGGAGCTTCATCTCTTCCTGAGCCTCATTGAACTTCAGTGCGTTCTTCTTGCGGCTGACGACCTGGAACTGATAGACACCGGCCAGGCCCTTAACAGGATGGCTGCTGAATGCTCCGGGCTTTGTAGCGTAGACGGCACCACTCAGAGCAGGCTCGCTACCACCGGTAGACTGAACGAAGACAGGAGCGGCGAAAGTCACCTGGTTGACAGCAGAGATGATAGCACCCTTAGCCTTGGCAGCGTTGATGCTGTTGGCACCTTTAGCCTTGGCAATGAGCATCTCGGCTTTCTTGTCACGCATCACCTCCTGCTTGACCATCTCCTTCACCTGAGGATCGCTGAGGTCGCGGTAGCCAATCGGATGGATCTTTTCGCAGACGACGAGCAGCAGGTTGTTGCCATTGTCGCCACACTCATACATCGGAGAAACCTCACCCTCTTTGGCTGCGAAGAGCCACTTCATAGCGTCGCGGGTAGATCTGATACCTGCAAGGTTGTGCTGGCTGGTGGTCACGTCCTTAGCCTCCTGAACAGAATAGCCGTTGCGGGCAGCGTTCTTCACGATGTCGGCTGGAGTTTGGTTAGCGCTGACGAAGGTGCTGAACTTGTTGTAGACGTTGCTACGTGTAGTGTTGGAGTAGTCGATCGGCTTCTTGATGACAGCTGCCGTGTACTTCTCGACCATATTCTTGCGGTCAAGCACCTGGATAATCAAGTTGCCCTGAGTCAGCTGAACGTTCTTCAGCTCGTTGACGTTAGAGGTGAGCAGAGCGTTGAGATAGTTCTTTGAGTCGTTGTCCATCGATGTTGAGTACTCATACATCTTGGTGGTGAGCCACTGCTCTTTGCCTTCCTGGTTGTATTTCTTAGCAATAGCGGCAAAGTCTGCACCTGCCTTCAGAGCGTTGTAGACAGAGTCTGCAGTCTTATGCGCCTCGTCGGGAGTAGTACCTGCAAGCTGGATAGCGCGGAACTGCACAGAGTCAGGGAGCTCCTGCTTAGCAACGAGCTTGACGATATTGAAAGTGTTGTCCTGCTTGTTCTCCACAGGGCCTAAAGTCTGACCGACAGACATAGAGTCGAGTTTGTCTGCGATATCTGTTGGGAAAGCTTCTTTGCCAACGGGGATACCCATGTAGGGAACGGAAGAAGTGCTCTTGCGAACGATTTCAGAAGGATCAGCGGCAGCCTGCATTTGACCGGCCCAACCCTTGAATTGCTTCAGCAGTGCTGCGCGGTCAGCGGGAGAGGCTGAGATCTGAACATCAACATACTTGATGTCGCGGCTCTCAACATACTGACGGAAACGCGCCTTCAGCTCATCGTATTTAGCCTGCAGATCAGCGTCAGAGATGTTGACTTTAGAGTCCTGGATGCTGGAGTAGGGGTAGGAAGCCAACTGGATTTGGCTCTCCTGGCTCTCCTCGTTGAAGGCCATCTTAGCCTCAATAGGATTAGACAGTAAGCAGTGAGCGAGCAGTCCGTTGTACTTCTGAATGAGCAGTTGCTGACGGAGGCTCTTCTCGATGTAAGTCCAGTATTTGTAGATAGCATCCATCTGCTCAGCCATCTGCGGATTCTGCTGCTGAGCCTGAGCCTGCTTATACTGAGCGAGGAACTGCTTGAGCTGGTTGGCATCGAAGCGTCCGGTCTGCTGATTGACGAAAGGTGTAGAGAGAAGCATCTGGTTGGTACCCTCGTTGAGCACATTCTGCATCTCCTGGTCTGTCACGGTCATGCCCAGTTTGTCGCACTCGTTCTCAATGAGACGATACTGTACGAAGTTGTTCCAGACTTGGTCACGAAGTTGGTTGAGTTGGTCATCGTTGAGATTTTCCTGGCCCATGAACTTCATAGCCTGCTGTGCTTCGTCGACTTGCTTGGCAAAGTCCTCGTAATTGATTTTGTCTCCTAACACCTCACCGATTTGCTGGCGCTCATTGTTGCGAGATGACTCGCAAGAACGGAAGGCCTCTTCGGCGATGAAAGCGAAAAGGCCGAAACCGATGATGGCGATCAGCGCGACACTTTTGCTTCTGATTTTTCCTAATGCTGCCATTTTGTTTTGATAATTGTATTTTTTGTTTATTGATTTTCTGCGTTAAAGCAAACTCTTTTAAGCGTACAAATTTACTAAATAAATAGCAAACGAGGGAATGATTTATAGAAAAAAACGTCAGAGATGCTTATTTATTCGTTGATGTGCAGTCTGACGAGCTCTATTTTCGTCATTGTGCTTTTAATGATTTTAAATTCGAACTTGTCGATTTTGATGATTTCGTTGAGTTTGGGGAAGCTTTGGTATTCATGGAGGATAAGTCCGCCAATTGTCATATATTCGTCACTCTCGGGCAATTCCAATCCAAATTCCTCGTTGACCTTGTCGATTTCGAGTCGTGCTGAGAGCAGATAATCGTGCTCATCAATCTTCTTGGCGATGTAGTGGTCTGTGTCGTGTTCATCCTCAATATCGCCGAAGATTTCCTCCACGATATCCTCCAACGACACCAGTCCGCTGGTGCCGCCAAATTCGTCGATGACCACGCCGAGGCTCTTCTTCTGTTGCAGGAAGATGCGCATCAGTTTTTGCGCCAGCATCGTCTCCGGGACAAAGGGCAGGGTGCGGATATGATCCTGCCAGCGTTTGGGATCACGAAACATCTCGTGGCTATGGATATATCCCACGATATGGTCGATGTCCTCGCGATAGACGATGATCTTGGAGTTTCCGCTCTCCACAAATTTCTGTTTCAGTTCCTCCAGGCTACACGTCTCCATGTTGACGGCATTGATCTCGGTACGTGGAATCATGCAGTCGCGCACTTTCAGGTCGGGGAAGTCGAGTGCGTTTTGGAAAATCTTCACCTCGTCGTCGACGGCGGCTTCGTTGGGTGCGTTGTCAATGGATGTGTGGATGAGGTAGTCGAGATCCACCTTAGTGAAACCTTCGTCGCCCTCTTCCTTCGGCATGTGCACGCCAAAGAGTCGTAAGAGACCCTTTGAGAGAAAGGTAGCAAACTTGCTGATGGGCCAAAGGACGATGTAGAAAATGTATGCGATGGGT
>Ga0256405_10010770_pt1 | contig 11921 bp, 9 predicted proteins | sample RumenRJG_02DNA_FD_189096 | JGI IMG/M metagenome (GOLD analysis project Ga0256405, IMG submission 189096) | Bovine rumen microbial communities from Lethbridge, Alberta, Canada - RJG_02 | ecosystem: Host-associated > Mammals > Digestive system > Stomach > Rumen | place: Canada: Alberta | collected...
GCAGATTCCCAGGATAAGGCCGCCACGGGAAAGCAGGTCCTGGATCGCTGAGGAAATCTTCTCGTTGCCAAGGACGTTTGCTATGAACTTGCCGCTTCCGTCGGGCTCGTCGCCGGCGGAAAATCCCCCGCAAAGGGAAAGGATCTGGCAACTGGAGATGTTCTCCGCCATCTCATCGATTGAACGCAGGATATCGTCTCCCGAAAGGTTGCGGAACACTCCGAACCTGGTCTCGGCTCCGGCCGCCCTGTAAGCCTTCGCCGTGTCATAATCGCAGTTGGTTCCCGGAAAAACGGGGATGAAGACCTGCGGCCTGGCTATCGCGGGACCTGCGAACCTGAGGCTGTCGCGTTTAGCCTTGAAAGGCTTGACCCCTTCCATTCCCTTCGGAAGGGTCCGTTTCATATCGGGTTTGCTGGTGACAGGGTAAACTTCCGCCCAGCGGGCCCCATTGGCCTGCATCAACTGGAAGATATTGAAATTCTGGCCGTTGATCCTTAGGTTTCCGTCTTCTCCGGAAGTTACCGTGCCGAGGAATTCCGCAGCGGGAGAATCAATCTCCCCTTCAGCCTCGACGAGGATGGAACCCGGAGCGACACAGAAGAGTTCGTCCTCATCCACCTTGACATCGATGCCGAATGCGTTTCCGAAGGCCATCTTGCAGAGTCCTTCGGCAGCTCCGCCGGCGCCGACGGCAAAAGCTGATACTATCCTGCCGGAAAGGATGTTTTCGTGGATGTATTTCCAGTTGGACTTAAGCGATTCCGTGTCAGGCATGGAGTCCTCGAGAGGGTTGTGCCTGAAAAGATAGATCCTATTGCCTTCCCACTTGAATTCAGGAGAAATCACTTCAGAGGCCTTTACGGTCGTAATTCCGAAGGCTACAAGGGTCGGGGGGACATGCAGGTTGTCCTCGAAAGAACCGCTCATGGAGTCTTTTCCTCCGATGGAAGGAAGGCCCAGAGCCTCCTGCATCTTCAACGCTCCCAGCAAGGCGGCAAGGGGTTTCCCCCAGGTATGGGGATCCGAAGTCATCCTTTCGAAATACTCCTGATAAGAGAATCTCATCTTCTCATAGGAACCTCCGGCTGCAACCACCTTGGCGCAGGCCTCGACGACCGAATAGGCGGCCCCGTGCCATGGACTCCACGAGCAGAGGAAGGGATCGAAACCCCAGGCCATCATACTGGCAGTGTCGGTGTAGCCGTCGGTAGGGAGTTTCTGGACGGAGACCTGGGTCTCCGTACCCTGCAGCATGCCTCCGTAAGGCATAAGGACCGTGGAACGGCCGATGGTGGAATCGAACATCTCTACCAGCCCCTTCTGAGAGCAGACATCCGGCCTCTGCATTAGGTCGAACAGCTTTTCCCTGAGGCTCTTGCCGTCATATTCCACGGGAGGGGCGAAAGGATCCTTCTCATCAACCTTGCCGATAACGGCCTTGGCGAAATGCCTGGCCCCTGCGCTGTCGATGAATTCCCTTTTGAGGTTTACGACCTCCTTCCCGCCGTTGAACATCCTCATCCTCTCGGTGTCGGTGACCTCAGCGACATGGGTTGCCTCAACATTCTCCTCGGCGCAATATCTCCGGAATTCTTCCTCATCGCCGGGTGCCACCACGACTGCCATCCTTTCCTGGGATTCACTGATGGCAAGTTCCGTGCTGTTGAGTCCGCTGTACTTCACAGGTACGCGGTCCAGCCAGATGTCGAGCCCATCTGCGAGCTCACCTATGGCTACGCTCACTCCGCCGGCTCCGAAGTCGTTGGATTTCTTTATGAGCGATGTCACCTCAGGACGGCGGAAAAGGCGCTGGAGCTTTCTCTCCTCGGGAGCATTTCCCTTCTGCACCTCGCTTCCGCAGGTCTCAAGGGAGCTCTCATCATGTTCCTTCGAAGAACCTGTAGCCCCTCCGATGCCGTCACGTCCGGTGCGGCCGCCGAGAAGCAGGATCACATCCCCGGGGACAGGATCCTCGCGGCGGACGTTATCCGCCTTCACGGCACCGACCACGGCGCCTATTTCCATCCTCTTGGCTGTATAGCCCGGATGGATTATTTCCCTTACATGCGTCGTGGCAAGGCCTATCTGGTTGCCATAGGAGGAATATCCGGCGGCAGCCTTGCGGGATATGACCTTCTGGGGAAGCTTTCCCGGGAGGGTGTCGGCTACAGGTTTCCAAATATCTCCTGCGCCCGTAACCCTCATGGCCTGATATACATACGCCCTGCCGGAAAGAGGATCCCTGATAGCGCCTCCAAGACAGGTCGCCGCTCCTCCGAAAGGCTCAATCTCAGTGGGATGGTTGTGGGTTTCGTTCTTGAACATAAGGAGCCAGCGCTCTGTGACCCCGTCGTTGTCCACATCTACGTAGATGCTGCAGGCGTTGTTCTCGTTACTGACCTCCATGTCATCCAGAAGGCCCTTCTTCCTGAGATATCTGGCGCCGATGGTGGCTATGTCCATGAGGGTCACCGGCCTGCCTTCGCGGCCAAGTTCCCTCCGCATGTCCATATAAAGCTTCAGCGAAGCCTCTATCCCCTCTTTCGCAAAGGATTCCTCGACCTTGATATCCTCAAGTTCGGATGTAAATGTGGTGTGGCGGCAATGGTCGCTCCAGTATGTGTCGAGGATACGGAGTTCGGTCTCATTGGGATCCCGACCCTCCTCGGTGAAATATCTTATAACCTCGGCGAGGTCGTCCGCATTCATCGCGAGGCCCATTTTCTTGCAGAATGACTCACGGTCCGTCAGTTCCCTGAAACCGTCAAGGACCGGAACCGGTTTTACAGGGGCGTAGTCGGTATCCGAAAGGATGGAAAGGTCCTTCTGGCGGGACTCGACGGGATTTATTGAATAATGGCGGATCTTCTCCACCGTCTCATCAGTAGAATCCTCGTCGAAGACAAGCAGTTTCGAACTCTTTATCCTCACGTCGGCTTTTGGATCGACCAGCCTGACGCATGCCTCCGCGGAAGCGGCCCTCTGGTCGAACTGTCCGGGCAGGTATTCCACCGCGATGTACCTGGCATTCTCCCCAAGGCCGATCAGTCCGAGGGAAGTGTCATCGGATACCTTCACATCATCGGTAACCGTTTCACCGAATACGCCGTACTCCGATTTCTCCAGCAGTTCGGGGGAGAAACCGAAAAGGTCGTAAATATTGATGAGGCGCAGGTTCCGAAGGTGCAGTTGCAGGTTTTCGTTCAGTTCGTTGCGGAGGCTTTCCGCTTCAACCCGAAATTCGGGCTTTTTCTCGACATAAACTCTGTAGCTGCTCATTTTCAGATTGTTGTATTTATGATTTTTTCCGCTTGCTGTTTTCTGTAGCCGTCGAGCTTCTCTTTAAGTGCAGGATCCGAAAGCGCCAGGATTTCGACAGCCAGGATCGCCGCATTTTTCGCTCCTCCGATCGCAACGGTAGCAACAGGGATTCCGGTCGGCATCTGGACCATGGATAGGAGAGAATCCAAACCTCCTAGGGACTTTGTCTGCATGGGCACCGCAATCACGGGAAGGGTGGTCAGTCCGGCCGCAACTCCGGCAAGGTGGGCGGCACCGCCCGCCCCGGCGATGATTACGCCGACACCGCGGTCCCTGGCCCCTTTGACATATCCATACATCAGATCAGGTGTACGGTGGGCGCTTATCACTTTCTTCTCGAAGTCCACGCCAAACGCGGACAGCATCTGTTCAGCGCCGGACATGACGTCGTAGTCGCTGACAGAACCCATTATAATGGAAACTTTCATAGGAACTATTTGTCTGGTTCGTTCAACCTCAAAAAGGCTGGACAAAGATAGTGATTCCCATGGAACAAAACAACGGAAAAATCAAACATCAAGGAGAAGGGTCACGGGACAGTGGTCCGACCCGAAGACCTCATTGTGTATGCCTGCTCCGGCCACCTTATCTTTCAGTAGATCCGACACCAGGAAATAGTCGATACGCCATCCCACATTTTTCTCACGGGCCTGGAAACGGTATGACCACCAGGAATATTTGACCTCGTCAGGATTTAAAAAGCGCCAGGTGTCGGTGAAGCCGGAAGCGAGGAGGTCGGTGAATTTGCCGCGCTCTTCGTCGGTAAATCCGGCATTCCGGCGGTTGGAAGCCGGATTCTTTATGTCTATCTCTTGATGGGCCACATTGAGGTCTCCGCACACGACAACCCCCTTCCGTGAAGCCAGGGTGCCGAGATAAGAACGGAAATCGTCCTCCCATTTCATCCTGTAATCCAGCCGGCGCAGTCCGTCCTGCGAATTGGGGACATACACGTTGACAAGATAGAAGGCTGGCATCTCCAGTGTGATGACGCGGCCTTCATGGTCATGTTCGTCTATTCCGATCCCATATGAAACGGACAGGGGTTCATGCCTGGAAAAAATGGCGGTGCCGGAATAGCCCTTCTTGTCGGCCGAATTCCAAAAGGATCTGTAACCGTCGAAGCCCAGGTCGAGCTGGCCCGGCTGCATCTTGGTCTCCTGGAGGCAGAAGAAATCGGCGTCAAAAGAATTGAAAGTTTCGGCGAAACCTTTCCCTGCACAGGCCCTCAGGCCGTTGACATTCCATGAAACGAATTTGGTCATAATCAAGAATTTGTCTGACCGGCATGAACCTCTTGAGAACCTCTGCCACCCTCGGCAAGATAAGAGGGGGGACCGGAGCGAAGCGATCGGTGGGGTCGAGCGGAGCGAGACGGTTCCAAGAGGTCCATGCCGGTCATAACAGCAATTATCACATTATTCAATGGTCCATTCGGGACCGTTCTTGGTGTCTTTCACGACGATACCGAGGGCCTTGAGATGGTCGCGGATCGCGTCACTCCGAGGCCAGTCCCTGGCTGCCTTTGCCGCAGCCCTGTCCTCCAGGACCATCTCCATAAGTCCGGCCACGGTCCTCTCCGACTTGTCGGAGGTTCCGGAAGCAGCATTGTCCCTGAGGCCGAGCACTCCGAAAAGGACATCGTCAAAGAGCCTGAGGAGAACGGAAAGATCCACATTGGAAAGAGGCCTGGAACCTTCTTTCGCAAGATTGACCAGACGGACTCCCTCGAAGATCTTCGCAAGTGCTATCGGAGTATTGATATCGTCGCACAATGCCTCGTACACTCCGTCAAAAACCGCCTTCACCTCTGGTGTGGTTCCATCGGGGATGGTTTCTGGGGCGGTATCCGCGATAAACTCACCATATTCGAGCCTGTCGGCCGGATTTCCTTCAGTACCCTTCACGCAGGACGCCACCCCGGCGGCGGAAGCAAGCGCAGCCAGGTCGCGATAGCCCTGCATCACCTTCCTGTATCCCTTCTCTGACGCATCCAAAGCCTCGTTGGAGAAATCAAGGGTGCTGCGGTAATGGGCCTGGAGGATGAAGAACCGGATGGTCATAGGGTCATATGCCCTTTCAAGCTTGGGGTGACTTCCCGTGAAAAGCTCCGGGAGGGTGATGAAATTACCCAGGGACTTTCCCATCTTCTGCCCGTTGATGGTGATCATGTTGTTGTGGACCCAATAATGGACTCCGCCGGTTCCCCTTGAAGCCTTGTTCTGGGCTATCTCGCACTCATGATGGGGGAACATCAGGTCCATCCCTCCACCATGGATGTCAAACTCCCGGCCAAGATATTTCTCGCTCATCGCAGAGCACTCGAGATGCCAGCCGGGGAAGCCTTCTCCCCAAGGAGACGGCCAGCGCATGATATGCTGGGGCTCGGCCTTTTTCCAAAGGGCGAAATCATAAGGAGCACGCTTGTCGCCCTGCCCGTCCAGGGTCCTTGTCCCTTCGAGGGTGTCGTCGAGATTGCGGCCCGAGAGGACTCCGTAGTGGAAATCCCGGTCGTACTTCTCCACGTCGAAATATACGCTGCCGTTGCTGATATACGCATAACCGGCATCAAGGATCTTCTTGACCGTCCCGATCTGTTCGATTATATGGCCGGAAGCCCTGGGCTCTATGGAAGGAGGGGCGCAGTTCAGCTTACGCATGGCTTCATGGTAGCGCTCAGTGTAATTCTGGGCGACTTCCATCGGCTCGAGTTCCTCCAGGCGGGCCTTCTTCGCTATCTTGTCCTCCCCCTCGTCGGCATCGTGTTCAAGATGGCCTACGTCGGTCACGTTGCGTACATATCTTACTTTGTATCCCAGATGTCTCAGAAGACGGAAAAGCACGTCGTAGGTCACCCCGGGACGGGCGTGTCCAAGGTGGGCGTCCCCGTAGACGGTGGGACCGCAAACATACATGCCCACATGGCCAGGCTGGACGGGAATAAACTTCTCTTTCTTCCTCGTAAGCGTATTCGTAAGGAACAAATCTCTCATATTCTGTTAAATCTCAATCGATTACTTGCATTTGCGGAACACCTCGCCCAGGTATGACAACCCACCGCACAGGGCCTGGGTGATGATCTGCGACTCATGGGAAAGGGTCGCGAACAGGATTCCCATCTCCCAGGGGACCCCGAACATGGTAAGAAGCGACGTGGCGACTACCCAATGGAAGGCTCCGAAGCCGCCAGGAACCGGAATCAGGGAACTCAAGCTTCCCGCCATCATCAGGAAGAGGGCGTCGAACATATCAAGGCCGGAGACATTGGCGACGGCTCCACGGAGTTCAGGTCCGACGCTGTCAAGGTCCATCCCCTGCACGGCCCATACGACTCCTGCGCTCATCATCCAGTAACACAGCCATATCAGGAGGGTGAGGGCAACGAACTTCCAGCCGCTTCTCATGTGCAGGCAAGTTCCGAGACCTTCCCACATGCCGTCGAAGAAATCCGCTATCCTGGAAAGGAAACCGAACCTGTGCCTGTTTCTGACGACAAACCAGATGAAAAGGCCCGCCAGGACGAGCATGCACACAAAGACAAGGGTGGCGCTGGAATTGAGTTTTTCAGAAATAGGGGCAATTATGCCACTGACGAAAAACTCCCCGTACCTGCTCATGCCAACGGTGAGGAAACCGAGCACCAGAAGGATTACCATCAGGATATCCCACGCCCTCTCCATCACCACCGTGCCAAGCACCTTGTCATAAGAAGCCAGGGTCTTGCCGTTTTCATCCTTCGAAGAATGCCTGGTAATGAACCCGCAGCGGGCAAACTCCCCTACCCTCGGCATTACCATATTGACGATATAACTGATATTCACCGCATTGAAAACGGTGAGCCGCTTTGTCGACGGATCTATCGGGAGAAGCAGCTCCCTCCAACGGAGTCCCCTGAACCAAAAGGACAAGGCTCCGAAACCCATAGACATGGCGATGAATTCCCAACGGCAGGACCTAAGTCCATCCCAGAAAGCGGACCAGTCAACCCCCTTGAAGCAGAAAAAAAGGAGAACTGCGGCTACCGAAAGCCACAGGAAATAGTTCAAGGCATTAGAAACACGTTTCTCCATACAACCGCAATATCATGCGAATTTAACATAAATTTTAATAACTTTGCAATCCGTGCAACCATCATAGTAGAAAATGAAATCCATCCTCGGCATCGGAAATGCCCTTACAGACATACTCGCCGTACTTCCGGACGACTCCCTCCTGGAAAAATACCACCTCCCGAAAGGGAGCATGCAGCATGTGGACATGGAAACCGGAGACAATATCTGGTCGGCCCTCAAGGAGATAGGAGTCAAGTACGTTCCCGGAGGCTCGGCAGCCAATACCATAACCTGCACTTCAATCTTCGGAATGCCTTCGGGATATATCGGGAAGATCGGCGACGATGAGATCGGACACCTTTTCAAAAGCACGATGGAGCAGTCCGGAGTGAAGATGACCATGCTGCAGGGCACGAAATCATCCGGAAGGTGCATGGTTTTCATCACCGGCGCCAATGCCGAAAGGACATTCGCCGACTATATGGGAGCCGCCCTCGAGCTCAGCCCCAAAGACCTCAGGCCCGAATACTTCGAAGGCTACGACTACTTCCACATAGAAGGATATCTCGTTCAGGACCAGGAACTCATATCCACGGCTGTGCAGATGGCCAAGGCAGCGGGATGCATCATTTCCATAGACATGGCCTCCTACAACGTGGTCGAGTCCAACGACGCCTTCCTCCACAACCTCGTGGACAAGTATGTGGATATCGTCTTCGCCAATGAATCTGAATCCAGGGCATTCACCAAGCTCCCCCCGCGCGATGCCCTCGAAGAACTTTCCAGGCACTGCGACATCGCCGTCGTAAAGGTGGGCAAGGAAGGATCCATGGTCCAGAGCGGCGACGAGTATCATTTTATAGGGCCATGGCCGGCCAAGACAATAGACGCCACCGGAGCCGGCGACACCTACGCCGCCGGATTCCTCTACGCCCATTCCCTGGGCATGCCCCTGGATGTCTGCGGGCAGGTGGGTTCGATTATCGCCGCAAAGGTGGTCGAGGTCGTCGGAACCAAGATTGACGTGCCCAGGTGGAAGGCCGCAAAGGAAGAGATCCGCAGCCTGATTGCCTTACATGGTGTCAATGTAGAATTCGTATGAAAATCATTTCAGCAATAAAGTCATTACTGAGAAAAAAAGCCCTGAAGAAGTTCCGCAGCCAGGAGCCGACATCCATGATGCCGCTATCTTCCATCCACAGCGCGACCGCCCTGCTGGACTCGGAAGACACCTCTTTCGACGAGTGCAAACTTCTGCTTCAGAATTTCTTCCGCGAGAACGACATCAAAGGGGAAATCTATTTCCTGGACATGAAGAAACTGGGCTCCGGAGAGAGGCTCATCACCAGCATCACGGGCACTATCCTGCGCAAGGACCTCAACTGGTTCGGACGTCTGTCCAAAGAAAAAACAGCACAGGTATCAAGCTGTGAATCAGATCTTTTCATCTCCCTGGTCAATAACGGAGACTTCGTTGTGGAATTTATCTCCGCGATTTCCCGCGCAAAGTTCAAGCTGGGCCGCAAACAACTGCCAGGCCACATCTTCGACATGGTGGTTTCCGATCCCTCAGGACGGACGCTTTCGGAAGCCGAGGCTTTCCTGGCCATGAAGTCATATCTGGACAAGATCAAATGAAAAAAAGTTTCAAGGGAGATATCCTGAATGCCGCAAAAGGCTTCGGAATGGGTTCCGGGGTGGTTCCCGGAGTGTCCGCCGGCACGATCGCCCTCATGACCGGCATACTTGAACCGATGCTGGCTTCCATAGATGCCCTGCTAAGTGCAAAAAACTGGAAACTGTTGTTTTCCGGCGACATAAAATCCTTCTGGAAGGCTATTGACGGAAGGTTTCTCATCGGAGTCCTGACCGGTTTTGCGATAGGCTTCGTCCTTCTAGGCTATCTTGTAAAGTTCACCCTCGCCCACTATCCCGTGCAGACGATGGCGTTTTTCTTCGCCCTCATCCTCGTCTCGTCAATCTACATGCTCGCCGATTACAAGGGCTGGAAACTGTCGGACTGCCTGCTGCTCGCCGCCGGTATCGCCGCAGGAGCCCTCCTAGCCCTCATGCCCCAGGCGGAAGCCGCATCTTCAGCCCCAGCCTGGTATCTAGTCCTCAGCGGAGCGCTTGCCGTGTGTTCGATGATCCTCCCCGGTATCTCAGGCAGTTTCATCCTCCTGATCATGGGAATTTACAATTACATGCTCGACGCCTTCCTCGGCATGGAAGCGGCGCCGGTGCTGTGGTTCGTACTGGGATGCGCCATCGGCATGATCCTGTTCTCAAAAGGACTGCACTGGCTACTTGCCAACCATCAGAGACCCACGATGATGGTCCTCCTCGGATTTGTCCTCGGATTCCTCATCAAGGTGTGGCCATGGAATGACCTGTCTGCTGTGGAAGCAGCGAACATGACGACAGGAACCCCCGGGGACCTTCATGTTCCCGGTGCCGTTATATGGTTTGCTGCAGGGGCTATCCTTGTGATTGTCCTGGAGTTTCTTGGGGCGAAGGGGAAGCGGGCTCTCCGATAATCTCCTTCATTTCTTCACTCTGGTCGTCGATGCTCTCCCAATTGTTGCGGGGGTCGTCATCGTCGTCGTCATCTTCCTCCTTCGGAGCCGGCCTGACCAGCATGATCGACAACTCGTAGAGCAGGAACAGCGGAATGAAAACTACGGCAAGGGTGAATGGATCGCCCGTAGGAGTTATGACCGCCGCCAGGACGAGCAGGGCCACGGACGCGTGTTTGCGGTACTTCCTCATGAATCCCCTATGGATTATCTTCATGTTGGAAAGGATCATCGCTATCAGGGGAAGTTCGAAGAGCAGTCCCATCATAAAGATGATTATGAGGAAGTTGTTGAGATAGGAATCCATGCTGATCTGGTTCTCGATCAGCTCGCTCAACTGGTACTGGGTGAGGAAGCGGAACGCAAAGGGGAAGATTACGCAGTAGCCGAGGGCGCATCCCAGATAGAACATCACTCCGCCGAAGACGAAGGCGAAACTGAGGCTTTTCTCTTCATTGGGAAAGAGCGCCGGCTTGATGAATTTCCAAATCTCATAAAGGACGAACGGGAAACCCAGCACGAGGCCCATCCAGAAGGAAAGGACGAAGTGCTTCATGAACTGGGTCGCCACGTTGATGTTGATAATATCGACGTGGAAATCACCGTCGCCGAAATCAGGGGCGAAAGGAACGCCGTGAAGGGCCGACAGCCATCGGTAAAGGAAGAAACTGCCGTCGGTAGGACCGAGTATGAAACGGTCGAAAATGTGGGGAAGGGCTATGAAAGAAAGTATCATGGTGACCAGGAGGACACCAAGGATACGATAAAGAGACATTCTGAGGACATCGAGATGTCCCCAGAATGTCATTTCTTCAGGTTGTTCCAATCCGGATGGCTTATTCACCATAATGTACCGGTACGAAGCAAGAGCCGAGGAGATAATCCGCGCTGCTCTTCATGACGTCCATGATGGTCTTTCCCTCGGGATGACCCTCAACTTCGGTGATGATGGCTTCCACGCCGGCGGTCTTCGCATTGTTGAATATGGCTTCGAAATTCACCATGCCGCTTACTCCAACATCGTAGTGGTCCTTGATGTGCAGGAGTTTGAAACGGCCGGGATATTTCTCGAAATACTCAACAGGGAAAGCGCGGCCTATGCAGGCCCAGTAAACGTCCATCTCAAAGAAGACATACTGGGGATCGGTGTTCTTCAGCATGAAGTCATAGACCTTTTCGTCCAGGTCGGTGACCTTGTCGAACTCCTGGGAATGGTTATGATATCCGAACAGGATGCCGGCCTCGGCGCATTTCTTGCCGACTGCATTGAAATAGTCGCACCATGTCTTGAGGTCCTTGGCGTTGAGGTTGCGGGCCATGGAAGGCATGACGATATATTTGACGCCGGCGACCTTGTGGGCGGCGATGCACTCGTCCCACCACTTGAGGGACTCGGTGAAATCCCCACTCTCAAGCTCTTCCTTGGAGATGTACTTGTTGACGTGGGTGGAAAGGGACTGGAGTCCGGCTTCCTCCACTGCTGCCTTATAGGCTGCAGGATCCAGGCCGTATATCTTTCCGTCGGAATAACCCGCCGCCTCTACTGCGGTATATCCAAGGTCTGCAAGCTGCTTGAGGACAGGTTTGATGGCCTCTCCGCTGCCGAGGATCTCACGGACGGAATAAAGCTGGACACCTATGTCTTTCCTGACAGGCTCCTTGACGCCTGCGGCTTTGTTGCCGCAGGCCGTCAGGGCTGCCAGAGTCATTATCGCAATAAGAATCCTCTTCATGAGACAAATTCCTTAGTCGAGAACCTTGATGCGGATGTTACGATACCATACGTCGTCGCCATGGTCCTGGAGGCCGAAGTATCCCTCATGGTTCTCGCCGCCGCAGTTGTTGAGGAGCTCGAAAGCGAGGGGCCACTTCTCCTGGCTGAACTTGCTGGCCTGGAGCATTTCGGTCCACTGGGGAGTCCACAGATGGTATTCGAGGACGTTCTCGCCGTTCTGATAGTGGACGACGG
>Ga0256405_10010771_pt1 | contig 11917 bp, 10 predicted proteins | sample RumenRJG_02DNA_FD_189096 | JGI IMG/M metagenome (GOLD analysis project Ga0256405, IMG submission 189096) | Bovine rumen microbial communities from Lethbridge, Alberta, Canada - RJG_02 | ecosystem: Host-associated > Mammals > Digestive system > Stomach > Rumen | place: Canada: Alberta...
CCCGCGCCGTGCGCTGGGAGGACTGGATCCCCCGCGAGGGCGAGTTCCCCGTGACGGGCTATTCCATCAACTCCACGCTGCACTCCGTCCCCGCCTGCCAGTCCATCGTGAAGAAGGCGGTCGTCGAGCGGCTCGGGGCGGCCTATGGGCTTGAAACGCTGCCGGAGACCGGCAAGCGCTATCAGATCCGTTTCTCGATCATGAAGGACGAGGTGATGCTCTGCCTCGACGCAAGCGGCGAGGGGCTTTACAAGCGCGGCTACCGCGCCGTCGGCGTAGCGGCTCCGCTCAAGGAGACGCTGGCCGCCGCGTTGGTGAAGCTCTCGCACTACAACGGGCGCGACCCGTTCTGCGACCCCTTCTGCGGCAGCGGCACCATCGCCATCGAGGCGGCGCTGATTGCCAGGAACCGCGCCCCGGGTCTGAACCGCAGCTTTGCCGCGCAGCACTGGGCGATGGTGGACAAAAGGATATGGCTCGATGCGGCGGACGAGGCGATGGATAACGAATTTCACGACAAGACCTACGAGATCTGGGGCGGCGACATTGACCCGCGCGCCGTTGAGATCGCGCGGCACAACGCGGAGCTTGCCGAGGTGGACGATACGGTGCGCTTTGAGGTGGACGACGCGACGCGCTTCCACTGGGGCGGGCAGTATGGGCGCGTTGTGACGAATCCGCCCTACGGCGAGCGTCTGCTGGAGCAGAAGGAGGCCGAGGAGCTTTACCGCGCCTTCGGCCGCGCGGTGGATAAGCTGCCGGAGACCTGGCGCGTTTATGTGCTCTCGTCGCACACGGAGTTCGAGCGCTGCTTTGGCCGCATAGCCGACAAAAAGCGCAAGCTCTACAACGGTATGCTCAAGTGCGACCTGTTCATGTACGGGAAGCGGCTCTAAGATAAAACGAACACCGGCGGTCCGCGGGGGCGCCGGTGTTAATTTTTCGTTAAGGCTTCTGCACCGCGCTCCGGTTGTGACACTTTTTCATAAAATGTTCATTGCATTTTTTACGCGGTATGCGCTATGATTTAAAGAAGAGAGTCTGCGCGGGGGAGGTTCCTCCCGCCGCGTCATCGAAACGGGGGACCTGTACCTTGAAACACATTTTTATCATCAATCCGTCGGCCGGTAAGAACGACAGCCGCCAGCGCATTTATGCGATGGCAGAGGCGTTGCGGGAAAAGCACGGTCTGGACGTACAGTGTATGCTCACCGCGTCAGTCGGCCACGCGGCCACGCTCGCGCGCGGCCTCGCCGAGAGCGGAGAAGAGGTGCGGCTCTATGCCTGCGGCGGCGACGGCACGGTCAATGAGGTCGCCAACGGCATCGCGGGCTATGCCAACGCCGCGATGACCTGCATCCCCATCGGCACGGGCAATGATTTTCTCAAAAACTTCGGCGCGGACTACGAAAAGTTCCTCGACGCAGAAAATCTCTGGAACGGCGAAACGCAGGCGCTCGACCTCATCGACTGCAGCGGGCGTTACTGCCTGACGATTGCCTGCTCGGGCATCGACGCGCGCATTGCCGAGAGCGTGCATAAGTTCAGCGCCAATCCGCACCTGAGCGGGCGTGGCAGCTATCTGGTCAGCGTGGCGGCGAACGGCATCTTCGGCCGCATCGGACGGCATTGGACGGTCTGGCTGGACGAGGAAAGGCTCGAGGACGACTTCGCCCTCGTCTCCATGTGCAACGGACGCTACTACGGCGGCGGCTCCACGCCGGTGCCGGAGGCGCGGATGAACGACGGCGTGCTGCACACGGTTTTGGTGAAGAACATCAGCAAGCTCCGCTTCGCGCGGCTCTTCCCGGACTACTCCGCAGGAAACCACGAAAAGCTCCCGAAGGACGTGGTGCGCTTTTCCACGGCGAAGGTCGTGCGCATCCACTCCGACGACGGCGACATCGTGACCTGTCTGGACGGCGAGTGCTCCCATTCGCACGACGTGACGCTCCGCCTGGCGGACAAAAAGCTCAATTTCTTCGGCCCTGCCGGCTGCGACCCGAACGCGACGGCGCGCTGAGAGAATTTTACCAAACTGTGAATTTTTGCAAATCGACCGGATTTTTCATAAAATCCCCTTGCAATATTGCTTGCCTTGCGCTATGATAGCACCGTTGGTTAGCACTCGATCGCAATGAGTGCTAACCAACGGTGAATTTGTTTTTTCAAATTTATGAAAATATAGAAGGAGGCACATTCCCATGAAACTCACTCCGCTTGCCGACCGCGTCATCCTCAAGATGCTCGAGGCCGAAGAGACCACCAAGGGCGGCATCATCCTGACCGCCAGCGCTAAGGAAAAGCCCTCGATCGCCGAGGTCATTTCCGTCGGCCCCGGCGGCATGGTCGACGGCCACGACGTCGTTATGACCGTCAAGCCCGGCGACAAGGTCATCACCAGCAAGTATTCCGGCACCGAGGTCAAGGTCGACGACGAGGAATACACCGTCGTCCGCCAGTCTGATATCCTTGCCATCGTTGAGTAAAATGCGCAAAGAGGGAGCAGGCTCCCCCTTTGGATTCCCCACCGCCAGTCTGCGGACTGGCGACGCCGCCCAAGGCGGCTGGGTCAAAGTATTTTTGCCACGCACATGTCGCGGCAAAAATAATCTAAACTATTTTCGCGTTCCGCGGAATTTCTAATGGAGGTACACTCTTATGTCTAAGCTCATTAAATCCGGCGAAGAGGCCCGCAAGGCGCTTGAAGTCGGCGTCAATACTCTGGCCGATACCGTGAAGGTCACCCTCGGCCCCAAGGGCCGCAACGTCGTGCTCGACAAGAAGTTCGGCGCTCCGCTCATCACCAACGACGGCGTGACCATCGCCAAGGAGATCGAGCTGCCCGATCCGTTCGAGAACATGGGCGCTCAGCTCGTGCGTGAGGTTTCCACCAAGACCAACGACGTCGCGGGCGACGGCACCACCACCGCCACCCTGCTCGCGCAGGCCATGATCCGCGAGGGCCTGAAGAACCTCGCCGCCGGCGCGAACCCCATCGTGATGAAGAAGGGCATGGCCAAGGCTGTTGAGACCGCCGTGGAAGCCATCAAGGCCAACAGCCAGAAGGTCAACGGCACGGACGATATCGCCCGCGTCGGCACCGTCTCCAGCGGCGACGAGTTCATCGGCAAGCTGATCGCCGAGGCCATGGAGAAGGTCAGCGCCGACGGCGTGATCACCATCGAGGAGTCCAAGACCGCCGAGACCTATTCCGAGGTCGTCGAGGGCATGATGTTCGACCGCGGCTATATCACCCCCTACATGGTCACCGATACCGAGAAGATGGAGGCCGTCGTGGACGACGCCTACATCCTCATCACCGATAAGAAGATCTCCGTCATTTCCGACATTCTGCCCATCCTCGAGCAGCTCGTCCAGAGCGGCAAGAAGTTGGTCATCATCGCCGAGGACGTTGAGGGCGAGGCGCTGAGCACCCTGATCGTCAACCGTCTGCGCGGTACGCTGAACGTCGTGTGCGTCAAGGCGCCCGGCTTCGGTGATCGCCGCAAGGAGATGCTGCAGGATATCGCCATCCTCACCGGCGGCCAGGTCATTTCCGAGGAGCTCGGCTACGAGCTCAAGAGCGCGACCGTCGATATGCTCGGCCGTGCGCGTCAGGTCAAGGTCACCAAGGAGAACACCACCATCGTGGACGGCTCCGGCGACAAGCAGGCCATCAAGGACCGCGTGTCTCAGATCCGCGCGCAGATCGCCGTCACCACCAGCGACTACGACAAGGAGAAGTTGCAGGAGCGTCTGGCGAAGCTCGCCGGCGGCGTGGCGGTCATCAAGGTTGGCGCTGCCACCGAGACTGAGATGAAGGAAAAGAAGCTGCGCATTGAGGACGCTCTGAACGCGACCCGCGCGGCGGTCGAGGAGGGCATCGTCGCCGGCGGCGGCACGGCCTACGTCAATGCCGTTCCCGCGGTCGAGAAGCTCATCGGCAAGGTCGAGGGCGACGAGAAGACCGGTGTGAAGATCATCGTCAACGCGCTGCAGGAGCCTGTCCGCCAGATCGCCAAGAACGCCGGTGTGGACGGCAGCGTGGTGCTTGAGAAGATCAAGAGCAGCCGCAAGGTCGGCTACGGCTTCGACGCCTACAAGGAGGTCTACTGCGACATGATCGGCGCCGGTATCGTCGATCCTGCCAAGGTCACCCGTTCCGCGCTGGAGAACGCCGCGTCTGTCAGCTCCATGGTGCTGACCACCGAGGCGCTGGTCGCCGACAAGCCCGAACCTCCCGCACCCGCGGCTCCCGCCGGCATGGGCGGCATGGACGGCATGTACTAAGGCACACCGCAAAGCAGCCACAATAAACAAGACCCCCGATGCCCGCACAAGCGGGCATCGGGGATTTTCATTGTCGATTTACCGGTAGTCGTTCGCCTGCGTGAACACCGGCGGCCAGTAGGGCAACGGCTCGGCACCGAGCTTTAGCTTGAAGTCGCAATAGCCGCCATCCATGCAGGTGTGCTCCCGGAACAGCGGCGCGCCGAGGATGCCGAACATCACGCGGACGAATCTCAGCACAGGCCGAGACAATGGCGCAGCTCGCCGACGCTGTAGAGCGAGCCCCACGCGCAGACGGCGTCCTCGGGACCCGCGAGAGCGAGCGCGGCGTCCAGCGCCTCGCCGATGGAGGCGTGCGCCTCGGCGGGAACGCCCTGCGCGCGGACCCACGCGGCCAGCTCGTTTTCATCCTTGGCACGCTCGCTTTCGGGGCGGACGGTGACAATGGCCTTGGCCAGCGGCAAAACCTCACCGACCATGCTCTGCCAGTCCTTATCGGCGAGCACGCCGATGAGGAAGATGAGCTTTTTTTCGCCGTAGAGCCCGCGCAGCGAGGCGGCAAGCGCCTGTGCGCATTGCGGGTTGTGCCCGCCGTCAATGATGAGGTCGGGGCGGCGGCGCACCAGCTCCAGCCGTCCGGGCCAGCGTGCGGCGGCAAGGCCGCGCGCTACGGCGTCGGCGGAGATATTCCGGCCCTGCGCGCGCAGCGCATCCACTGTGTCGAGCACGGTCATGGCGTTGCGGAGCTGATAGTCGCCGAGCAGCGGCAGGAGCAGCGGCGCGCTGCCGCGGTAGGTGAAGTGCTGCCCGTCGAGACCGGACGAGAGCAGCGTGAGCTGCGAGGCGTCCGTGACGGTGAGCGGGATCTCCTTTTCCGCACAGACGCGGGCAACGACCTCCCCCACCTCGCGGCTCTGACCGTAGAGCACGGCGCGGCAGCCGGGCTTGAGGATGCCGGATTTCTCCGCGGCGATGGCGGCGAGGGTGCTGCCGAGGATGGCGGTGTGCTCCAGCCCGATGTTGGTGATGACCGCCGCCTCAGGCGCGGGAATGACGTTGGTGGAGTCCAGCCGCCCGCCGAGACCGACCTCGACCACGACGAGGTTACAGCCAGCCTCCGCGAACCAGAGAAAGCCGATGGCGGTCATCAGCTCAAACTCGGTCGGATGCTCCGGAAGCGTGTCCGCCGCAGCGAGCACACGCTTCGCGAGGCGGTCAAGCGCCGCATCGGGGATGGGCGCGCCGTTCACCTGAAAGCGCTCGTTGAAGCGGTAGAGATGCGGCGAGGTGAACAGTCCCGTGTGGTATCCCGCCGCCGCGAGAACGGAGGCGAGCATCGCGGCGGTCGAGCCCTTGCCGTTCGAGCCGGTGATGTGGACGAATTTGAGGGCTTTTTCGGGGTTTCCCAGCGCGGCGAGCAGAGCGCGGGTGCGCTCCAGCCCCGGCTTGCGGTCGGTCCATGCGTAGGCGTGGACGCGCGCGGCGACGTCTTCTCCGGTCATGCAGCTCCCTCCCTCAGCGGTACATCTGCGCAAGCATCAGCTTCGCGCTGCCCTCGACGGTGAGCTGCGCGGGCGCATCCTCGATCAGGGCGCTTTCGTGCGCGGCGAGCGTCAGCGTTTCCGTGCCCGCGCGGAGCGTGACGCTTCCCTCACCGCAGAAAAGCAGGGCCGTTTCGCCCGCGTGGAGGGCAAGCGTTTCCGTGCCGTGCGGGAAATGCGCGGTGACGCAGCCGCGGCACTGTCCGCGGCGCAGCATGAGGTTGAAGTCCGTGCAGCGGCCCCAGGAGTGGGTATCGTCCGCACCGGAAAAATCGTGGATCTCGTAGGGGTGGAGCGTCAGTCGTTCCCCGCCGTTGTGCGCGAGGAGCATATCGCCGCGCAGCGTGGAGATCACGCGGTCATAGTCGGGCAGGGACGTGAAGTCGGACTCGTCGAGCTCGACGGTCGCGGAGCTCAGCCGCCAGAGAAAATCGCGGTCGGCATACACCGCGCCCTTCGGCGCGATGGCGAGCTGGGTGGTCGCGCCGCCGGACCACTGCGTGGTGACGTAATCGACGGGGGTCAGATGGGTGAGCGTCATAAAAGGACCTTCTTTCTGTCGAAAAGGCTTCGGTACGATGATACCGAAGCCTTTTGCGTTTGGCAAGATAAATTTTAGCCGTCGATCAGCTTGACGATCTCGGCGTAGCACTCGTCCGCCAGAGGCAGCGCGTGCGCGAGCAGCTTCTCGCCGCGGGCACGGTACTCGGCGGCGAACTCCTGATCCTTCAGCGAGCCGACGTTGATGAGCACGTTGAGCCACGCGCCCTGGATACCGGCCTTGAGGGAGAGGAACGCAACGCCCAGGTCGCTCGCGGAGGTGTCGTTGAAGCGGCCAAGCAGGGAGTGAGCGAGGGTGAGAGTCTCGTCGATCAGCTCCATCATCTCCATGGGCGTCTTGGTGCAGCCCTTGAGACCGTTCTGAATGGCGGCGGAGCGCGCGGCCTTCTGCTCGTCGGTGTCCTTGGGCATACCGAAGGCGGCGGAGACGACGTTGAACGCATCGGTGTCGCGGTCCATCACGTCGAGCAGACGGGTCTTGAGCTCGTTGCCCTTGGCCTCGACCTCGGCGGCGTGCTCGGCGTACTCGGCGTACTTCTTGCGGCCCTGGGTCAGACCGCCGACCATGGCGGTCAGCGCGGCGCCGATGGCGCCGTAGAGCGCGGCGCAGGAGCCGCCGCCCGGCGCGGGCGCGTCGGAGGAAACGATGTCGGCAAAGCCGGTAACGGTCAGTTCAGCAAGTTTCATAAAATTGAATCCCTTTCCTTAGATTGCGTCGCAGACTTTGCCGCCCGCAGGCGGCAAATGAATTGAGATCGTTTTTCGCCGCGACCTGTGCGTGGTGAAAAACACTTCTCGCGGAGCGAGCGTCGAGCCGCCAACAGCGGCAAGGCGCAGAGCGGAGTGTCGGTCTTCTCAAAAATATGCCAACGGCATATTTTTGAATGTTTACTCCATGTCGATCAAATGATACTCCATGACCTGCTTCTTGCAGTCGAAGTCTTTGGCCTTGAGGTAGAACTCGGCGCAGTCGATGAGCGCCTTGGCGGGAGTCAGGCCGACGATCTCGCTCTCGATGACGCGGGTGCCGTAGCGCTCGGCCAGAGCCTTGATCATTTCATAGGTGACATAGAGCGGGGTATCCTCATAGTTGACCATGTTCATGGAGACCTGCGCGATGCCGCGGTCCTCGAGCATGAAGCCCATGGCCTTGCAGCTGCGGAAGCCGCCGGAGGAGCCGCGAATGACCTTGGCGATCTTCTTGGCGACCTCAACGTCGCTGGTCTCGAGGTTGCAGTTGAACGCGACGAGCGGCATACGGGCACCGATGGCGGTGATGCCGGCGGTGGGGTGGATCTTGCGCTCGCCGTAGTCGGGAGCCCACTCGGGCTGCAACAGCTTCTCGGGCATACCCTCGAACTCGCCCTTGCGGCAGGTGGCGAGATTGCGGCGCTCGGGACGGGTGGCGCTGTCCTCATACAGGAAGGAGGGGACCTTCAGCTCGTCCCAGATGCGCTGGGCGACGCGCTTGGACATCTCGACGGCTTCCTCCACGGTCACGTCCATCTGGGGGACGAAGGGGATGACGTCGGTCGCGCCCATGCGCTTGTGCTCGCCGTGGTGCTTGTTCATGTCGATGCGCTCGGTGGCGACCTTCGTGAGCTGGAAGGCGACCTCCTCGATGGCCTCGGGGGAGCCGATGAGGGTGAAAACGCAGCGGTTGTGGTTGCCGTCGGTCTGAGCGTCGAACAGGGTGCAGCCGGGGACGCTCTGCGCGGTCTTGACGAGCTCGTTATAGGTGGCCTCGTCCTTTTCCTTGGAGCAGCTGAAATTGGGGATGCATTCGATCAGTCGTGCCATGATAAGTTTCCTCCGTTTTTGTCAGGTCAGACAATTTCCAACCTGCATTTTGATGCTTACGCTGTCATTATACCGTGTGCCCGGGCGGGCGTAAACAGGTTTTCTTTCTCTTTTGTTTCGGGGCGCTTAATTTTTTTAAGTAAAGCCGCGCCGGTCAGGATTCCGCGATGAAGCGCTGCACGCAGGGCGCGCCCTGCACGTCGTCGCTCCAGACGAGGACAGGGTAGGACTTGGCGGGGATGCCGCGCAGAGGCTTGGCGTAGATGCCGGAGTTCGGGTGCGTCTCGACGATGGAATGCGGCAGGAAGCTGATGCCGAAGCCCGAGCGCACGAGCTGCATCGCCATGGGCGTATCGTAGCACTGGCAGGGCACGTTCGGCTCAAAGCCGCTGCGGCGGCACTCCTTCATCAGATAATCGTTGTAGCCCCAGAGATCGTCCGAGCGCAGCAGGCACATCGGCACGCCGCGCAGCCGCTCGATGGGCACGGCGTCCAGCTCCGGCGCGGGATCGGTCGCGGCGGTCATGATGAGCTCCAGCGCGTCCTCGCCGAGGATGCGCTCGTGCAGGCTGCCGGACTCCTGCGTGGAGCGGCGGAGAAAGAGGACGTGCAGCTCGCCGCGGTCCAGGTCGTTCAAAAGGTCCTGCGGGGAGCCGAGACGGATGTAGAACTCGACCTTGGGATAGCGGGCGTGGTACGCCTCCAAATAATGCAGGGCATAGGGCATGGCGGAGTAGATGACGCCGACGTTGATGCGCCCGCCCTCGCCGGCGCCGATGCTGCGGACATTCTCCTCCACGCGCCGGAGATTGAGGAAAAGCGAGCGGCTCTGGCGGTAGAGCGCCTGTCCGGCCTCGGTGAGCTTCATGCCGCGGCTCTCGCGGGCGAAAAGCTGTACACCGAGCTCGGCTTCAAGCTGGGCGATCTGGCGCGAGATGGGCGGCTGGGCGACGTGCAGGGCGCGGGCGGCGGCGGAAATGCTGCGCCCCTCCGCGACCGCGCAGAAGTATTCGAGCTGACGAATGGTCATGAGAAGGCGCCTCCTGATGAGCTATACTAAAAAAGTATGATAACAATACAATAGAAGTTCTTTTCATTATAGCAGGTTCTTGCTATAATGCAAGATGTAAAGCAAATTGCACAAGATTCTTTTGAGATAAAACCGAAAATTGAGAGAAATCGAAAAATTTTAGAAAGTGAGGAACACCCCATGATCAATCTCGCTGACGAAGCCATGACGATCAAGCTGGACTACGATCTTCCCGAGTACCCGAAGATGGAATCCTGCTATCGCCGCGCACCCCGCCGCGAATCCCACCTGACCGAGGCCGATAAGGCGCTCGCCATCAAGAACGCTCTGCGCTACATCCACCCCGACCATCACGAGCAGATGGCCAAGGAGTTCGCCGCCGAGCTCGAGGAGCACGGCCGCATCTACGGCTATCGCTTCCGTCCCGAGGGCAAGCTCTACGGCAAGCCCATCGACGAGTACAAGGGCAAGTGCATCGAGGGCCGCGCCATTCAGGTCATGATCGACAACAACCTCGACTTCGACGTTGCGCTCTATCCCTATGAGCTGGTCACCTACGGTGAGACCGGTCAGGTCTGCCAGAACTGGATGCAGTACCGCCTCATCAAGAAGTACCTCGAGGAGCTGACCGACGAGCAGACGCTGGTCGTCATGTCCGGCCATCCTCTGGGCCTGTTCCACTCCCACAAGATGGCGCCCCGCGTCATCATCTCCAACGGCCTGATGGTCGGCACCTTCGACGATCAGGAGAACTTCAACCGCGCCGCCGCGCTCGGCGTTGCCAACTACGGTCAGATGACCGCCGGCGGCTGGATGTACATCGGCCCCCAGGGCATCGTCCACGGCACGTTCAACACGCTGCTCAACGCCGGCCGTCTCAAGCTCGGCATCCCCAACGACAAGGACCTCGCCGGCCGTCTGTTCATCTCCGCGGGCTTAGGCGGCATGAGCGGCGCGCAGGGCAAGGCTGCCGAGATCGCCGGCGCCGCGTCCATCATCGCCGAGGTCGACGATTCCCGTATCGACACCCGCTACACCCAGGGCTGGGTCAGCCACCGCACCGACTCCCTCGAGGAGGCGACCAAGATCGCCCTCGAGCACCAGAAGGCGGGCAAGCCCTGCGCCGTTGCCTACTGCGGCAACATCGTTGATCTGCTCGAGTACCTCTATGAGCACAACGTTCACGTTGACCTCATGAGCGACCAGACCTCCTGCCACGTCCCCTACGACGGCGGCTACTGCCCGCAGGGCCTCACCTTCGCCCAGCGCACCGAGATGCTGGACAAGGACCCCGAGGGCTTCCGCAAGCTCGTCGACAAGACGCTGCAGCATCACTATGAGATGATCTGCAAGTTCCACGAGCGCGGCACCTACTTCTTCGACTACGGCAACAGCTTCCTCAAGGCCGTGTACGATACCGGCGTGAAGAGCATCTGCAAGAACGGCGAGAACGACCTCGACGGCTTCATCTTCCCGTCCTATGTCGAAGACATTCTCGGCCCCTGCCTGTTCGACTTCGGCTACGGCCCGTTCCGTTGGTGCTGCCTGAGCCGCAACCCCGAGGACCTGCACAAGACCGATATGGCTGCTGCCGAATATATCAAGGAGCACAACCGCCGCTATCAGGACTACGACAACTACGTCTGGGTCCGCGACGCGGAGAAGAATAAGCTGGTCGTCGGCACCCAGTGCCGCATCCTTTATCAGGATGCCATGGGCCGCATGAACCTCGCGCTCAAGTTCAACGAAATGGTCCGCAACGGCGAGATCGGCCCCGTCATCCTTGGCCGTGACCATCACGATACCGGCGGAACCGACGCGCCCTTCCGTGAGACCAGCAACATCAAGGACGGCTCCAACATCATGGCCGAGATGGCGACTCAGTGCTATGCCGGCAACGCGGCTCGCGGCATGAGCTACATCGCGCTGCACAACGGCGGCGGCACCGGCATCGGCCGTGCCATCAACGGCGGCTTCGGCATGGTGCTCGACGGCTCCGAGCGCGTCGATACCATCCTGCGTATGTCCATGCCTTGGGATACCATGGTCGGCGTGGCCCGCCGCAGCTGGGCGCGCAATGAGAACGCCATGACCACCGTGGCCGAGTACAACAAGATGTACGAGGGCCAGGATCACATCACCATGCCGTACCTCGCGGATGATGCTCTGTGCGAAAAGGTCGTCAAGGAATACCTCGACTAAAAAATAAAATCAAAAAGGGGCATAGCAATATGCCCCTTTTTGTGCTATCATCAAGGAAACGGTCCCTTTACAGTAAGAAAGGAACAGCCATATTATGAAAAAACTTCTGGTGAAAAACATCGGCCTGCTCGCAACGCCCGAGGGCAAAAGCGCCCATCGCGGCAGCGAGCAGGGGAAGATCAAGCTTCTCAAGGACGCATGGGTGCTCATCGAGGACGGCGTGATCGCCTCCGTCGGCGCCGGCGAGGCTCCCGCAGCCGCGGGGGCGGAGATCGTCGACGCCGAGGGGAAGCTCGTCACGCCGGGCCTCGTGGACGCCCATACGCACCTTATTTTCGGCGGCTGGCGGCAGAACGAGCTGGGCATGAAGCTCCACGGCAAGACCTACCTCGAAATTCAGAACGCCGGCGGCGGCATCCAGTCCACCACCAACGCCACGCGCGGAGCCACCGAGGAGGAGCTGACCGCCAAGGCGGCGAAGGCGCTCGAC
>Ga0256405_10010772_pt1 | contig 11917 bp, 8 predicted proteins | sample RumenRJG_02DNA_FD_189096 | JGI IMG/M metagenome (GOLD analysis project Ga0256405, IMG submission 189096) | Bovine rumen microbial communities from Lethbridge, Alberta, Canada - RJG_02 | ecosystem: Host-associated > Mammals > Digestive system > Stomach > Rumen | place: Canada: Alberta | collected...
CGCCCACTCGGGACAGAGATAACCGACCGGCTTGTCAGCGGTCTCAGTGTCTTCAAACAGCCGCACTCTCCAGCCGGAAAGAAGCGGATCGATCCCTGCGAGGAACTCCTCGGGGGGCAATCCGCCCCACTTTGCGCTCCACATGGATTTATGTCCCTGGGCGCAGCGGCTGCGGACTATGTCCCTGTGGTTGGTGACCCCGGTCAGGACGGCCGGAAGCCACTCGCAACACTCCACGATCGTGCTGGCCTTCGTGGCGATCTCCGGCGAGTTTCTAAGAATATGCAAAGCCTTGGCCCAGAACCACTCGGAACTATAGATACCGCCCTCGTACATGGAATAATCCACATCGGAAGCCTTGCAGGCCGCGTTGATCTCCTCCGATTCCTTAATCGCCGTGTGGTCTTTCCAGAGGACGAACATAGCGTCCGGATCAGCGGCATATTCCTCGCTCATGGCGAGCGGAGTACCTGTCGCGTCAGCGAAAGCCGGAGTGGAACCCGTTGTGTCAAAGGCTATTCCGACAACATTAGGAGCCACTTCCGGGGCGCATTTTGACAACGCATCCTTGACAGTAAATTCCAGAACCTCAAGGTAATCCTTGGGATGCTGTCGCCACTGGTTGGCCTGCGGATCGCAGTAAAGTCCCCTTGACCAACGGGGATAGTTCTTGACGCTGGACGCGAGGATCTCCCCCGTCCCGGCGTTGACCACGACCGCCCTCGCGGAATCGGTGCCGTAGTCCAGTCCGATGACGTATCTTGCCATATTACTTCAAAGCCTTTCCGAGAAGGTAATATATCTCATTGATTTTCAAATCTCTCTTGATTCCCTCGAGAGTCGTGTCAGCACCGATCTTGACCATCTCTATGTCGGCGATCTCGGCGTAGTCCTCCCAATACTCGGGGGTGAGGTCGTATGAGAAGCAGGAGTGGTGGGTGCCTCCGGCCATCATCCAGGCGGCGGCGCCGACCTCGAAACTGGGCCTAGGGATCCATAGGGCAGAAGCCACAGGAAGTTTCGGAAGCGGCTTAGGCTCAATGCAATCCACCTCGTTAACAACCAAGCGGAAACGTCCGCCCATATCAACCACTGTAGCTGTCACGCCGTAACCGGTCTTGCTTGTGAACACAAGGCGGGCGGTCGGGGTCTTGCGGATTCCGATGCCAAGCTCATGGACTTCCAGTTTGGGCTTTTGGGCGGCGATCAGAGGGCAGACTTCCAGCATGTGGGCCTGGAGAATTGACGAGCGTTCCCCAGCGAAATTGAGGGTGTAATCCTCGAGGAATGAGCATCCTTCGGAGAGTCCCCTGGTCATGAACCAAACGGTCCTGTAAAGGGCGGCGGACTTCCAGTCGCCCTCAGCGCCGAAGCCGTATCCCTCCTCCATAAGTCTCTGGGAAGCAAGGCCGGGAATCTGGTCGAAACCACGGCCTGTCTCCTCGACATTGACGTCCCCTAGGTCATCGAAGTTGGTGGTGAAACCCTTGGCGTTCTTAGCTTTAAGGATGGCCCTGAGTGTCAGCTCAGCCTTGGCGGAACGCCATATCTTGCAATAAGGGAGAGTGCCCTTCTCCTCCAGAGAGGCCTCATGGTCATATAATCTGAAATAATCCCCGACCAGGGCATCCACATCAGCGTCAGCGACTTTGTCGAAATATGTCATCAGCTCGCTGAAGGGCACATAATCGACATGATAGCCAAGCCTCATCTCAGCCTCGACCTTGTCTCCGTCGGTCACGGCGACATTATTCATCTGGTCGCCGAAACGTAGGATCCTCATGTCCTTGGCATCAGCCCAGGCGGCTGCCACCCTCTCCCATACGGCGATATGACCGAGGGTCTTGGGATCTTTCCAATAGCCGACCACAGTCTTGTGGTTCTTGCGCATCCGGGCGAGAATGTGGGCATATTCCCTGTCACCATGAGCACTTTGATTCAGGTTCATGAAGTCCATGTCCATGGTGTCCCAAGGAATCTCCTCGTTGTACTGGGTGTGGAGGTGCAGCAGCGGCTTGCGGAGAGCCTGGAGGCCCCTTATCCACATCTTGGCGGGAGAGAAGGTGTGCATCCAGGTGATGACACCGACGCATTTGGGATCGGCTTCCGCCCGGCTCATCACGTCCAGAACCTCCGCAGAAGAGTTGGCCGTGCCTTTATATACAACTTTCACGGGCAGGAGGCCGGAGGCGTTCATGCCAGCCACCATCTCGCTCGAATGGCCGTCCACCTGGACGACAGCGTCACCTCCGTAGAGGAGCTGCGCTCCGGTGACGAACCAGACTTCAAAGTTTTCGTATTGCTTGATCATATTCGTTATTTAGTTAATTATCAGATTCTTCGCTACGCTCAGAATGACAGGCCTGGCCGTAATAAGCGTTGGGACCGTGCTTGCGGGAGTAGTGCTTCTCGATGAGGTGCTTGTTCATCGAAGGAACATGATCGATCACGTCGAGAGTCGGCAGCTGCAGGGTAGAGGAGATGAACGCCATCTTGGCCACTTCCTCGAGCACCACGGCGTTATGGACAGCGTTTGCCACGTCAGTCCCCCATGTGAAAGGTCCGTGGTTGCGCACAAGGGCCGCAGGAGTGTCGTCAGGGTTCATGTTCCTGAAACGCTCGACAATCACATTGCCTGTCTCCTTCTCGTATTCTCCGAACACTTCCGCCTTTTTCATGTCGCGGGTGCAAGGGATGTCATCATGGAAATAATCGGCATGTGTCGTCCCGATGTTTGGAATATTCCTCCCGACCTGGGCCCAAGCGGTGGCGTAGGTGGAGTGGGTATGAACTACTCCACCGATATTCGGAAACGCCTTATAGAGAACAAGATGAGTCGGGGTGTCGGAGGAAGGTCTAAGCGAGCCCTCAACGACATTCCCCTCCAGATCCACTACCACCATGTCCTCTGGTTTCATCACGTCATAACCTACCCCGCTGGGCTTTATGACGACGAGGCCGGTCGCCCGGTCGATCGCCGAGGCGTTGCCCCAGGTGAATATCACCAGGCCGTTCTTCACCAAGTCGAGGTTGGCCTGCCAGACTTTTTGTTTCAGTTCTTCTAACATAGATTCTTCACTTTGTCATCCTGAGGCTTGCCGAAGGATCTAGATTCTTCACTTCGTTCAGAATGACAGAAAGGTACTACCAAAAATAAATATAGAATGCCACGGTGACTGCCAGGATGATACATGAGTGGATAATGTCCCAAGTGCTCCAGGACGCCCTCGTGGCGGCCTTTTGCTCCGGAGTAGCCGAGCCGAAACAGAGTCCTTGGACCTGTTCATCGGAAGGTTTGGGAGTAAACAGGGTCACAACGAACGCCAGAGCGACGCAGAACAGGAACATCCAAACGCAGAACGCATAGACATTCATCTCATTGAAGATGAATGTGAAGGCGTTGTGGGTCTCAGGATTGACTATCATCGTGACAAGGCGGGTCAGGCCAAGCGCCAGACCAGCGACAAGGGTCCACATTCCGGCCTTGGGGGAAGTCTTCTTCCAGCAGACACCGAGAAGGAACACCGCCGCGATCGAAGGAGCCACAAGGCTCTGCACGCTCTGGATGTAGTTGTACAGGCTCTTTCCCATCTTCTGGATCACGAGGATCCAGAGCACTCCGAACACGACCACTATCACAGTCGCCAAACGGCCGATTCTCACCAGTTTCTTCTCCGGAGTGTCCGGATTGCGGCGTTTATAGATGTCGATAGTGTACAGCATCGCGGAGGAGTTGTAAAGCGACGCCAGCGAGCTCATCAAAGCGGCGAGGATGCCGCAGATCACGACTCCTTTCAAACCAACCGGCAGAAGAGTGTTGACCAGCATCGGGAAGGCCAGATCCGGATTGGCGAGCGTTCCGTCAGGCTGGGCTCCAAGGGCTGAAGCCAGCATCTGGCCAGTCTGGGAACCGGGAACCTTTGTCAGAGCGAAAGCGATCATTCCGGGAATCAGGAAAAGGAACACCGGAAGGAGTTTCAGATATGCTCCGAATATGGTACCTCTACGGGCCTCTTTCTCATCTTTTCCGGACAAGACCCTCTGGACGATAAACTGGTCGGTGCACCAATACCAGAAGCCGATAATAGCGGATCCGAACAACGCCCCGTACCAGGGGAATTCTGAGTCTCTCCCGTCGCGCATCAGGGAAGTCATAGAGTCGCCATATTCATTCACGCTCTGGGCTCCGCAGATGTCCATCATGTTGTTCCAGCCGCCCAATTCCTTGAGGCCGAGCCACAGGATCACCAATGAGCCGAGAAGCAGGATCGGGGTCTGCAGAACCGATGTCTTCAGAACCGACTCCATGCCACCGATGACGGTGTAGATCGCGGTGATAATCACCAATGCGAGCGCGGCGACCCAGAAGTTGATGCCCAGCAGCGCGTTAAGCGCCAAGCCTCCGGCCATCACGGTCACTGAGACCTTTGTCAGGACATAACTCGCGAGCGACAGGTAGGTAAGTATGCCACGGCTCTCCTTGTTGTAACGCTTCTCCAGGAATTCGGGCATGGTATAGACCATCGAGCGCTGGTAGAATGGCACAAAGACCCAGCCGAGAATAAGGATCATCCATCCCTGAATCTCCCAGTGGGCTTGGGCCATTCCTGCCGAAGCACCTGTTCCGGCCAGGCCGATAAGGTGCTCAGAGCCGATGTTGGAGGCGAATATAGACGCGCCGATAGCGATCCACGTCGCCGAGCGGCCATCCAGGAAGTAATCTCCGGAAGTCAGTTGTTTCTTCCGGAACACATCCCAGACGATCCAGATCATCCCCGCGAAGAACAGGGCGATGACTATCCAGTCCCAAGACTGGAGGGTGATGCGGTTGAGATCCATATTACCTCACAGAGAAGGCGAACACGCAATGGCTTGTGTACTTCTCGCCGGGCTTCAGGGTAGCTGAAGGCCAGTCGGGCTTGTTGGGGGTGTCTGGATATTTCTGGGTCTCGAGGCAGATGGCGTGACGGAAGTTGTAAACCACACCCTTCTTTCCGGTGACGGTCCCGTCAAGGAAGTTGCCCGCATAGATTTGGACTCCGGGCTCATCGGTATATTGCTTAAGGGCGATGCCGGTCTCCGGGCAATAAAGCTCGGCGGCGAGGACAGTGTCGTCTCCCTTGGTGTCGAGCACCCAGTTGTGGTCATATCCCTTTCCATTGTGGAGCTGGTCGTAGTCGGCATTGATGTCCTTGCCCACGAGCTTAGCCTTGCGGAAATCCATCGGGGTTCCCTCGACAGGAGCGATCTCGCCGGTGGTCATGAAGGTGTCATCCACAGGAGTGAAATTGGAGGCGTTGATGTAAAGCTCGTCTGCCTCAATGCTGTGGTTAGCAGGGTCACCGGAAAGGTTGAAATATGAATGGTTCGTCATGTTGATGACCGTGGTCTTGTCGGTGGTGGCCTCGTAACGGATGTCGATGGCGTTATCCTCCGTCAAAGTGAAGGTCACATAGGCTGTGACATGGCCAGGGAAGTTGGCCTCTCCGTCGGGAGAGTCGAATTTCAGTTTCAGGGTGTTGCCGGAGCCTGAGACAACCTCGGCGACCTTATACTGCCAGCCATTGGGCCCTCCGTGGAGGCAATGGCCATAGTTATTCTGAGGCAGCTGATACTCAACACCTTCCACAGTGATCTTTCCCTGATTGATACGGTTGGCGTAACGGCCGATCGTGGCGCCGAAGTCCGTCTGGTTGTTCTCCGGGAAATAATCCTGGATCTTGTCGAAGCCAAGGACGACATCCTTGAACTCTCCCTTCTTGTCAGGAACCATCACGGAAACAATGCGGCCACCGTAATTGGTGATACTGACTTCCATCCCAGCCTTGTTGGTCAGTGTGTAAAGGTTGATCCACTTCCCGTCCTTCTCCACATGGAAGGCCTCGGGATCAATACCGGACTTTAAACCTGTGACTTCTGCCTTCTTTTTTCCGCCGCATCCCATGATCAGGAGAGCGGCTGCGCAAACAGCGAAATACTTTTTAAACATGGCTAAAATATTATTAATCAATTATTTCTTCTCAAAAGGCTTAGCCGGAGACGCGGCCCCAAGCTCCATCGGGAGCCAAACGGCCATCTCCCCCGCTCCCCTGTGGCACCAGGCGTAATAAGGAATCATGGTCAGTTTGACATCGTCCACCCTCAGACGTCCCATCTGGTCATAATGGAGAGTCTGGGCAATGGTGGAGATCTTCTCGACCGGGTAGCCGAGAACATCCCCATGGGAGACTGCCATGACAGGCTCGGGAGTCAACAACACGCTCCGCACCGGGAAACTGTTGTCGGCGGCCTCGGCGCAATAAACGATCGGACCTCTCTCAACAGCGATCTTGCCACGATCGGCCAGGACTTCCTCACGGGCGGTTACGACTCTCGGCTCCATGTCCAGATGGAGCGAGACTTGATCGCCCTTCTTCCAGTTGCGGGTAATTGTGAAATATCCTTTATCCAGCTCGGAAGAGACTTCCTCACCGTTAACCAAAACCTTGTAAACCAGCGACTTCCCGTCAGCATATTTATAAAGCTCACCGGGAGCGACCTCTCCCCTGACCCAGCCGGGAATGCGGAGCTTCAGGGAGAAAGTCTTGGCGGAGTTCTTGTCAATCGTGATCTGGACATCCCCGTTCCAGGGATAACCGGTCTCCTGCCTCAGGACGACATCCTTCCCGTTCACTTTTTGGGTGAGGGTGTTGGGCATATAGAGATTGACGTACAGGTCATTCCCGTTGACGGCATAGACATATCCCGGGACGGAAGGTATGAAACGGCAGATGTTCGAAGGGCAGCAGGCGCAGCCGAACCAAGGCTTACGCTCGTACCCTCCGGCCGTCTCCAATGGGTTCGGATAGAAGAACCCGTCGCCCTGGAGAGACACTCCCGAAAGGAGCCCGTTGTAGAGGGTCCGCTCCAGGACATCGTAATATTTCGACTCGCCATGGAGGAGGAACATCCTGTGGTTGACATAAACATTGCCGATAGCGGCGCAGGTCTCACAATATGCCTCAGCATTCGGCAGCTCGTAATTCTTCCCGAAGGCCTCGCCATGGCGGGAAGCGCCGATACCTCCTGTAATGTAGAGTTTCTTGCTGACGATGTTGTCCCAGATCCGGTCAATGGCCTCGATATATTCCTTGTCCCCGGTCAGGGCCGCCACGTCAGCGATTCCGGAATACATGTAAGTCGCCCTCACAGCATGACCGACAGCCTCATCCTGCTCAGTTATAGGCAGATGGGACTGGTTGTAAGGATCCCGGTTGGCTGTGCGGCCCCTCCTGTCGAGGAAGTACTTGGCTTGGTCGAGATACTTCTTCTCTCCGGTCGCGAGGTAAAGGCGACAGAGTGCCATCTCGGCGATCTGATGGCCGGGAACCCTGTCCACCTGGCCAGGGCCGAGGCCGACCTCGCGGATCACGCAGTCGGCATACTTGATGGCAATATCCAGAAAGTTCCGTTTGCCTGTGGCCTGATAATGAGCCACGGCTCCCTCGACCATGTGGCCGAGGTTGTAAAACTCATGGCTAAGTTCCTCGACCTTTTCCCATCTTTTCTCTCCTGACCATGCGTGAGGATGCTTTGGATTCATGGTACGGGAGGTGTAAAGGTAGCCATCCGGCTCTTGGCCTCCTTTAACTATCAGCAGCACGCTGTCGATGTAGGCCTCAAGTTTCTTGTCCGGATATGTCTGAAGCACATAACTGGCTCCCTCGATGGTCTTATAGACATCCGTGTCGTCGAAAGCGAGGCCACCGACTTTATATTCCTCACTCGGATGGGCGGCCTTGACGAAGTTCTCGTAACGGCCGGTCTCCTCGCACTTGCTGAACGCCAACGGGATAGTCACTTCCCTCGATGCTTTCAACCTTTGGCCCCAAAAACCGTCGCCGACTTTAACGGATGTGAACTGGACCGGGGTAATGGGGTAGCCCCCGTCCTTTTGAATTGCCTTTTTGTTCTTGTCGGCCGAGGTCAGCAGAATGATCGCCGCGGCGCAGAGGAGGATAGTAGCTATTCGTCTCATCGGATGGTTGTTAGTCGGTTGTTATTCCAAATATCAAATATAAAGAATATTCGCCGAAAAGCCAAACGGCCTTCCGGCGAATGATATCACGGTGCCATGGCCGACCTGACCAGCCACCCCTGTCATTCTGAGCGAAGTGAAGAATCTATGCGAAGCGACATAAGTTCAAAACCAATCGCTCTTATTGTTGAGAATATCTCCTCAAGCCTTTTTTCCGAAGGCTTTTTCGTACCAGAAATGTATTGTGCGAAAAGGCTTTGGGAGATCCCCATGCGCCTGGCTACGGCAGAGGCGTTGAGTTCCGGATGCGACATGAACAAGTCCCGAAGATCCGTTTTCGGCTTATGCCGGAAGAACTCTTCAAATAACAGATCCTCATCTAGTTCCGGCCAACGGACACCAAAATCATCGACGATGAAACAGGCTCTCTGCTCAGATGATGCAAGCCTAAGCCTCGGGTAATCAGAGAAAGATTCAGAGGCTACTGCCCCATCATCCCTACGTACCCATACAGCATCATCTGTAAGCCATATCTTCTCAATCTTCATTCAACTTGTCCCCGTTATTGAAATACTTGTTCCAGTGTTCAGCGATAACCTCTTGGTTTTCTTCTATAACCGACTCAACAAGTTTAAGTTCAGCAGGTTTCAACCCGTGGTTCTCAACAAGTTCGACTGGAGCAATCGTAAATTTAGCTCTCGTTCTCCCTTTTATCACATGAATATGAATGGGAGCATGGTCGTTAGAGTAGAACCTAAAAATAAAACCAAATAAGATAAATACAGTAGGCATAAGTGGAAGTTTTTCATTTCCGCGAATATAGGTAATAATTTAATTACCTCAAAATATATTCGCCGAAAAGCCAAACGGCCTTCCGGCGAATGTATTTGTCATCCTGAGCGAAGCGAAGGATCTTGGCGAAGCGAAGGATCTATTCCTTGACGAAGAGACCCCAGGCTATACCGTCAGGAGAATAGATTGCCGTGTCATTTTTCCAGATGTAATTGTAGGACCTGGAATCGGTATCCCTGTATCCGGAAACATAGGTATCGCCATCAGGAGTCACGAAGAAGGAACAGAGGTAAACATATTCGTGAACGATTGGAGTGTAAATAACCTCACCGTTCTTGAACACCTCGATCCGGGAAGTCCTGTTATTATGCTCAAAGTCATAATTAACAGCAGCATAAACATCATTCCCGGCAATGCCTATCTCACATGGACTCCCACCTCTCCGGCACACATCGTCGCAGAGCTGGTATTGTCTCTTCCCATTCTTGTAGGCTGCCAGGATGTCCCTGCCATTGTTGTTTGTACCTTCCCAGACAAGACACCAGACATCATTCCCGGAGGCCGCCACGGCATAGCAGTGCATATCCCTGGAACCATCACCGAAAGTGGTTTGTGTGACCTTGCCATCAACCGAGAGAGTCCACAAAGCAGCGACATCGACATTATATTCGTCAGTGAAATAACCAGCGGCATAAAAGTTCCCCTTGGAATCAGCGAACACGTCATATACTTCATAATTAAAGCTTTCATCTGCCTTATAGAGAGAGAACTCCTTCTCCTCCTCATCATCGGAGACCCTCAGGACGGAAAGACTCTTCCGGTAGTCCCGCTCGATCTCAATGAAGAAAAATCCTCCGCCAGCGGCCGACTTCCTTCCGTCATACAAGCCATCGGCACTGATAGCATGGATGTCCACTCCGTTCTTGTTAATCAAGAACTTACCATAAATATTATCGACATGGACATAGTACATATTCCCTTCAGGATCCACTCCCGGGGTATAATAGGTCGGGATTCCCAAAGGCTCTCCGCCGTACATCAGATGATTATTCTGGGTCCAATACAATCCAGCGAGCGATGAGGATGTCACAATCACTTTACAGGAAGCTTCAAAACCTCCCTCCATGCTCTTCGCGGTAATCGTCGTCTCGCCCTGGGACAGTCCGTTCACAATTCCGTCGGCGTTGACAGTGGCGACGGAAGGATCTGAGCTTGAGAACGTCACGACCTTATTGTCGGCATAGTCAGGAGTGAAAATCAATTCGAGCTTTTTGGGATTCCCGATCTCTACCCCAAATCTGTCTGAGGCGAATTCGATTCCCCTGAGAGTAGGATCCTGAGTCACCGTCAGGTCGCAGGAAGCCTCGATCTCTGTGCCATCTACCTGGGCGAAGATCTTCGTCTTGCCGGCCTTGAGGGTCGTGACGGTGCCGCCTTCAACAGTAGCGACTTCCGGATTTGTGCTTCTCCATGAGACACTCTTCTCGGGTGCTCCCGCCGGAAGGAACTTAACGGTCAGTTCAAACGTCTCACCCTCTTTGACCTCTTTGGTTGCCGGATCGACAACTATTTCATTCAGAACAATTTCCTTGGCCGTCACAGTGACCGAGCATGTGGCAGTCTTGGAACCATCTGTGGTTGTGACGGTTATGGTCGCCGATCCAGCCTTGACGGCAGTCACTTTGCCGCTATTGTCCACTGAGGCTATTGTCGCGTCAGATGATTTCCAACTGACAGCCTTGTTGGTGGCGTTGTCCGGAGCTACCGTCGCGGTCAGGGACTCGGAATTACCCTCGACCAGGGATAGGCTGGACTTGCTGAGACTCACACCGGTCACAGCCACGGTCTTGGGGCCATCGTTTCCTCCATTTCCGCCGTTACCACCCGATGGAGTAGGCTCCTCCTTTTTATCGCAACCCATGATCATTCCGGCCGACAGGACGACAGTCGCGAAAACCTTAATAGAAGTCTTGAATAATTTTCTCATAGCATAATACATTTGACGAAAACAAATATAATCAAATATTCGTATATTGCGAAAAAGGAAGAAAACTTATGGATAAACTAGTATCAGATCTCTTGGGCGGCCTCGGACGCCTGTTCAAGAACAAAGTCAGCCAAACGGTCAGCAAGGCCGTCAGCGGGAAAAGCAAAACCTACACATTTGAGTCATTACCCCAGACTGTGGATGACCTCAAGGCGCTTCCGGAGGCGGCGCTGACAGACGTTTATGCCGTAGCGGCCCTGTCTCTCCTGGCGCTCACTCGCTTTGAGACCGACAAGGAAGAATCAATCAAGATGCTGAATTTCCTGAAAGGGCCTGATCCGCTAACCCCAATGGCCCTTCAGCAGATCTCCGACCGTTTCATGGACGGGAAGTTCTACAAGGTAAACTCTTTCTTTGAGGGTGCCACTCCGGCTAACAACTACACGCCTTCAAAGCCTTATAAGATTAAGGTTTCCTCCACCCCATATTCATTTGACAACGAGAACTGGGCTGTCCTGTACCTCCATTCCGGCGGAGCGGACAACCCCCGCCCGGTGAAGCTGAGGAAGAAACCCAGCACCGGGCAGTGGTTTATCGTTGAGATCCAGTATCTCGGAGACGTGCGGACTCCCGTCGCCGCCGATAAGTGGGCGTAGATTCTTCGCTTCGCTCAGAATGACAGGACGGTTAGTCCAGCGAGTGGATGAAGAGGCCTGAGCGGAGCTTGGGCTCGAACCAGGTCGTCTTCGGGGGCATGATGTTGCCGGTGTCGGCGATGTCGATCAACTGGCCCATCGAGACAGGATAAAGGGCGAAAGCGACCTTCATCTCACCTGAATCGACCCTGCGGGAAAGCTCTCCAAGTCCCCTAATTCCACCGACGAAGTCTATCCTCTTGTCGGTACGCAAGTCCTTGATTCCAAGGATGGAATCCAAGACAAGGTTCGAGAGGATGGTCACATCCAGCACACCGATAGGATCGGAATCATCATACCTTCCGGGGAGGGCCTCAAGGGAATACCACTTGCCGTCCAAGTACATCGAGAAGTTATGGAGATGGTCCGGGTGATATATTTCCGTCCCCTTCTCGACCACGGTGAAATCCTTAGCCAGGGCAGAGA
>Ga0256405_10010773_pt1 | contig 11916 bp, 10 predicted proteins | sample RumenRJG_02DNA_FD_189096 | JGI IMG/M metagenome (GOLD analysis project Ga0256405, IMG submission 189096) | Bovine rumen microbial communities from Lethbridge, Alberta, Canada - RJG_02 | ecosystem: Host-associated > Mammals > Digestive system > Stomach > Rumen | place: Canada: Alberta...
AGTGAGATAAATGCATATGCATATGGTTGGTACAACAACATGCGCCCGCATTCTCACAACAATGGACTGCCGCCTGCAAAAGTCATAAAAGTCGGAACTCCTATTACAATTTAGATTGACCAGAACATTATAGTCATTTCGTAAAATATGCGCGTAAATTGACCTCTCCAAATTTGCTGTTTTACGCGCACATTTTAAGAATATTGGATTTTGCGCGTAATTTTCGTTCAAACCTTACGCGCGTTTTTCGCTAAATGAAGATTTTGCGCGTAATGAGCACTGATTTTTACGCGCACATTTAAAGCATTCCGTATTCTGCGCGTAAACCGCCCTCGGACAAGTCGGATCCCCCACAAAAAAGGATGAGCCGGTCTCTGACGGATCAGAGGCCGGCCCGGGGGGAAAGTTATTGTTTTACTTTATTTATCTCATTATGGATATGTCGTGTATCTTATGCTCTTCTTGCCGAAAAGTCCTTTTCGGGTACGCTGTATGTGATGTAGAGCGTCATGAAGGTGAACAGGCCGAGTTCTGTAAGGAGTACGAGGATCGGGAATGCTTCTGCATTGGAGTATACCAGAGCACTTGCGATGGCAAGGATCACTGTGATAACTGCGATGATAACGATCTCTGTCTTGTTGATTCTTGTGTCTAATATTTGAGAGCCTACTCAGCGTCTTTATTGCTTCCTCAGTAGGAGGATTTTTAGCTGTTCTTCCTACTGGGAATACCTTTGCACTTTTTAGTAGGAAGGTTTTTAGCTGTTTTTCCTACTGGGAATAACGATGCATGTTTTAGTAGGAAGTACGCTGCTCATATTTTCCTACTACAGACCCCGATAACACTCTGAGTAGGAAGTCGCTCCAATATTTTCCCTACTATAGGCCGCGATGATACTTTGAGTAGGAAGTCGCTCCAATATTTTCCCTACTACAGCCCGCGATGATACTCTGAGTAGGAAGTCGCTCCAATATTTCTCCTACTACAGCCCGCGATGATACTCTGAGTAGGAAGTCGCTCCCATATTCCCCCTGCTACAATAAGCGATGGCACCCTTAAAGGGTGCCATTAATAATATATTACTCTTCAGACCCTATCACTGTCTCAGCGTTCACCGGGTTATCCTGACGGCGAATCTTTCTCGTGGTGGTTCGGACGAAGTCCTGCTTTCTCACGAACACGTGCTTTATCCTCTTGTACGGTGCAAGTCTCTGATTGAATTCCTTTACGAGATCCGTAAATTATTTGTCCAGATCCTCTTCAGTTGCCTCGTGTCCCAGTCTGGTCTCCACAACTTCTTTCACAGGCAATATCTGGATCGCCACTGTCTCCTCGCCGTTATCATGATACGGAAATACCATGCACTCATCTATCGCGGCATATCCGCTTATGATATCCTCTATCTCTTCAGGATAAACGTTCTCTCCTGTCTTGGTTACGATGACGTTCTTTTTGCGGCCGGTTAAGTAGAGCCAGCCGTCCTTGTCCGCATATCCAAGGTCTCCCGTATGCATGAAGCCGTCGGGTTCGATGACCCTGGCAGTCTCCTCAGGCATGTCGTAGTAACCCAGCATCACGTTCGGTCCCTTGAACAGGATCTCACCTATTCCGTACTCGTCCTGATCCACGATCTTAACTTCGCCGCTGTCTATTACAGTTCCGACGGAGCCCGCTTTGAGATACCTCTCCTTCGGAGCGCTTCCCGGGGTACCGGCGATAAGCGGCGTGCACTCAGTCATGCCGTATCCCTGAAGCACTGTGATGCCGAATTCCTCGAAAGCTCTTAAGATATCCGGATTGAGCGCTGCAGCTCCTGTGATGACTACCCTGAGCTTACCGCCGAGAGCGTTAAGCACGGTACCGAACAGCGTCCGGCTCACGTTTATGCCTGCCCTGCGAAGTCCTTTGTTTACCTTGAGTAGCGCAGCGAAAGCCTTTTGCTTACCCTGTTTCTCAACGCCCTTAAGGATGCTGCTGTAGACCATCTCCAGCACCCTGGGCACCACGATGATGAAGGTGTTTTGGGCCTCCTTCATGTTCTGCGTTATGTATTTCATTCCCTCAGAGAAGGCTGTGCTGGCTCCTCTGTAGATTACCAGCAGCATCCCGAGGGTGCATTCATACGTATGATGTATCGGAAGTATGGACAGGGTCTTGTCCGACTCGTAGACCTGACAGATCCTGCAGACGTCCATGATGTTCGACGTGATGTTCCTGTGGCTCAGCATGACGCCCTTGGGATTTCCAGTCGTTCCCGACGTGAAAAGAATGACCGCCATCTCGTCCGGGTCTATCTCAGCCTCCATGAAACCGCGCTCGCACTGTTCCAGCAGGCGCTCGCCTTCCAGAAGAAGCTTCCTCCAGCTGTATACCTCAACTCCCGGATCCGCCTCCACCAGTTCCGTCGGTTCAGGCTCCATCGAAGGGTCTGTCCTGTCCCCGTAGAAGTCCATCACTATCAGGCGGCGAACTACTGGAATGCCGCGGAGTTTTTTGCACTCATTTCTTGTACAAAAAATCGTGTCGCAGCCGCCGGCCTTCATGAGATTTCCTATCTCAGCGCCGGTGAGCTCCTTATCGATGGGCACCACGACTCCCGTACCGTTTATAACTGAAAGGTAGGATGCGATCCACTCGTAGCAGCCCTGGCCCATCACGGCGATCATGCTTCCCTTCAAGCCCATATTGACCAGCTTCGTTCCAAGCGCGTTCACGTCGTGCTGAAGGAGTCCGTAGTTCACCGCCTTGTATTCGGCTCCCCTCTTCTCCTTCACCCAGAAGGCGGGGTTGCTCCAGTAAAGTTCGGCACTGCCCTTAAGCATGTCCTTCAGCGTCACTATCTCGCGGATATCTTCGTACCAGTATTTTTTGAATTTTTTGCCCTTGATTACCGCTTTAGTGTTCATCGGCGTACCTCCTTTCTATCTAAAATAAATATACCAAAAATTGGCAATTATTTCAATTTGATAAGTGTTAAGACTTTGTTTGTGTAGACAAACCATGCTTTCCGGTAGTAAAATATCAGTGTAAGAAATTATCAGTTCGTTTATTCACATATACAGGAGGTTTAAAATGGAAGATCTCACTAAAACCATCATAGAAATGGCCACCACCTACGGCGGAAAAATTCTCCTTGCCATTGTGGTCCTCATCGTGGGACGCATCATCATCGGCCGTCTCAATCACGTAGCTGCCAAGGCTATAGACAAGACCAGCCTCGACCCCACGGTCAACAGCCTGTTCAAAAAATTCATCAACATCCTGCTCTACGTGATCCTGATCCTGAGCATCATCCAGATCCTGGGCGTGCCCATGTCAAGCGTGATCGCAGTTCTCGCATCCTGCGGACTGGCCATCGGCCTTGCCCTTCAGGGAGCCCTCAGTAACGTGGCAGGCGGCGTCATGATCCTCATCACCAAACCCTTCAAGGTAGGCGACTTCGTGGACGCAGCAGGCGGTACCGGCGTAGTCAAGGACATCAATCTCCTCTACACCACCATCGTCACCACCGATAACAAAAGGATCACCGTTCCCAACGGAAGCCTGATGAACGCGGTAGTAACCAACTACTCATCCGAGGAGACCAGAAGAGTCGACATCAACTACAAGATCACAAACGACATCGACTGCGAGGTCGTAAAGAAGATCCTGATCGACGCCGAAGCTTCCGCAGAAGGCGTTCTCGCCGATCCCGCACCTTTCGCAAGGCTCGTGGACGTGGACGACGACACCTACATCTTCCAGACCAGAGCATGGTGCGAATCCTCCAAGTACTGGGATACCTATTTCAACGTCATAGAAGCCTGCTCCAAAGCACTTCGCGAGAACGGCATCGAGGATCCCGAGAACAGGATCGCCATCCGTATGGTCAAGGAAGACTAGACCCGCGCGGAATCACAGGTCTAAAGTCGCATGGCAGGCAAACACTTGCCCCTGCGATACACATAAGAAAAGAGAGGGCCAAGCGCCCTCTCTTGCTTTTTATTTAACTTCCACAGAGCCCAGGATCTCTTCCCAGATCTTAAGGCTCTCTTCTTTGTTCGCACTTCTCGCATACAGGTGGTAGTAAGTGACGTTCTTTCCTTTCTTTACCGCAAAAGACTCCGAATACATACCAACATCCTGCGCGGTATATTCATAGCCCACACCGTCTGCTGTATCGGGTCCTGCCTGCCTCGTGAGGAATTCAGCTCCGTGATATCCGTAAGGCTTCTGGGCCTGTTCGATCCTCTTCTCCATGTTCTTCACCAGCTCCTTCTGGTTGAGCATTAAGGCGCTGAATCCGTTCAGTTTCTGAACACCTACTGAGACCAGGATGTGTCTGTCCGGATCCTTCATCGCGATCCCCGGCCCCTCAGCCATGAAGTTCATGCCTTTAAGCTCCTCTTCACTCATCACGTGGAAGCCCTCAGGGCAGCCGATAAACAGTTCGTCACTAACTCTTACTTTTTCCATACATACCTCCCGAATCTATTCTTTTGCTTTATGTGCTTTTATGTCCATATAAAGCGCCGCGTCCGACAAAAGCCTGACCGCGAATCCGATCACCTCGAAGGGCAGGCCAAAAGCCATGTTAAATCCAAAGGGCAGTACTCTCAGGACCAGATCGAGGGCGATCAGCACCATGAAGACTTTGCGGGCCATGATACCGCGGGCTTCGTCCTCGCGGAATATTTTGTTCGAAAACAGGCCGAGGAAAAGAGCGATGACGAGCATCGCGAACAGCGCAATGACCTCGCTTGAGGTCGCCCTGTAAAGGTATGACAGTCCCAGGACCATCCATCTCGGAAGAGCCGACATGCCGAGCTCGAAGAGCCAGGCCAGCGGTCCGCCCTTAGCGAACAATCCCAGATATCCCGACGCCGTGATCAGATAGAGCACCGGAAGCATGGTCGCGATCTGGAAGGTCTTCACGTAGAGGTCCGAGCCGTTCAGTTTTTTTCTTATATCGATCCCGAAGGCGACTTTGCTGCTCAGTAAGTTCACGCTGCCGCCTCCCCTCTTATCTCATCAAGGGTGCGGTCCTCGTACTTCTTCTGGAAAGTCTTTTCCATGTAGGCCTTATCCTCAAGGCTGAAGACCACCTCGCCCGTCTCAGGCTCCATGAAGATCAAAGTGACCGCCGTGTCATCAAGATCCACATCAGACGACATGGTGTAGAACTTATAAAGCGAGTTCGTCTTAGGATAGTTCGTCGGCATCACGTAGCCCGTGAGAAGCACCATCTCGCCCGAGGCGCACTTTCCCCTGATTATCGCATCCTTATACAGGACCTCCTTTTCAAGGGTCTCCGTATCAACCTTCACAACCTCGGGAATGATTAGCCCGAGAGATGTGATGGCGTACTCGTTAAGATAAAGGGCAGTACCCGAGAGCGTCGTTCCCCAGTCGTTTCCGAAGTTTCCCTCGAGCACCAGCTGAGCCGTGCTCTCCGGTCCCCGGTACAGGCCGTTCGGATCGATGCTGGAGTGCTTCACCGCGAGATCCGTCCCCTCGATCTTCATGTATTCATTCTGACCGTAGGGATTCACCATCTCCACCATCGTAATAGTAAAAAAGAACAGTATGGCCGAGAAAATGATCACTATGATCATCAGGCTGTTTGTCGTAAACTTGGCGTTACCCATCGCGCGGTCCTTTCGTCTTTGATATGCGTATATTTTAACATAATTTCCCCCGCATGTCCAAGCGGTTTGACTGCGGGACGCTGTTGTGATAAAATTTTTTTGCACTAAATTTAAGATAGGAGCAAAACCATGTTCGCAGACGCAATCGAAAAAGTAGGCGGCTTCACCCGCCCCATCAAATTCATATCGAGGATATATAAGGACAACGTGATCTCACCGGGCTGCGCCACCATGTTCTTCGTAAACGACGAAGGCTGGGCGCTCACCTGCAAGCACGTTGCAAACCAGATAATCGCAGCCGACAAGGCCAACCAGCGCTACGCAGGCTTCAAGGCAAGCATGGCGGAGATCGCAGGCTCCCCCAAGGCAAAAGCCCTCTCCAGAGGCCTTGAACAAAAGTACGAACTCGGGCCCAAAAAACTCGCCCAGATGAAGGTCCAGTTCCCGGACTGCGTCGAAGGCGCAGGCCCCATCGACATCAAAGTCCACCCCGAGGATTACGACGTGGCCCTCCTCCACTTCAGAGACTACAAGAGGACCATCTATCACGGACACGCTGTGTTCGCAAAGGACGCATCTAAGATCCGTCCCGGAGACTACCTGGTGAGACTGGGCTTCCCCTTCCCTGAGTTCAACGACTTCGGCTACGACCAGGACCACGACGACATCATCTGGACAAGCGGAAGAGCCGTGACCCCCAGATTCCCCATCGACGGCATGTACACCAGAGGCGTTGCCAATAAGGACGGAAAGCTCATCGGTATCGAGCTCTCCACACCCGGACTCCGCGGCCAAAGCGGCGGACCGCTCTTCGACGAGAACGGCGTGATCTACGGCATGCAGAGCCTGACCAAGCACCTGCATCTGGGCTTCGACATGATAAACGAGCAGATGACCATTAACGGAAGGCAGCAGACGATAAACAACCAGCCCTTCCTCCACGTGGGACACGCGGTGCACCTGGACGTGCTTAAAGAGTTCATGGACCAGAACGGGGTAAAGTATTATACAGAGTAAACAAAAGAAGTGCCCTCCACAGGCACTTCTTTTTTTCAAACACCCCTCCCAATATTGGTATCTTATTACTTTCCGTTCAGCATCTCAAAGTTTTTCTTGTTGGATGTGTACAATCTCTTGAAAACTTTGTAGTTTCTGTCGTAAACAGCCTTGTTATCCTTGTCAGGATAGTAGGTCTTCACAGGGTTTACCATATTCTTTATATCGTCAATAGACCCGATAAGCCCCATTCCCACCGCTGCAGTGAGGGCTGCGCCGGCAGATCCGACGTTCTGAGGGCTTTCTACAGTCTCAACAGGGCGTCCGATCACGTCCGCAAGTATCTGGCAGGTAGCTTCGCTCAGCGCTCCGCCTCCTACGAAGCGGATAACCTTGGAAGTCTTCACCAATCTCTTCTCGCATTCAAGCATCCACCTCAGATGGAAGCAGACTCCCTCCGTCACCGCGCGGATCATTTCGGTCTTTCCGGTATCCAGGGAGATATTGAAGAACATTCCGGCAGCGTTGTGATCCTCGAAAGGACAGCGGTTTCCGTGAAGCCATGGCGTGAAGATAACTCCGCCTGCTCCCGGAGGACAGCTGTTTATGACCTCGGTCATGTATTCATAGAGGCTGGTATAGACCTTTTCCTTGCTTCCCGTTATATCCTTCTTTTCCAGGTAGACACCGATCTCGTCCAGAGCAAGGTGATCCTTCACCCACTCCAGGGACTTTCCCGCAGTCTCCATCTCCGCAAAATAATTGAACCTGCCGGGCTGAGCTCCGACTATTGAAGCTATCATGGACACAGGATCCACTATCTGCTTTTCGACTACCGTGCTTACCCAGCCGGATGTTCCGCAGTAGATGTGAGTGTCTCCGGTCTTCACGCTTCCGGCACCGATACCGATAAGAGACGCGTCTCCGCCTCCTCCGTATACGTCGGTCCCTGCTTTAAGTCCCAGTTCAGCTGCCTGCTCCTCGCGAAGCGTTCCCGCAACGTCCGTGGTCTTTATGAGCTTCGGAAGGTGCTTCATATCGATACCGAAAAGGTCGGCCAGTTCCCGGCTCCAGCCTTTGGTCTTCTCACGTGAATCGTAGAGGAAGGTGGAATACGCCGAATCCTCTGTCATTACGAAATTCCCCGTCATGCGGCCGATCAGGTATTCCTTCACATCCAGCCACCATCTTGCCCTTGCGAAGTTCTCAGGCTCGTGATTCTTTACCCAGAGATACCTCCACAAAGGATCCTTTACGCTTCCGGCCACCGCTCTCGTGATGGTGAGGGATTTCAAAAGCTTCCCCGCGTTCATTCCGGACACGGTGATGCCCTTTCCGATACCCTCCTTCATCTCTTCAGACGCTCTCTGATCCATGTAGCTCATGGGGTGTCTCACCGGCACGCCCTCTTCATCCACCAGGATCAGACCCTGCATCTGCGAGCAGAAGGTTATCCCGCTCACCTCTTCAGGCTTTACGTCGGTCTTGGAGAACATCCTTTTAGTGCTCACGCACATGGCCTCCCACCATTCGTCCGCGTGCTGCTCCGCACCCCCGTCCGGGAAGGTGTAGAGTTCATATCCTTCGGACGCGGCGGCCAGGAGTTCGATACCTTTTTCAACTCTGAACAGGCAGGTCTTGACTCCCGTCGTTCCTATATCATATGCCAGTATGTACGCCATTTAACGCACCTCCGATAAACAACAACATCTGCTCTCTCACGAGATCATCTTTTTTATCGATATCATCACCGCAAAATACCCTGAAACGGTCTTCGTAATACCCGCAGGTATACGAGAAGTGAAGCATCATCATGAGGTTGTCGAAGAAGAACGCGAAAAGCGACGGATCGAGGTCACCGCTTACGTCACCTGAAGCCTTTGCCTTTTCAAGGACGCCTCTGTAGAGGTCCGCCGAACGGCCTTCTATGAGTTCCGCCGTCCTGTCCGTTATCTCAGGTGAACCTGACACGGTTATCTGATGATACAGCCTGAAGTACTCCGGATTCTTTCTCGCGAACTTCTGGACCTGCCTTATAAGCCTGTCCACAGCTTCTATCATCGAAAGGTCGGGATCCTGAACGCTTTCAAAAACCTCATCAAGGGCTTCCAGGCTCTTCACCACGCAGGCGTTGAAGAGATCTTTTTTGTCCTCGTAGTACTTGTAGATGACGCCCACGCTCACCCCGGATCTCTTTGCTATGGAGCTGATGCTCGCGTGAGCATAGCCGTTGTTCGCGAATTCCTCCGATGCCATCCTGATTATCTTTTCTGTCTGTGCCTTAGTCAGCGGTTTCAGCATCTTTCTCACCTCCGGCGTTTTTCAACTTGGAGTATTTGTCGAGATATACCTTTCTTTCTATTGCGGCGCTCAAAGGATTGACGGGCTTAAGCGCCTTTTTCAGTCCCAGGTTTGCCGCCCTGCAGTTTTTTTCGAGGGCGATTGCGATGGCGCCTGCCTCATCCTCGTTGGGAGCGACCACCAGGGCGCCTCCATTTTTGACGAGGACCGCGTTCCTGTTTCCGAGAGCCTTTCTGAAGGCCTTCTCATTATGGACGTCCTCGATGCAGTCGGTGTAGTAACCGCTGATCATCGCCATGTCGTCCAGGTATGAGTAGACCCTGCGGCCGCGCCTTGACATCTCCATGATGTAAGGCGTTTCCACGTGATAGAGATAGCCGAAGACCGACCACCAGCCTCTGGGCTCCCTGCCCGATTCTGTAAGGATCTTCTCTCCGCATCTTCTCTCAAAAATACTTCCGCACACCCTTTCAAGGGCGTCAGCCACCATGAATGCTTCATCATCCGTGGCACCCATCACGGCGGCTCCATGATGCTTCATGAGGATCGCGGAGCAGCCGGGATTGGCCGCTGCGGCCTTTGCCACGTTATCAGTAAGGGTCTTGGTGGAAGAAAGCCCGTACTTTGCGCAGGGGATCCTGCCGCCTAAGATCGCTTTGTCATCCTCACCGATCAGTCCCGCGGGGAAAGCCTCAAGATCGAAGTCTTCTCCATAGAGGGAGACCGCTGACGCGTTCGTCTGATGAGTGTGGATGATAAAGTCGCACTCAGGTCTCAGCTTATATAACTCGGCATGCATGCCTTTTTCGCTGGAGGGCTTGATGTCCCCTTCCCAGCTGTGGTCTTTTATCTTAACTGTCACCAGTTCCTCGGGCTTAAGATCCTCGTACGCCCTGCCGCTGGGGGTGATGAGGAATTCCTCGTCAGAAAGTCTGGCGCTGATGTTTCCCCAGGTCCTGGCGATGAGCCCTTTGTCAAGGAGTTCAAGGCAGGCGGCTAAGATCTTTTGCTCCGCTGTATGTCTGTCGTATGCCATTTTGCACCTCTCTTAGTTCAGCCTTCCGCGCGGGTCGGCTCGCCGGTAAATCTTACTAGAGCTTTCCACACTTGGAGAAGGCTCTGTCGAATCTCGCGATGACGTCGTCGATCATCTCTTCATTGTATGCAGCGCTGGTATAAAGTCTGGAGCCCGCGAGGGTTATGATGCCCTCTGCCATGTATGCAGCTCCCATGTGCTCCATCTCCTTCTGGCGCTTGCTGGTCTCCTTGAGGATCCCGGGAAGCTGCCAGGGCTTTGACCAGTCGATGGCAAAGTGCATGGTTCCCACCGTATCCACGTGGCAGATGGAACCCTGGTTGAAGATGACGAAAGGAAGATCATACTTTTTGGCTGCAGCGTTGATTCCCGCAGTAAGTCTGTCAGCCATGCGTCCCGCCTTCTCGCAGGCGCCTGTCTTTTCGATCTCTTCCAGTGTGAAGTAACCTGCGCAGCAGGAGATGGGAGTAGCAGCCATGGTGCCTCCGCACATAGCCTTCTTGACCTTCTTACCAGATGAATCAAGGCCTGCTCCCAGGTACTGCATGCAGTCCCTGTGTCCGCCGATCCCGCCTGCACCGGGGTAACCGCCGGCGATCACCTTACCGAAGATGGTGAGGTCGGGGTCAACTCCGAAGTATGCCTGGGCACCGCCCGTTCCGATCCTGAAACCGGTAACTACTTCGTCGAATACGAGAAGAGCGCCGTACTTGTGAGCCAGCTCCTCGCAGCCCCTTATAAATTCTCTGGATACAGGCCAGGTGCCGCTCTCGGGTCCCACGGGCTCGATGAATACAGCAGCCGTGCCGCCTGTGAGTTTGTTCTTTCTTAACTTCTTCTCAAGGTCTTCAAGGTCTCCCGGGAAGAACTCGTCTGTGTGTGTGAATGCGTAGTTGGGAACGCCTCTTGACTGGAGTCCCTTGGTTCCGGGGATCCTGATGCCGTAAGCGATCATGTCGGACCAGCCGTGATATGCTCCGCCCATCTTGAGGACGTTTTTGTGTCCGGTCTTGAGCCTTGCTACACGCTGAGCGCACATGCAGGCTTCGGTACCGGATCCCAGCATCCTGAACATCTCAACGGAAGGAACCAGCTCGGAAACCTTCTTCGCAAGCTTGTACTCATATTCGTGGAAAAGTCCCGTGGAAGGTCCGCAGGTGTTGAGAAGGTCGATGACCTGATCGCGGATGATCTGAGGGTTGCTTCCGAGGACTGTGGGACCGCCCGCCTGGAGCAGGTCGTAGTACTCGTTTCCGTCGATGTCATAAAGCTTCGCACCGTCAGCCTTCGTGATCACTATCGGGAAAGGATAGTTGAAAGCCAGGTTGTGCTGCACGCCGCCGGGGATTATCCCCTTCGCCTCAGAGATCATCTCCTTGGATTGGGTGCACTTCTTGTCAAAATACTCCTCTTCGTACTTCTTAAGTTCTTCAGGTCTCACGCCGTAGATCGGCAGCTTGATCAGCGCGTCCAGCTGACGGCACACCTTCTCCGCGTTGAGATATTCGTCGATAGCAAATCCGTTATAGGCCATATGGCACCTCCGTGTATGTTGATCTTAAATTATTTTGCTCTTTCGTCTCGTGAATCACCATTCACAAGATACCTATATTATATTCTCATATATTATGCCCGTCAAGGCTTGAAATATGTTATTTCTTCATGATTTTGAATATTAATTCAGCATATTTCAGCGATGTTTAGTCAAGTCCATAATTGTGTGTAAATTCACTTTCGGTTGAACTAACATTAGGCAGCTCTTCTCAGTAGTATTTTGATCTGTGGCAGATTGTCAAAGTATTCTGTCATGTCGAAGAGCCGCTGTGCTGCGCTCCAGTCATTGTGATCATCCATCAGGACTGCACCCATCAGACGTATCATTGACTCCTTGTTCGGGAATATCTGTATGACACGTTCACGTCTTCTCAATTCGCGGTTCTCACGTTCGATGATATT
>Ga0256405_10010774_pt1 | contig 11915 bp, 12 predicted proteins | sample RumenRJG_02DNA_FD_189096 | JGI IMG/M metagenome (GOLD analysis project Ga0256405, IMG submission 189096) | Bovine rumen microbial communities from Lethbridge, Alberta, Canada - RJG_02 | ecosystem: Host-associated > Mammals > Digestive system > Stomach > Rumen | place: Canada: Alberta...
TTCGCCATAATCGATGCCTAACGCTTTTACATCATCATCTGTGGTTTTCGATTTTCCGGTAGCGTGAAGCAGTTTCTGCTTTGCCCTGCCCAACGCCACCAGATCTCCATCGTTTTTGATGATTTCCTGTATTTCTTTAGGAAGGAAATAGGCGATTTTGCGGACCTCTACCTGTTTTATGACAGAGTTCCCGTTTTCGTCTACTGCTTCCACATCCTTATGCCAGGCATCCGGATCAACGGTGAATCCGACCTTTTCTGCGATCATTGCATTTAAATTCATCTGGCCGACTTCTGACACAGTGTAAACAGGATACATGCTGTATTCACTGTTTAATTCCATTCCTGAAGTCGGTTCCAGATTCAGCCACAAAATGCATCCCTCATAAAGGGTCTTCAGATAATCAATAAACAATCTGAACAGTCCGTGTTGGCGGTAATCTGTTCTGACATAGACGCTTTGAATATAAATTATCGGTCTTTGTTCCCCGGCCTGCCGGAGTTGATCCATTCGTTCGAGAGATTTCTATAAAAAAGTTTCTTCTTCATCTTCTGAGGAATGGTACCATAACGCCCAATACGGATTAAGAGTCCTTAAGGTATCCGTTACATCAAGGGAATCCCGGGGGATCAGCCGTTGCAGAGACCCAAATCTGGGCTGAAAAACATGATCTATCACCGAAGTCAGAGCCACAGTCATAACTCCGGCTATCTCATCTTTATAGAAAATATAGTTGTGTGCTCTGACGAGCTGCTCGATCGGAACAAGCTCTTTGGTGTCTGGATTGACGTTCATGGACGACTGAATTTCAAGAAATGAATACAAAGAGTAAGGCCCACAGGTATAGAAGCTTCTGTTAGGGTTAAAATCACATTGCTCCCCGGTCAGATCCCTAAGAACCTCTTTGTGTTTTTCACTCACATAGCCAGCGACTGGTTTCAGTTGTACGGTGTTGCCATAGTATTTCAGCATATTGTCATCTTTTTTGCCGAAGATGAGACTTTCAACCGAAATATTCAAATAATCAGCAATAAAATCAAGCTTATAAAGGTCGGTTATTCCGCTTCCGTTTTTTGCCTTTTCAAGATTGCTGATATCGGCCTGATACATATTAAGATCTTCTGCCATTTTCCGCTGAGAGACATGTTTGACAAATTTTCTTTCTTCAGCGATTCTTGTCCCAATTTTCTCGAAGTCTATCATCGGTATTACCTCCTGAGCCCATTGTATTTTGTTTCTGGCTTAAAAATGATAGCCTAAAGCCTATCATCTTTTTACATCATATTTTTTACAATCAGCGATATTGCGTTCTTGCCGGATCTTACGTCTGAGGATGTCTTTGCTAAAGTCGTTATGTATCGATCGTCATGATATGTCAATTTATGATGCTTGCCGTCGGATGTTACAGTAAATCCAAGTTTCTCCAGCCTGTTTATCTGATCCGGATCCAGTCCACGGTAATTATTCAATATATCCTTTAATTCATCATACCGCTCTTTCAAAGAAGAATTGACTGGGTTGCTGCCCAGAATATCCTTTACGATATCTGCTCTTCTGCTGTTTGGTTTCAAATTTGCATTCTTGAGAATATCAATCAGGAGTTCCTTTATCTCCCCGGGATAAGCCTCTTCCTCTTTGCCATATATCAGCAAAGGCTTTTCGCCGATCGCGTCAAGACGCTGCTTCAGGATCCGATTTTCCGTTTCAAGATCGGCGATACGTCTTTTCAACCTCTCGTTTTCTTCATCGGTCTTCTTCAGATCGGTATCGAAAGTCTCAACGATCGACCTGTTCTCATCAGATATCTTCTGGTTTTCCTCGATGATCTGTTCGTTCTGCGAGACCAGGGTTTTGTTTCTTTGGCCAACAACGAAACAGGAGACCTCGTCATAAGTTGTCATCTGACCATAGTTCTGGGACTTGTAATAGAAGTTTATTCCCTTATTTATCCGATTGTAGATCTCGTTTGTATCGAATTTTCCGTATGGAATGAAGTTTGGCTGCAGGGATTTAACCGGGAAGTAAGTGATGATCGCGCCGCCATACGGGACGTTCTTCTGCAGCCTTTCTTTTAAAGTGAAGGTGACTTCATCATCTCTTTGCGCATAGACGTGCGCCATGCCAGCATACTTATCAGCCAGCGCTTCCGGATCGGCGGCGTAATAACCATAAGGTGTCGACGAAAGGAAAATGACAGGCAGTGTGTTACCGGCCTCTCCCAGGATGATCTTTTCCATTTCATCCAGATTGCCGTTTTCAACGTCATGGGATGCATAATCAATCCTGATGATGCCGTCTTTTCGAATCGCCTTCATATCAACGAGTTCATCGATCAGATCCGGTTTCTTGAATTTACGCAGGAATTTTCCTGACTGGGATGTTTCAGAGTTGCTCATTTGTACATACAGTTCGTGCAGATCGTATTTAAAAACAACCGAAAGCCTCCACTCAACGCCATATGAGTCTGTGTCTGTATGATATGCAGCCATGATGCCGGCATCGGAGTAATCAACAAAACGGAGTTTCTTTTTCTGATACTCATAGATTTGATATGTATCATAAGCCTGTTCATCCAGATTCATGTGGTATCTGAGGTCTCTGGTATTTACGATCCAGTCAAAAATGAAAGGATAGAAATTCTCTTTCCTAAAGTTTTCCGTGCATTTGTATTTAACATTAAGAAGAATCACGTTACTATTCCTCCTTTAACTACTTTAACGATAGCAAAATCCCGGTACCTAAAATGTGCCTGCGGTCATTTCCTGTCCTGTACGATTATCTTTTTGTTGTATGGGATCAGAAAAGGCATCTTCATCCTGCTTACATCGGTGTTGCTTTTAACAAATACTGTCTTCTTGTTGCCGATCGATACTTTAACATCCCCACTCATAAACACATCTCTGTACACCAGCTCAGCTGTTGTAGCTATGTCTGGGAAGTAATAATCCCTTTCAAATATATTAAATGGTTCTACGTCAACCCACGGCACTTCTGTTCTTTTGACGCAGGTCAGATTCTTCGGTTTGAAATTGATGTAGTATTCCTTATTTATATATAGGAGCACTGCATCCGGTATGATTCCCGGATTATATCCGATATTGGATGATTTGATGATATCCTTATACATCTTCAAAGCAGTATCTGCTTTCTTTTTGTTTGCCAAGGAAAGATAAGAATACAGATCCACCAATTCAGTTTGCCTTCTAAACTGTCCTACCTGCATGATCCATTGAATCAGATCTTCCATATCTATATATGTTGTTACGCGCGATTTGAAGCCTTTCTGATAGAGATATTTATAGGAGTATGTCACATAAGGAATCTCCTGCAATAGCGTATGTTTGACCCAGGACAGGCTCACAGAAAGGATCTCCATTACAGTCTCGATGGAGCAGTTAAAACCCCTATTGAACATGGCTTCCGCCCATGCGTAATAGTTGCTGCTACTTCCGTGATAGATGATTTTTTTGGAGGTTTCGTTCATATATTTATTGTAATATATGTGAGGCATATGCACAACATATATGTATTTTATTTATATCGCCTCTTTGCCAAAAATTCAGTAATCATACCAAATCACTTTCTGTACCCTCCTAGCCTGTCTATAACTGTCAACCTGAGTAGAAGGCGCAGTTTCAGGCGTTTAAATTAGGGTACAGTGATGTTTTTGCCATGGTATCGCGCTTAAATCCTTCGATGAATATAGAAAAAGCAGCAAATATCATCAATGGATCCTCCTCTGTTAAGATTTTTGCTCATAACGCCAGAGAAAACTATATAGGCCACTATTTCTATAATGAACTATTGAGGATCGGGATTCAGGCTTTTGCATCGGAGAGCATAACCGAAATGACCGCTCAAATGGCTTTGGTCAAGCCGGGCGATGTAATAGTTATTTTATCCAAATCCGGCGAAACTAGAGAGATGCTGAATTTTGCTAAATTAGCAAAGAAGAACAATGCTTATGTGATTTCAATTACAAGAACGCAGAAAAACTCTTTAGCTAAACTATCTGATGTTAATCTTAAAACCGTTGAATATCTTAACCGAACATTTATGAGAGAAAGACTGGTGACTGAATCATTTTTATTCTTACTTGACACAATTATTCTCGACATTATCAAACTAAGGCCGGAGCTTGCCGAAATGCAGATTAATAAAAATCGAATCTATACAAAGCCAAATTACGTTGAGCCTGATTAGGATTGTTTCCATCCTTCTTATAAAAAATTGAACTTTTTATAAGATTAGATGTTTAAAAAACTCTTTTACACTTGGTAACTCGTTGCATCTACAAAACAAATCTAAGAGCATTCAGATTTTGTTGCTTTATCTATCTGGCACCAATCAACTCCATGAGCTCATCCCTTCTTTGGAGTGAAGCATCGATGGTGAACAGATAAGTATAGAAATTCCGTTCTTTATTCTTTGTATCAAAGGAATAGGCAAAGCCGTTTGCAGATTTCGGCTTAACGGCATGGCCTTTTCGCTAGCTTCGGCACGACTGTCTCGGATAGGAGGCATGTTGTTTTTGCAATAACGGCATGCCGTTTTTATTGTGCCTATTATGGTTGCGTAGTTTTTGGAAAGGAGAATTTACATGCAAAACTACACAACGATTATGGGCGTCATCCGTATGAGGGAAGCACACTCTTCCTACGATGAATGCCAGCGCCGCTATCAGATCGGCTCCAGTACATGTCAGCTGATCATGAAGCGCTTCAAATCTATTGGCTTGTCTTTTCAGGATCTTCAGAAGATGGATGAGCAGAAGGTTGTCGATGCCTTTTACCCTCCGGATCAGGCGAGGAGGAAAAAAACTCCGCTTCCAGATTATGAGAAGATCTATGAAGCACTTACTGCAAAAGGCAGTAAAGCCAACCTCTTTTATCTCTGGACTGCTTACAAGAAAGAGTATCCAGACGGCTATCAGTACACGCAATTCGTTGAGTATTTTAAACGATTTGCCGAGAAGCACTACGGTCTCAGAAAGGTATCCATGGCCGTAGAAAGAGTTCCTGGTCAGCGTGTCTATATCGACTGGGTTGGCGATGAACCCGAGATTATTGAAAACCCTGAAGATGGAACCATGCAGAAAGCACACGTCTTCGTGACAACAGTCGGTGTCAGTGACTACGTCTACGCAGAGATTTTTCCGGATGAGAAAATGACAAACTTTGTAGCAGGAACTGTACACGCACTGGAATACTATGGCGCAATACCGCGATATCTGGTCCCGGACAATGCCTCAACTGCAGTCACCAAGCACACCAAGGATCAACTGATGATCAATAGCACCTATCAGGATCTGGAGAACTTTTACGGAACAATTGTACTACCTCCGCCTGTCTACAAGCCAAAAGGAAAGCCAACGGTTGAAAAGCACGTTCAGTATCTTGAAACATGGTTGATTGAAGAGCTCAGGAAGAATGTTTATTACAGCTTTGAAGCAGCCAATCAGGCCTGTAGACAAATAATAGCGGACATCAATGACAGAAAGATCAAGGGATGGGAATACACACGGAAGCAGGCCTTTGAATTCTACGACAAGCCGAACATGAAGACTCTTTCCGACGGATCCTTCACGCTCTGCGACTATGTAGCGTTTAATGCCGTTCCTCCCAACTATCATCTGCCATATGATGGCCACTACTATTCGGTATTGTATACCTACTATAACAAGCCAGTGATTCTGAAGGCGACGATGACAGAGATACGAATCTGCGACGAGAATAATCGCCTGATCTGCACGCACCCAAGATCTTATAAGCGATTTCCAAAGTACATCACAAATGATTCCGATATGCCTGAGGAACATCGCTTCTATCAGGAAGTGAACAATAAGGATGGAAACTACTACAGACGCTGGGCATCTGCGATCGGCCCGGATATGAATCTGTTCATCGACAAGGTTCTTCATTCTTCGGAACATGAGGAGCAGATGTATTTCTCGTGCAATGGGATCCTGCACATGTGTGATGGGCAGTCCAGGACCATAGCGAACCAGGCAGCTCGCAAATGTATAGAGTTGAATAGCTGCCGATACTCTTACTTCAAGCGCATCTTCAATGAAATGTTAAACCACAACGGCAGTGATTCTGATGACCCGCTGCCGACGCATGAAAATATACACGGAAAGGACTACTACAAATAATGACAACTGCAAATACGAAGCCTGCAGAGACGATCGCAGTCCTCTGCCAGAAGCTAAAGGAAATGAGAATGTCCGGCATGGCCGCCGAACTGGAAAGGCAGGCGGAAGCGCCGAATACAGATCTGATACCCGCAGAAGAACGGATTGAAAAACTGATTGAAGCGGAATGGGATCTCCGGTATCAGAAGAAGTTCAGCCGCTATCTGAAGAAAGCTTCCTTACGCTATCCGCAAGCCGATATTGATCAAAGTATTTATGACGCAGACCGTCAGCTGGATACGGAAAGCATCGAACATCTGACTGACTGCAAGTGGATTGAAGAAGGAAAAAACCTTCTGATTACAGGTCCCGCCGGCGGAGGTAAGACTTGGGCCTCGAACGCCTTCTGCATCAACGCTCTTCGTCAATTCAAAACAGTTCGCTATGTGAAGACCAGCAATATTCTCTATGAGATAGAAAAAGCAGACCTGAACAATCAACATCTGGAATACATCAACTCTGCCTCCCAGCTTGACTTGCTTGTATTAGATGATTTTGGCCTGATGCCTTTAGATCCGAACATGTGCCGCAATCTCTTTGAACTCATCGACGCAAGAGAAGGTCGAAAATCGACCATTGTTATCTCTCAGCTTCCTGTGAAAGACTGGTTCAGCATCTTCAAAGACAACACCTACGCAGACGCCTGTCTGGACAGACTCGTTAGCAAAGCATACCGTTTGGAGTTCAATGGCAAGAACATGCGCAATCCAAACTTAAGCAAATAGCATCTACTGAGCGTTCCGCTGAAGCGAAACGGCATGCCGCGAAAGCGAAACAGCCGTTCCGTTTTTCCGAATTCTGCAAGCCGTTTTCCTTACACCAGTTAACGATAATCTTTGCGATCCTATCGTTTGATGTGTCGTGTCTTATCATATGCTGAAAATCTCTTATTCTATCTATTAGTAAAAACAAAGGAACCATTGGAGTTCCTTGTGCTTGTGTATTATACACCTTTTTCTAAAACAGACCGAAAAGCTTACCACCAGTATATCTTTTGTTTACTCTATAATTGTTGTAATTCTAACTCTACTTTTTTTACAACCGGGATAATTAGTTCTTTTTCTTCACCAGATAAAGAAGACAGCGCACTATCTGTATCATTCCTTACCAATTGATTCATCAATTCGTTGTATTTTTTATATTTGATTATATTGTCTGTTTTAACAATAATATCTTGGGTTCGTACAATTGCGTCTTTTGAAAATTGAATTTTTTCGAATACACCATTTTTAAATAACTCTGAATCATACTGGTTTCTGTTTTCTTGAATAAAAGCATAGTCGAATAATTTATTAGAAAACTCTTTACTCGTCAACAGATCATAAATGCCAATCCATTTATCATGTGAATTGTGCCATTTTGATCCTGTTTTGATGTCGTTTTTGTGATTAAAATAGTAGATCCTATCAAAATGAACTATTGTATTAGACAACATCGCAGATAAAGTTATAATGCTCAAAAGAAGATCCTTTTCGTTGCTACTTAGGTTGCTGATATAGCTTTCATATAGAAGCTTGAGAACATTGTATTCAGTATCAACCAACTTCCGGTATTCTTCTTCAGAATATTCCTTGCCTGTTTTAATTCCATCAAGCATATCGCTATAGTCTGAGAGGACATTATCATACTTATATGCATTATTCATGGAGTGTATCTTGCGTTGGTTTTCTAAGACGGTATCTATTTTGTAACTAATTGAGTTGAGTTTATTCTGTATAATCACAAAACCGACAACAGTAACACATAAATCGGCTGCATTGAAAAACATATTCAGCTTTCCTAATGATGCGATGTTGTTTACTGTATTAGAAACATTAGTTAACGAATTATTGATAGCGTTTATATTGCTGATTAAATTTTTGGCAGCTTCAGGTATATTCTTATCCTGACTTTGTGACGCTGAACGGATCAGATACTTGGTGTATTTAACAAATCTTGCTTTCTTATCTCTTGCTACAATTTCAAAAGCATTGTCCCCGACAAGCTTTTCAAATTCGCTAATAGTTATATCAATTACATCGCTCATATTTCTTATTTTGTATTTACTACATCAGATTTGATCGAATAATGAAACAGAACCATCATAACAATGCTAAATGCTTTATAGCAATGGTCATCATCAGATGTAAAAATGCCTTTTCCTTTTTTGAACATATTTATGATTGGCGTTATTTTTAATTCGTTATATGCGAAATCAAGATTTGAAATCTTTCCATCTTGGTTTTTTGGAGATGAAAGCAGGCAAAAACAGATTCTGGAAAAATCTTTTATATCACTTATTGTTTGATCACCGTATTCCTTTTCCTTACGAATCTTCTCTCTTATGTTGTTGGCCTTCTGCAAATACTGTTCTGCTCTAGAGCCTTTTGTGATATTGTTATCTGCTTTCTTATATAAATCATCACAATACATACGCAACAGTTTGTCGGGTGTCTTCTCACTTTTAATCAGGAACGTCTCAATATAATCGTAAGTCTTTTCAATCAGCAACTCTTTTGAAACGTTTTCCGGTTTGACATAGAAAAACAAAAGATAGTCTTTTAATACCTTTGCTATATATTCTATATATTCTTCGTTGATGTTTGATATAAGCAAGCCTAGATCAACAAATTCGTTGGTGTTATTATTGCCTTTCATGATTATTATTATAATTCACCAACCCATATGTATTGCATCCAGAATAAAGAACAATTTTTGAGCCACTTCCTGTTTCTCATCATCCGGATGCTCTGCCATCCATTCATCCAGGATCATCATCAACGGCTCGATTTCAGATTTTCTGCTTTCAATTTCGATCTGTCCGTTTCCTATGCTTTTCATCGTGTCATCCTTTCCTGATACTATTGTCCTGTGCTCATAAACCAATAATCAGTTTATACGCCTAGAAACTGACGTGGCTGGGGCCATATCGCAACTCAATGCCGTATGCTTGTTTCAGTTTCTCATCAGTCACGTCGTTCTGGTTTTGTATAAACGTAATATAAAATACCAGCATTTCACTGTCTCCATAAGGTTCAATTCCAATCTTAGAAAACCTTAAGCATCCGGTGGAACGATCCACAGCCCTGCCGTCTTCTATCGGAACAACATAAGCGTCATAAGTATTCTCATCGACTTTTACAACATTACTGATATTGTAGCGATACACATCATTCAAACTTGAATGATTCATAATATCGTTGTTCAAATATATGTTGTAATCAAATTCAAATTCGAGCTCATTAAAAATATTTATATAGTGATCTATTTCTCCAGAATGAGTGCTGTAGCAGTGAGCTCCTGTTTTGACGCTGGATAAGAACTCATCTTTCTCATCATCGTTCAATACATACGGGTAGACTTTCTTATCATCATTTCCATATTCAACACACCAGGTTCCGTCATTGGCTATCCATTTGTCTTCGCCGATTCTATACCATATATAATCGCTGTCCTTGGTTTGCTCAAAAACAGTGTATGTCTCGCCCATATGCACCTTATCCACTTTATTATTGTCGTTCTTGGAATCAGGATCAGATCTGACATTTATTGTTGGAACTGCAACAAGCACAGAAAGCTCTTCAAAAGTATCTTCCTGGGATGCAGCTTCGTTTTCTTCGATCTTATTATGTGGTCCACCATCTGCGATACTTTCATCTGTTTTTGTGTCGTTATTGACCGATGAACAGGACAACAGCAGAAAAGACAGAATACATAAGGAAATGATTTTTATGATAGTGTTCATTTCAGTTTGCACGATCTTCAACTTTTTATTCCCCAAATGTCCGAACAGCGTTGACCACCCTATTCTTGTACTGTTCTTTTACATCTTCCGGCGCTTTGATGCTGACTAATCCACCGAATCCGAAAATCCAATTGAAGAAAACTGTACCAATAGCAATTTTCATAATTACGCGAAAATGTTGCTGATCGCATGCATAGATTTCTACATCAGGACCAAATCTATCAATGATTGCATCCATGACTCCATTATCACAAACAAGTTCGACTTCTTTGCGCGGCGCATCATACATCCGAAACATTGTATTGATGTATTTGTTTGCATCAAAACCTGCAGGTGGAGACACAGCGACCTCATCCAATGTTTTTGGAGGTTGTGCAATGCGATCGATCCGATGGCTCCCAATAGACTGATACTTTTCAGAAAAACCTATAACATAGTAATAGTCTCCATCCCAAACCAAAGAATACGGACTAAAAATATAGTGTTCTCCATCGTGGTGAAGAACCCGCTCTTTCCTCACATTATATTCAACTTTTTGAAAACAAATCTTTCTTCTATGATTGATAGCATCGTTGATTACATCAATGATTGCAAGTACCTGTTCATTTTCCATCTTGTATCTGCCGTCAACAACCAGATTGCGTTTCAATTCCCGAGCTTTATTGACGCTGGTAAGCGCAGTTAATTTTGCAACAAGCTGATCACTTTTTGTTTTAGTCATGAACTTAGCCGACTGTACCGCATCGATCAAAAGCTTAAGCTCAGCCACATCAAATTCGCGCTCAATGAATTTGTACTGATTTTGTGTGGATCGAACCGTTTGAATACCTATTCCCACCCGTTGCAACATCTCAATATCGTTTTTTATGGTGGTACGATGTGCTTCCATCCCATACTTATTTTTTAATATTGCACAAAGTTGAGATGTAGTTAGGTAATTGTCCTCGTCCGTCTGTTCTTTCAATATATTCAAAAGATAAATGGGTCTTAATTTTGCCTCTGAATCCATAACTTACCTCATTGTGTCTACCATAGATTTATCTGCTCAGTTCTATAGAAACCGTGCTCGATTAATTCATTTCCTTCATGCGTTAGTTGTTCTTTGCTTCCGAAGGATAATTGCTTGACGATAGCTCTTATTACCAAATCAAAGCAGGATACGATATCTGACTTGCTTATATCAGAAAGACAAATCATCTGTACTTTGTAGTTACGAGATATTTCAAACATCGGCTCCAGCACATGTTTTGATGATATCGGGCCAAACGGATTATCCAGAATGAGTACACTTTGATTATTCTTTCCACCTAATTCGTCTTGTCCATCTCTGGCATAGGCCATTAACGCAAGGATTACCGCAAAATAAACAACGAACTTTTCAGCACCGGAATTGTTTACCTGCGTCTGCTCCCATGTGCGATATCCCGAATTATCAGGGTTACGGTCAATCTTATACGCTTTCAGCACGATGTTCTCTTGACTGATGTATTTACGCAAAAGTCTTTTACTGCCAACGATACGACCGGCAGTTTTACGAATTTCGGATTCCGCATAAGAGTCATCAAGAATCTTAGCCGCGATCTCTGTTGCTCCTTTTTCGATTTCAGCAGCGATCGAAGCGTTTGCTATATTCTCATCAACAGAATCCGGGATATCAAATCTTATCATCTGGCGACGTTTGTTCTGCACTTTAACCCTTGAATTGGCAGAAAGTTGCATCAATCCTTCGTACATCTGTCTGCCTTGGATTACGCACTGATGAATAAGATCTCCTTTCGTCTTGTTGAATTCTTTTAAGTCTGTATCGATCTGCGAAATCCTTAGCTTCGCTGTATGCATATTCGCATCAATATGCTCACATAAGGTGTAATATCTGTCACCTCTGACAACAGCATTGGATAATAACTCCTGCATACTAAGTATCGCGAGGCTCACATCTGTGGATTTCGAGCCATAGGCTGAAGACATACTCTTGAGATTGTCTTCAACAATGTTCTT
>Ga0256405_10010775_pt1 | contig 11915 bp, 5 predicted proteins | sample RumenRJG_02DNA_FD_189096 | JGI IMG/M metagenome (GOLD analysis project Ga0256405, IMG submission 189096) | Bovine rumen microbial communities from Lethbridge, Alberta, Canada - RJG_02 | ecosystem: Host-associated > Mammals > Digestive system > Stomach > Rumen | place: Canada: Alberta | collected...
GGCCAAGAAGAACCTCGGCCTCATGCAGATGCAGTACAAGAACGTCTACGTCGCGTACGTCTCGATGGGCACCAACCCCGCGGCGACCGTGAAGGCGTTCAACGAGGCCGAGAACTACAACGGCCCGGCGATCATCATCGCGTACGCGCACTGCATCGAGCAGGGTCTCCTCACGAAGACGGGTCCTGCGCACCAGAAGGCGGCGGTGGAGTCCGTCCACTTCCCGCTCTGGACGTACAACCCGACGACCGGCAAGGTGAAGCTCGACTCGGCCGACAAGTCCGACACGGTCTCGTTCGCGAAGAACGCCGTCTCGAAGGAACTCGGCGAGAACCGCTTCAAGCAGCTGATCAAGAAGATCGGCGAGGAGAAGGCGATGGCGATGCTGGAGAAGTCCGAGCAGGGCTTCAAGGAGAACTACGCCCTCCTCAAGAAGCTCTCCGAGATGTGAGCAAAGCTCATCCTCCGCAGTTGTCGTTAGGCGCTAGGGAGGAGAGAACCAAAACGCTGGGCGCGGCACTTGTGCCGCGCTCGCGTTTTTTTCGCTGTCGACTTTCAGCGTTGATTTGCGTGCCACTCCTGGAGCGACAGCGGCGCGGCGCCCGATTCGCGGCGAATCGCCTCGAGCCCACTAACGGCCTCGGCGAAGCCGGCGAGCGTCGTCGTCACCGGAACGCCAGCCGCGACCGCGGCGGCGCGTATCTTTACGCTGTCGTGCGCCGCGGACTCTCCGTCTTCGCGCGTATTGACGATCCACTTCACCTTGCCGCGCTTTATCAGGTCGATGGTGTTCGGGCTCCCAAGCGGAATCTTGTAGAGCGCGTTCGACTCTACGCCAGCGCGCCATAGCGCGGTGGAAGTTCCGCGCGTCGCCCATATCTCGTAGCCCATCGCGTCGAGCCGCTTCGCAAGTTCGACGACTTCGCCCTTGTCTTCGTCGCGCACGCAAAGGACGATTCCGCCCTGGCCCGGATGCGGCAGCGGACTTCCCGCCGCGGCCTGGCTCTTGTAGTACGCCGTCGCCGCGTCGTGCCCGAACGACATAACCTCGCCCGTCGACTTCATCTCCGGCGTTAGCGTGATGTCCGCACCCGGGAACTTCACGAACGGGAACACCGCCTCCTTGGCGCAGAAATAGGGTTGGGTGGTTGGGTGGTTAGGTAGTTGGGCGGGCAGCTTTTCTCCCGCCATGCAGCGCGACGCCACGCCCGCAAGCGACCAGCCGACCGCCTTCGAGACGAACGGCACGGTGCGCGATGCGCGCGGATTCACCTCGATCATCCAGATTTCGGGCTTCTTCTCTACACGTTCTACATGTTCTACACGGCTAAAGCATCCCGTTACCGCAAGCTGGATATTCATAAGCCCGACGACGTGCAGCTTCTCCGCAAACGTGCGCGCGATGCGCTCGACTTCGGCAATCGTCTCCTGCGAAAGCGAGACCGGCGGCGTAACCGCTGCGGCGTCGCCAGAGTGGCAGCCCGCCGCCTCGATGTGCTCGAGAATCGCGCCTACGACTGTCGTCTTTCCGTCCGAGACGCAGTCGACGTCGAGTTCGATGGCATTGGTGAGGAACTTGTCGATGAGGATCGCCCGTCCTTCGGATATCTTCACGGCCTCCTCGACGTATTCCCTGAGGCGCTCCTCATGGTAGACGATTGCCATGCCGCGTCCTCCGAGGACGAACGACGGACGCACGAGGACAGGATAGCCGATCTCCTGCGCGATCTTGAGCGCATCGTCAACCGTGTGCGCGATGCCGCTTGGCGGCTGCTTCACGCCGACTTCATTCACAAGTGCGCGGAAGAAGTCGCGGTCCTCCGCGAGTGCGATGTCTTTGGGCGAGGTGCCGAGGATGTTTACGCCCGCCGATTCCAGCCTTTCTGCGAGGTTTAGCGGGGTCTGTCCCCCGAACTGGACGATCGCGCCGTCGCATTTCTCGCGCTCGTAGATCTCCATCACGTCTTCGAACGTGAGCGGTTCGAAGTAGAGCGTGTCCGAAGTGTCGTAGTCGGTCGAGACTGTCTCGGGGTTGGAGTTCACCATCACGACTTCGATGCCCATCTTGCGCAGCGCAAAGGCGGCGTGGCAGCAGCACCAGTCGAACTCGATTCCCTGTCCGATGCGGTTCGGCCCCCCGCCCAAGACCATGACCTTCTTTTTGACAGGATTTACAGGATTCTCAAGATTAGAAGAATTCGTTGGATGTGGTAATCTTGTAAATCTTGTTAATCCTGTCGAAAAACCGTAGTAGCTGTAATAATACGGCGTCTTGGCCTCGAACTCGCCGGCGCAGGTGTCGACTTCGCCGAACTCGGGGTGTATTCCAAGCTCAAGTCTTTTCGTCCGCACCGTAATCTCATTTTCGCCTATCGCCTCCGCGATCTCGCTGTCGCTGAATCCGAACGCCTTCGCCTGGCGAAGGAGCAAGCTTGCTTCACGGTCTTTTTCGACAGGATTAACAAGATTTACATGATTATCTTTACTCATCAATCCTGTTAATCCTGTAAATCCTGTCAAAAGATTCTTCTGGCTCGCCAAGAACTTCCTGAACGCCTCGATTTCGTCGAGCTCGCGCTTGAACCACGGATCGAAGCTCGCGACATCGTGTCCGGCGAGCGGCGCCTCAAGCGAGCGGACGGCCTTCAGGTACGCCTGCTTGAAGGTGCGTCCGATTGCCATTGCCTCGCCCACGGACTTCATCTGCGTGCCGAGACGTTTGTCTGCACCCTGGAATTTCTCGAACGTGAAGCGCGGCACCTTGACGACGACATAGTCGAGCGCAGGCTCGAAGCAGGCGGGCGTCACTTCGGTGATGTCGTTCTTCAGCTCGTCGAGCGTATAGCCCACGGCGAGAAGGGCGGCGATTTTCGCAATCGGGAAGCCCGTCGCCTTGGACGCGAGCGCGGACGAGCGCGAGACGCGCGGATTCATCTCGATGATGATGCGCCGCCCCGTCTTCGGGTTTACCGCCCACTGGACGTTCGAGCCGCCTGTCGCGATTCCGATCGCCTCCAGAACGCGGATCGAGTCGTCGCGCATCGCCTGGTATTCGCGGTCGGTCAAGGTCTGGATCGGCGCGACGGTGATCGAGTCCCCTGTGTGGACGCCCATTGCGTCCATGTTCTCGATGGAGCAGACGATTACGGCGTTTCCCGCCTTGTCGCGCATCACCTCCATCTCGAATTCCTTCCATCCGATGAGGGACTCCTCGACGAGGACCTCGTGGTTGAGCGACGCCTCGAGTCCGCGCAAGACGATTTCGTGGAACTCGTCCGCGTTGTGAGCGATCCCGCCGCCCGTTCCGCCGAGCGTAAAGCCGGGACGGATGATGAGCGGCCATGTGCCGATTTCCCTTGCAATCGCCTCTGCTTCTTCGGGCGAGTGGGCGCTTCCGGACTTCGGCATGTCGAGTCCGAGCTTTGACATGGCGGCCTTGAAGAGATTGCGGTCTTCCGCGCGGGCAATCGCGTCCGCATCCGCCCCGATCATCTCCACGCCGCATTCCGCGAGGACGCCGGAGCGCTTCAGCTCCATCGCGAGGTTGAGCGCGGTCTGTCCGCCGAGCGTGGGGAGAAGGGCGTCGGGCTTCTCCTTTCGGATGATCGCCGAAACCGAATCGACTGTGAGCGGCTCGATGTATGTCGCCTCGGCCATCTCTGGATCGGTCATCACCGTCGCGGGGTTGGAGTTTGCGAGGACGATTTCGTATCCCTCCTTGCGGAGGGCCTTCACGGCCTGGCACCCCGAGTAGTCGAACTCGCATCCCTGTCCAATGACGATCGGACCCGATCCGATGACCATTATCTTCTTCAGGTCGGTGCGCTTCATTTTGTCTTTCCCTTGAGTGCTGCGGCTACGAGGCCTACGAAGAGCGGATGCGGCGATGTCGGGCGGGATTTGAACTCGGGGTGGAACTGTCCGGCGATGAAGTAGGGGTGCTTAGTCTGCGGGAGTTCGACGATCTCGACGAGCTTGCCGTCGGGGGATGTTCCGCTGACCTCCAGCCCCGCGGCCTCAAGCGCCTTCCTCGCCTCGCTGTCGTATGCGAGTTCGTAGCGGTGGCGATGTCGTTCGGAGATAACACCTGCGGCGTTGTTTTGTTTGACAGGATTTACAGGATTAACAGGATTGAGTGTCTGGGGAATATCCCCAGGTAATCCTGTAAATCTTGTTAATCCTGTCAAAACTATTTTATAGAGCTTTGCGGCTAGGGTGCCTTTCTTGAGAACGCATGGGTAGGCGCCGAGGCGCATGGTGCCGCCTTTCTGCGTGACGCCGCGCTGCTCCTCCATGAGGTCGATGACGGGATGCGTCGTGTGCTCGTCGAACTCCGTCGAGTTGGCGTCCTTCCATCCGAGCACGTCGCGTGCGTATTCGATTACGGTGCACTGCATGCCGAGGCAGATGCCGAGGAAGGGGATCTTGTGCTCGCGCGCGTACCTGATCGCGGCGATCTTGCCCTCGACGCCCCTTGACCCAAAACCGCCAGGCACCAAAATGCCGTCGATATCCTTCAACGGGTTGTTTTTGACAGGATTAACAAGATTTACATGATTAGAAGACTTCGCCAATCCTGTTAATCCTGTAAATCCTGTCTCAAACTCTTCTGCTTCTACAGGAACGACTTCTACTTTGCAGTCCTTTGCCATGCCGGCGTGCTGAAGAGCTTCGTGCACAGACTTGTAGGCATCGCGGATCGAGATGTACTTTCCGACAAGCGCGATGCGGCACGTCTTCTTCGGCTGCGTTGCCTTTCGTACGAGCGTGTCCCATACCGTGTGCTTTATGGGCCAGATGTCGAGGTGGAGATGCCGGAGCACCTGCTCGTCGAGTCCCTGCTTCCTTAGCTCGCGCGGCACGGCGTAGACGGAGTCCGTCACGTCCTTCTCTTCGATGACGCATTCGCGCTTCACGTTGCAGAATAGCGCGAGCTTCTGGAGATGCTCCTCTGGAATCGTCATCTCCGTGCGGCAGACGAGGATGTCGGGGATGATGCCGATGTTGCGCAGCTGTCCGACGGAATGCTGCGACGGCTTTGTCTTGAGTTCGCCCGCGGCCTTGAGATACGGGACGAGCGTCAGATGCACGAAGCACGCGTTCTCGGACCCGACCTCGAAGCGGAACTGCCGCGCCGCCTCGAGGAAGGGGAGCGACTCGATGTCGCCGGAAACGCCGCCGATCTCGCAGAGTACGATGTCGCAGTCGTGTTCGCCAGCGCTACTGATCGCTGCCTTGATCTCGTCCGTTATGTGCGGAACGACCTGCACCGTTCCGCCGAGATACCCGCCGGCGCGTTCGCGCGCGAGGACTGCGGAGTAGATGCGTCCTGAGGTGTAGTTCGACGCCTTCGTGCAGGTGACGCCGGCGAACCGCTCGTAGTGCCCGAGATCAAGGTCCGTCTCCGCGCCGTCGTCCGTCACGAACACTTCGCCGTGCTGGTACGGGGACATCGTGCCGGGGTCGACGTTGAGGTAGGGGTCGAGCTTCTGCATGAAGACTCTGTAGCCGCGGCTCTTGAGGAGGAGCGCGAGGCTGGCACTCGTTACGCCCTTGCCGAGAGAGCTTACGACGCCGCCTGTGATGAATACGTATTTGACTTGTTTTTTCATGGCTGTTTAGTTAACCGTGTAGAACATGTAGAAACGTGTAGAAAGTGGCATTCTGCACGTTCTACACGTTCTGCACGGCTAATACCATCTCCCTGAATTGGTTGAAGAGGTAGTTTGAGTCGTGCGGGCCGGGGCAGGACTCTGGGTGGTACTGCACAGAGAACGCCGGGAGCGTCTTGTGGCGGATGCCCTCGATCGAATTGTCGTTGAGGTTTATGTGCGTCACTTCCAGACAGTCTGGAACCGACTCCGGCACGACGGCGAAGTTGTGGTTCTGGCTTGTGATTTCCACATGGCCCGTCGCAAGATTCTTAACGGGATGGTTGCATCCGTGGTGTCCGAACTTGAGCCGCGCAGTCTTCGCGCCGCAGGCGAGCGCGAGAAGCTGATGCCCGAGGCAGATGCCCATGAGGGGAAGTGGGTGAGTGGGTGAGTTGTGAGTGGGTGAGTTGTCAACTCCTCCACTCCTCCACTCTAAACTCATCAACTTTCTAATGTTCTCGATTGCATATGTCACCGCCGCGGGGTCCGCCGGACCGTTGGAGAGAAAGACGCCGTCCGGTTTCATTGCAAGGACGTCCTCGGCGGGAGTCTTCGCGGGAACGACCGTGACATTTGCCCACGACGCGAGCGAGCGGAGGATGTTTGTCTTCACGCCGAAGTCGTAGCAGACTATTCTTTTGACAGGATTTACAGGATTTACAGGATTTTTGGGGCCTGGGGTTGTGCACCCCGCACTGAGTTCGCCTGCGGCGACTTTGCTGCGCTCGGGGGTTACACCGGATAATCCTGTCAATCCTGTTAATCCTGTCTTAAACTCGTATGGCTTCTCGCAAGTCACCTTGGCGGCGTAGTCTTGTCCATCGAGGCCTTCCCATTCGCGTGCCTTTGCTATTGCGTCTTCCTCGCGCAGAGACGCAGAGACGCAGAGGAAGGCCTTCTGGTTGCCGTGTTCGCGGAGGTGCAGCGTAAGTGCGCGCGTGTCGACGCCGTAGATGCCGGGGATGCCATTCTCGCGGAGATATTCGTCGAGGCTTTTTTCGCTGCGCCAGTTGCTCGGCTCCGTGAGATCGCCGATGACGAGCCCGGACAGAAAAAGGCCCCGGGACTCGATGTCCTCGGGGTTTATTCCGTAGTTGCCGACTTCGGCGGTCGTGAGGGTGACGAACTGTCCGGCGTAGGAGGGGTCGGTCAGGATTTCCTGATAGCCCGACATCCCTGTGTTGAAGACGACTTCTCCGAGCGCGTCCTTCTTTGCGCCGAACGCGACGCCGTGAAAGACGGTTCCGTCGTCCAGCGCAAGGAACGCCGTGCGCTCCCGCTCAGCTTTCCATTTCTCTTCGTAGTTCATTGCCTTAGCTCCATTCTCGCCGCAAAGGACGCAAAGTTCGCAAAGGCCACTTCGTCTTTGCGGTCTATGCGTTCTTTGCGGCTAACATAATCAGTAAGATCTATCATTTCTCTTATCCAGATAGTTCTCGAGTGCTTTGTGGAGAACCTTGTATCCGCCGGGCGTCGGATAGTCGCCCGTGAAGTACCAGTCGCCGATGCCGGATTTAGTGGTTAGGTGGTTGGGTAGTTGGGTGGTTGGGTAGTTAGGTGGTTGTTGCAGACACCGTCGAAGATCATCCACCGTTTGATACACCACCTTCACCTCGGCCTTCATTCCGGGCGGGGTGAGAAGGCGGGCGATCTCCGCGCTGTGCTCCTCCTCGGTGAAGCGGGCGTAAAGCTCAGCAAGGGGATTGCTTAGCCGTGTAGAACGTGTAGAAACGTGTAGAGATTTTTCAAGCGCTTCGCGCAATTCTCGTTCTCCATTTCCCGTCTTGTACTCCGTAGCCTCGGCAGAGGAGGATCCCCGCTCCCCGTCCAGAAGATTGACGAGCGCACGGAACGCGACGAGTTCGCCGAGCGTGGACATGTCGATCCCGTAGCAGTCGGGGTAGCGGATGGGCGGCGCGGAAGATGCGATGACGATCCGCTTCGGTCCGAGCCGGTCGAGCATGGGGAGGATCGCGTTCTTCATCGTGTTGCCGCGCACGATCGAATCGTCGAGGACGACGAGCGTGTCATTCTTCTTGACGAGCCCGTAGGTAACGTCGTAGACGTGCTTGTAGAACTCGCGCCTCGCCGCGGCGTCCGCGATGAACGTGCGGAACTTCGCGTCCTTCACTATCACCTCGCCAAAGCGGGGGATGCTTTTGACAGGATTTACAGGATTTACAAGATTTTTGGGGTCTGGGGGCATGCCCCCAGATAATCTTGTCAATCCTGTTAATCCTGTCGAAAAAACACGGGAGAAAAGTTCTTCCAGCAATCCGTGGAAGGCGGTGCGCGCGGAGTTTGGGATGTAGCTGAAGAAGATGTCTTCGAGCGGAGCTTCCGCCGCCTCGAGTATGCGCGGCAGAAGCGCCGCGCCAAGCGCCTTGCGCTCGCGGTGGATGTCGGCGTCGTTCGCGCGAGAGAAGTAGATCCTCTCAAACGAGCAGGGGCGCGCAGACAAGTTGTTTAGCCGTGTAGAATGTATAGAAACATGTAGATCGGAAGCATTGTCTTCTACACGTTCTACATGTTCTGCACGGTTCAGATCGACAAACTCGACGTCCCCCTGTGGAGAGGCGACGAGAGCTTCGCCAGGGGGCAGCTCCTTCACGGCTTCTGGCGGGACGTCGAACGCGGCCTGTATCGCGGGACGCTCGCTCGCGACAACTACGACGCGCTCGTCGATGTAGTAGAAGCCAGGCCTAATGCCGTGCGGGTCGCGCGTCGCAAACGCCCATCCATCGGCGGTCATGCCGCAGAGCGTCCACGCGCCGTCGGCGTTCTTCAAGGCATTTGCAAGGGCGTCGGCCAGATTACAGTTTAGCCGTGTAGAACATGCAGAGACATGTAGATCGGGGGCATTATTTTCTACATGATCTACATGTTCTACATGGTTAATAAGCCTTCCCAATTCATGAGCGATCAGCTCGCAGATGAGATAGCCGTCGGCCTTGCTCGTGGGAAAAGAACCATGCCGCGCATAATCGTCGAAAAGCTCGTGGGCGTTCGTGAGGTTGAAGTTCCCGGCGAGGAGAAGCGTGTGCGATAGGTCGCTCGACTCGTGCACGAACGGATGGCAGAACGCCACGTCGTTTTTGCCGAAAGTGGCGTAGCGAAGATGACCGAGGAAGATGCGCTCATAATTGTATTTGACAGGATTTACAAGATTTACAGGATTTTTTGGATCTGGGGAAGTGTCCACAGATAATCCTGTCAATCCTGTTAATCCTGTCTCGATCCTACTCCGCTTCGCAATCATCCCAAGCACGTCGGCGAGCGGCGTCGCGGAGGCGGACTTGGCGATCCAGTACGGCTCTTCACCTGGGACGGGGCGAGCGCGAAGTATCGCTGCGCCCGCCCCGTCCTGCCCGCGGTTGTGCTGCTTCTCCAGAAGCAGCGAGAGCTTTGTCCCGCCGAAGTCGCCTGTGGCGGATGGCGGCCTTCTCAAGACCACCATCGCCACGGCGCATTCATGCTTCAATTCATCCAACATCTACCAACTACCAACTCAATACAGGAACAGCATTTCGCGGTACTTCGGAAGCGGCCACCTCTCGTTCGAGACTACCGCTTCGAGCGAATCGGCGATCTTCCGGAGTTCCGACATCCTCGCGAGCGTGTCGGCCGTGTCGTAGTTCTTCAGCGCATCCTGCAGGTAGTCGATCGCCTCCTTCATCTTGACGAGCCCGGTGCCGAGCTCAGTCATCTGCCCGTGAAGCATGTCGATCGCGATCTTCACGTTGCTGGAATCCGTCTCGTTGTAGGTCTTCGCCGTCTCGAGATACTCTGCGCGGACTGCGGGGAGAATCATCGTGCGCGCCATGTCCAGCGCCGTGTTGCCCTCGATGCGCACTTTGTTGGCGTATTCCTCGAGGAATATCTCGCGGCGGCTCGTCAGCTCGCGCTTCGTCATGACGCCGTATTTCTCGAATAGCGCGATGTTTTCCTTTTTCGAAAGCGCGGCGAGCGCGGACAGCGTGTCCGGCGCGTTGGGGAGGCCGCGCTTCTCGGCCTCCTTCGGCCAGTCTGCCTCGTAGCCGTTGCCGTTGAAGATTACGCGCTTGTGCGCCTTGAGCGAAGACTGGAGTATCTTCTGCAGCGCTATGTGGAACGCGGCGGTGTGCTCGCCCGGCTTTGCCTTCCCCGCCACCTTCGCCGCCTCAAGCTCGCCTGCGATGCGGTCCACCGCTTCGGCGACGATTGTGTTGAGGACGGTCATCGGACCGGAGCAGCAGACGCTGGATCCGGGCGCGCGGAACTCGAACTTGTTGCCCGTGAACGCGAACGGCGACGTGCGGTTGCGGTCGGTCGCGTCCTTCGGAATCGCCGGTAGCGTGTCGACGCCGATCTTGAGCGATCCTTTCTCCTCGTGCTTCGCGCCTTTTGGATTCTCTATGCGGTCGAGGACTTCGGCAAGCTGGTCGCCGACGTACACGGAGATGACGGCTGGCGGCGCCTCGTTTGCGCCGAGACGGTGGTCGTTGCCCGCGCCTGCGACGGAGGCCCTGAGGAGGTCCGCGTGTTTGTCGACCGCCTCTATGACCGCGCAGAGCATCGTGAGGAACACGGCGTTCTCGTGCGGGTCCGAGCCGGGGTCGAGAAGGTTCCTGCCGCCGTAGGCGACGGACCAGTTGTTGTGCTTCCCCGAGCCGTTGACGCCTGCATACGGCTTCTCGTGGAGAAGGCACTTGAGGCCGTGCTTCTCTGCGACATTGCGCAGCGTGTCCATGACGAGCATGTTGTGGTCGCTGGCGAGGTTGAGCTCCTCGAACTGCGGGGCGAGCTCGAACTGCGCGGGCGCGACCTCGTTGTGGCGCGTCTTCGCCGGGATGCCGAGTTTCCAGAGTTCGCGTTCGACGTCGTTCATGAACGAGATGACGCGGTCGGGAATCGTGCCGAAGTAGTGGTCCTCGAGCTGCTGGCCCTTCGCGGACGGCGCGCCGAAGAGCGTGCGGCCGGTGAGGACGAGGTCCGGGCGCTTCTTCCAGTACTCCTTGTCGATGAGGAAGTATTCCTGCTCTGCGCCAAGGGTGCAGCCAGTGTGGGCCTCGGGGCGTCCAAAGAGCTTCATCAGCCGCTTCAGCGACCTGTCGAGCGCCTGCATGGAGCGAAGAAGTGGAGTCTTCTTGTCGAGCGACTCGCCCGTGTAGGCGCAGAAGGCGGTGGGGATGCACAATGTCGCGCCGTTCGAGTGGCGCTTGATGAACGCAGGAGAGGTCGGATCCCACGCCGTGTAGCCGCGCGCCTCGAAGGTGGAGCGGATTCCTCCCGACGGGAACGAGCTTGCGTCGGGCTCGCCGACGATTAGGTTCTTTCCGCTGAACTGCATGATGGGGGCGCCGTCCTTGAGCTCAAGGAACGAGTCGTGCTTTTCGGCGGTGGAGCCCGTCATGGGAAGGAACCAGTGCGTGTAGTGCGTGGCGCCGCGGTCCATCGCCCAGTGGCGGATTCCGTGCGCGACCTCTCCGGCGATTGACGGATCGAGGGGCTTGCCTTCCTGTATCGTCGCCTGGAGCTTCTTCGCCGTGTCCTTGCTCAGATATGTCCTTATCGCCTCGTCGCCGAAGACATCTTCGCCGAAGTGCGTCGCGCTTTTGGTCTCTTCCGTCATTGTCGTTGTCCTTTTGATTTGAGTCGAATGCGTCCATCGCATCCGACGCCGGACAATTAGCACACGCCGTGCCAAGGAAGCGAGACGCCTGAAAAACAAGGGCGAATTAGACGAATTTCGCCGCAAAGAACGCAAAGGACACAAAGTGTGCGACAGCCACAACCGACAAGACATGTCACGCACAAGACATGGGCATAACAGAAAATGTAATGCAGCTTCCGCGTTGGCAAAAGGAAGAGATACCGACATTTCATTTTTTGTCATTGGCAAAGTTCCTCGCCGACAAGTTATGTCACCGCAGCTCAGAGCGCTTCGCAGCTATTGTCGGGAATAAAGGCTGAAAAACGCAGCATTTGCAGGCTTGGCACGGAGTTTGCTAAATGGGGCGCGACGCTGCGATGGTCGCGGCGCAAGAAAGGAAAGATGAAACTGATCATAGCCTACATTCAGCCAGAGCGACTGAATGCCGTAAAGCAGGCGCTGTTCGCCCGCGAGATATACAAGATGTCCGTCACAAACGCACTTGGATGCGGTAAGCAGGGCGGATACGTCCACATGTATCGTGGCGCGGTGGAGGAAGTCTCGCTTCACAAGAAGATGCGTCTCGCCATCGCGGTAAACGACGACTACATCGAAAAGACGATAGAGGC
>Ga0256405_10010776_pt1 | contig 11915 bp, 19 predicted proteins | sample RumenRJG_02DNA_FD_189096 | JGI IMG/M metagenome (GOLD analysis project Ga0256405, IMG submission 189096) | Bovine rumen microbial communities from Lethbridge, Alberta, Canada - RJG_02 | ecosystem: Host-associated > Mammals > Digestive system > Stomach > Rumen | place: Canada: Alberta...
TCCTATCTCTTGCATCCACAGTTCGTGTGAATACTTCTGTTCAAACTTCTTCTGTGCGTACTGTTTCAGTTCCAGGTCTCTTGCCTTGTTGAAATGCACTCCGTCATCGCTTAAATTGTGATGCTTGGGGCAAAGCCACACTGTCAGACCGTACTTGTCCGATACTTGCCTGTACCCTCTGCCGTGAATAACGTGATGGCAGACAACATCGGGATTTCCGCAGAACCAGCACTCTTTACTTGTTTGCAAAATCGACTTCATATAACGCCTTCAGTTTGTTGATCTCCGTGTCGGTGATGGTGTCGATGTCCAGTGCCTTGGCTTCGTCTATGACCTCATCCAAGAGCCTTGAGAACTCCCGTGCGTTGTACTTGCTCGATCCGAAGTAGACCGCTATGGTGCATTTATCGCCACGTTCAAGGACTTCCACGAAATCGCCTGTTCCCCTGGCCTTTGGCTCACTCATCAGCCTTATAGCCGAATCGACCTTGGATTGTTCTATGCCATCGAATATCTTCACAACTCCGGCTCTTCGGATACATTCCCTGTATATCTCTATGGGGTCTGCTTCGACCGCTTTAGCAATGTCTGTTATCAACGCCCACATATACCCGTTTGCCGTGTTGCTCCGCTTGTTGATGTGCTTTTCAGCTTTGATGTCGAGCAGCTCGCCTTCTCTCAAGTCGGCAAGTCCTGTTTCAGAATCAAGGGCAAAGCATGCTATTACTTTGCCCTGTTCTCTGTATGCGTTGACCAGCTTACCCGTTGTTCTCATTGCCTATCGCCGTCACGATCTTGATTGCGGCCTGTAAAATATCCTTGGTCACATCTGTTCCCTGTTCCCATCCGGCATCCTCAAGGATTGCAGAAGGCTTGACCTTGACCGCCGCACACATCTTGCGGAATGCGTTCTTGTCTGCTTCACTGGCGAGATCCTTCGAATACCTTGCGGTGCTTTCCTTGGTGTACTCGTCAGAATCAGCGTCCTTCGTATCATCTATGAGGAAGAGTGCGTTCAGGCAATACTTCCTTGCGTAGCTGGAAGTTGCTCCTGTAATCTGGGAATCATCCATACCCTTCTTGCTCTCGGCTTCCCTTGCGGAAGCGGTGCTTGTGATCTTCGTTCCGTCCTCAAGGTCGGTCAGCGTTGCTATCGCTTCAACATAGATGCGACCGCCCACTTCTTTCACAAAGTCCTGGATGAACAGACTGCACTGGTGCTTTGCCAGTAAGGGCTTCACCGCTTCGCAGATGTCTTCAAGACTTCTGTAGTTGTAACCGCCGAATGAGTTCTTCCGGCTCTTCGGTGCTTTCAGTTCGTTCTGTATTGCCGTCAGCTTCTTCTCTACCATTTCAGCTCGTCTCCTTCCCAAATGAACCATTCCACGCCGTCCTCGCACTCTTGCAGTTCCAACACCTCGATGTATGGCAGAGTCGCTACGTTATAGATCCCTTCGGGGACAGGCTTGTCATCCCCGATTACTGCGACCTTGATGGTATGGTCCTTTACTTGACTGATGTTGTAAGAGTCGCTCACATATAATCTCTTGTACATTGCTTACCCCCTATAAAAGACTCACAAACCAAAATGCGAAGAGGAATCCCACGCCAGCTGCGCACACAATCATTCCGATGTATGTGACCATGTTTGCGACCATGACTTCGGGTCTCCAGATGTAACTCTTGTTTCTGATCTTGAACTTCATTCCCTTTACCTCTCTTTCCAAGTGCCGTTCTCATAGTTGGTGTAGAATATGTTGCAAGCACTGTCCGAAGGAAGCGGCCTTTTGACTACGCCATAAGAACAAGTGCCGTATCTGGAGCGACCGTCCATCGAAGGGATGAATCTGGGGCAATTACCGCAGTAGAAATGCTCCCCTCTCAATTCATACTCATCAGCCAGGTTTTCGGGGATGCTCTGCGTGTAGGAATACTCGATGTAAGCGCAATGCCCCATTGACATATTGAAGTGGATGGAATAGGATGAATTCAATCCGCAGACTTCGGTCAACGCTTCATTCAAACGGGCTTCAAAATCTGCCGCCGAATCCGACTGTATGACCTTTACTTTTGACATTTTGATGTGTTTCATAAAATAATACACTCCTTCCTTTAGAAGAAGTGTACCGTGTTAGGATTGGTAACTATCGACTATTACCGATACTATCAGTTTTCGGAATACTTCTTCCATTTCCATTTTAGCAAATCCCATGCAGAATACAAGTAAAATGTGCTTTAGAATGTATACATAAAACAGATAGATTGTATCTGCTTTATCACATAAACAGAACACGCCGGATTGTTAGTCCAGCGTGTCTGCAAGTGAATTGTTGGAAGGTTGTGTATTTCTCGTTGAGTACATTATCACTATACACGCATCACTTACGTTTGTCAAACGTGTACAGTTTGTCGGAGTACGTTATGTCCATACCTATGTGGATGCGGTCTGGATCGTTGTAGCGTCCCAGTTCCATGACTGTATGGTACTTGACCATCAGCTTTTCGCATTCAGCCTTGCACCACTCAAAGACTTCATCTGTTACTGGCTGGCCTGTCTTAAGGTCTGCCGCAAGCATATCAAGATGCTTACTGTCGGATATACCGCCAACGAGCTTGTTGTAATTGGCTTCCCGATAGCACGATGTACACAGCATCGCACGTTTGTACTTTGCGTAGTAATCATTCCTAAAGTCTTCACGAAGCCTTAAGAATGTTAATGACCGTTCTGTGAATACGGCCTTGACGCTTCCTTTACAGGATTTGTTTATGGTCTCATCCATTGTAAAGTGTGCCGTGGCCTTGTCTTTGCCGTCCACATAAAAGCTGAATCTGCGACCGCTATCAAGCTTGAGTCTGCACTGGTACATCTTTACCACCCAAGATTATAAACGGCACTTTCGATCATGGCGTTTAGTTCTTCGGTGAGTTCGTAGCCCAGCTTCTTCAGTTCGGTAATAACGTACTCTTTCTTCTGCGCTCCGCTCTTGGGTTCTTTGTACTGCTGTTCGGCAGAATCCACGAAGGTCTGTACAAGCAGACGGAGTTTGTCGTTCTTAATCTGCTCGACCTTGGCGGTTATCCACGCTTTGATGATAGGCTCGATATAAGCTATCAGCGCAACAACTACCGCCGCAAGCAGCTTGCCTATAATCTCAATCATAGTTATACCTCTTCAGCGAAGTCCTCAAGCACCTTTTCAGAGCCTTCCGGCATCCAGTACGTTCCAGGATTTGCGATATTCGCCATGATCTTCGAGTAGATGACAGAGTTGTCATCGGGATGTTCCTCGTCCACTTCAAGGCTGTGGAGATACATCGCCATAAAGAGTTCGGGATATTTTTCAAACATCATTCTTGCTTTGGATTTCATTTGTTTTACTCCTTTAGTCCTAATGCCTTTAAGGTTATGGGACCTGCAATACCGTCTGCGATGAGACCTAACTTCTTCTGCGTCTCGATTACTCTCCTTTTGGTTGCGTTCCCGTAGATACCGTCCGCTTCAAGCGCAAGCATCATCTGGAGGATCTTGACATCCTCGCCCTTGCACCCTTTAGACAAAGTTCTGCTTACTCTCGCTTTACATCTGGCACAGAACACGGAACAGACCGCCCTTCCGTTTGCACCCTCTTTCAGCGGAGCATACATCATCTTTGACCTTGAAGCGTAAGTCCCTACAGAACCGCCGCCATCTTCCCATACCATCAGCCTTATATCAGCATCATAGTATTTCTTAAGAAAGCGTATAACATAGTTGCATATCTGCCGCTCGGTGTTGTATCTGTTCTGTACAACGAAGTACCGCCCGTCCATAGTCACGCCTATAGCGTTGTGAGGACGAAGTGATGTTCCCCTGGCAGAGATGATTGCACCGTTCTTGATAGCCGGAAGATGGTCTATTGCCCATCCGCTGGCTTCATCGCCGTTCGGCAGAATGATATGCTCAATCGTGCTATTCGACCCGTATCCGCAGTCACCGCCCAGCCTTGGTATTCGTAGATACTGGATGGTGTAGCCGGGATTCTGCTTTGAGGACATGAAGTTGAAGTAGCACAGATTGTGTACGATGTCAGCCCCCGTGTCAGCCGCCCACTTATAAAGCGGCTGGCACTTCTTGGGCTTTACCAGATATGCAGTTGAGTCATAGTACAGTTCCCAATCTTTCGGGTCATATACGTTGATTAGATAACTCATAGTTGTTCAGTTGGTGTAATCAGTTGATATACCAACTTGCAACTTGTTGCAAGTTTGGTTGCAAGCTTGGTTAAAGCTTGGTTGCAAGTTGGTTTACTGTAACGTGTTACTGTCTATCCCTTGAGGATGTCCTCATACACAGGCTTCATGTCCGTGTTTTCGGGAGTCCAGTAGGGATTGTCAATGCCGGATGCGTTGGTGGCAAGCTTGCTATAAATCACGCTGATGTCATCGGGGTGTTCGGGGTCTTCCTTGAAGGAGTGGGCGAACATCTCCATGAAAAGGTCGGGGTATTTGTCATATAAAGTACGGGCTTTGGATTTCATGGGGTCTCCTTTACTGTATCGTAGTGACCGTGGGCGTGATAGTCCATTTCGCGCCTCTTGCGTCCGCTGAATTATCCGCCCACACATTTGCTTCCACTTTTGTAATAGTGCCGTTAAAATTGTTCTTCCCTTTATCAAACTCATAATGGCCCGGGTCGATGATGTCAAAAGTATAACCGTTGATTGTGCCTCCCGGCCCGAACTTAATTCCGGGAAAAAGCGCACAAACATAAGAATTATCGAAGTCAGAAGATGTCCCCGCAAGATTGATATACACGGCAAGTTCTGGTACGTTTTCTTCTGTCGCGCCGTCTATGAATTGATTGATCTCGCTATACGACATGGAACTTGTCCATGCGCCGTTTTGGTAAAGGAAATCAATCCCCAGAGTCTCAATCCCCTCCATGCGAGCATCATTTGATTTGAGGGTAAAAATAGTCCCGCCATTGGCAATGTAGTACGCAAAACCGCCAGAGCATACGGTCAAATTGCCCTCAAAGTAGGGGTCTTCCCCCTCTTCGTATGGCGGGGAATAAACGGCGATGGTGCTCTTTATGTTCTTGAGCGTGTCATAAGGGACATCAATATAGGACACATCTGCAACCTCGTCATACATAAGCCAAACAACGGCAACGGGGGACGGATAATCTGTTACCCACGCCCCATTTTCGACAACGAGAGCCTTGCCATCGTCAGCAGAGGTCACGCTCGGCAGTCCCCCGCCTCCACCGCCCCCGCCGTTACCCATCAGCTTCGCCGCTATAAGTGCATCTGTAAGATTACTCATTACTGCGCCCTCCTTACTGCTCTACCCACGCAGAGCCGTCATAGATGTAGACCTTGCCCTTGTCTGCACCGTCATAGCAATACGCTATGCTTCCCTCTGCGTAGCCTTCGGGAAGGGTTTCGTCAGACTTGTACCAAATCTCAACCGCCATTGCCGGAGTGCCGTTCGGGGAAGTCTTTACATAAAATTCTTTGATAGTCATGTGATCTCCTTTAAGACCGATGTCTCATTCGTGTGCCTTTACATTTAAGTGTTTCTCTATCTTGGATATAGCTTCCGACACGGGACCGTTGCATCCCTGTTCTTTTAAGCCCTTAAGACAGGCCAGTACGCCGTAGGTCAGAATGCTTTGCTCGTCCTTGATGTCCTTGACTTCCTTCTCCAGTTCCTTCTGCTTGTCTGTAAAGTGGATGACTTTGGAAAAGTAGCCGTAGAACAGTACGACCAATGCTATGACCTCTGCCAGCGTTTTAATTGTTGATAATTCAATCGTCATTTTCGATGTGTTTAATCCAATCGTCAAAGGTTATATGTTCCATGAGAAGTCCTTCTTGAAAGAATCTATTCTTCTGTCCCATGATTATTTGTGCCTTGACCGCTTCGGACACACTCTCAAACAGGCTCTTAAATTCTTTGTAATATTCTCTGAATCTTTTCTCTACGTTCGCCCTATATTCCTGGTTCTCCTGGTCTATCCATTCCTTTTTGTTCAGCGTGTAGTACGCATCGTAAATCATGTTGGTTGCGAAGAACTCTGCGTCTGACCGCCTGTCACGCTGAAGGAACTGTTTGACCAGTGCCGTGTTGGAGTCCAGCATATTGTTATACGTTTTCAGTATGTATTTCGGATCGTGCCGACACACTGAAGCGTCACGCCACTTCCACAGATAGAAAGGAGTCGGGCAAAACTTCACGTTAGTCGAAAGCTTCTGACACAGGCAATTGAAGTATGAGTCTTCATGTATGGTCAGCTTCTCGTTCCATCTGATATTCTGGTCTATAAGGTACTGCCGCCTGTGTACCTTGCCATGCACAAATGTACTGTCTATATCCCTGTTGATGTATATGACTTCCCCTGTCTGCGGAATCCTTGTCTCTTCCGTGAAGGTGGATACCAGTGAGTCAAAGCCGACCGCCATCTCTCTGAATAGTATCCATAATCCGCAAGCATTGAGGAACATATCATCGCAGTCGCAGAACATGACATACTCTGCGGTTGCCTTATCCAAACAGGCGTTTCTTGTACCGCTCACGCCCCTGTGCGGTTCGTCATAATACTGGATCTCAAACGGGTAGAAATCGAGGTAATTGATATAGTTGTGCGTCCACTGCATCGGCTTGCCGCCATCATTGCAGATGATTACACCGACCTCTTTGAAGTCCACATTCTGCTGAATCGCTATTGAGTCCAGTAAAGGCTTGACCACCTCAAAGCCTTCGTTATAAACGGGTACAAGAATCTGTAATCTCATATTGTTTCTCCTTCTATTCTGAAACAAATCTAATTATGCGGGGAATACGGCATACCACCGATACTGTACACCAGCTTTGAAAACGTCAGTATTGCTATACATCCCCGGACGGAACTCTGTGTTGGATGCCCAATAACCAGCATAGGAAGGAGACCCAGACCCCGTAGGATAAAACAAGGTCTGCGAATTGCTCTGCTGATATGAGCTGCTTGTGTAAAGAGATACGACATATCCGTAGCACATTGCGTCCGTCCCGATGTTTGTTTTCCACCCGTCCGGCGAATACATGAATATAAACGCATGGAATACATTCGCCGTTGTAGCTTCGCCAGACGCATCATACAGGAAGATCATTTGCGGGGGATTGCTGTGCGACCTTGCAAAGCTGATAACGGCTGAACGGCCTTGGGTGTCTGTATCTGGAGCGTAAACCCCTGTCTCTACATCGGCAGCCATGTCCATCGTCCCTACTATCGGATTGCCATTCTTATCGTGAGCGGTAATTCCGGGCATCAGTGCGTCAGCCGTACCGTATCACTTCTCAAGTCTATTAACGGGGTGTTCCCTATTGCGATGTACGGATAGCCCATTTAATTCACCACCACTATGTTGTAAACAGTAGTATTCCCAGCACCGTCTATGATGGTCAAGGGAAGCGTTGTTGCCGGGCTTGCGTTCTGCGACCCGTCACTTTCCACAACACCATCAACAAGGCCGATTGACTGTGCAAAGGCCAGTAGTGCGTTTATTGTTTCGTAGTCAAAGTTTAAGTTTGCCATAGTTTATGCCTGGATGGTCACAGGATTGTCCCATGTGTTTGCTTTTCTCATATAGATGAGGGTCGGGTATGTAGCACTGTATGATCCTGTCGTTCTGTAAAATATACATACCGCTCCCGTATTGCTGCCGCCCTTGGAAACGAGTGCATTGTAGACCACATTCCTAAACGGTGCATATGTTGCCGTTGGAGTGAAGCTGACAAACCGAATGCCATACACGGGCATCCCACTGATGATCCCATCAAGCCATGTCTGCAAATCTGCAAGCGTCCCCAGATTAGAAGATGTTCGTGTGTATGTCAGTTGCGGCTTTACACTGTCCAGCAACGCTTCCAGCTCGGCGGCACTATAATTGATCTTCGCCATTATTGACCTCTACTGTTTCTGCGATGATTGCCTTTAGATTCTTTACAAACTGAATCAGTTTAGTTAAGGTCATGCCATCGCCCAAACCTTGGATAAGGCTCTCTATCCGCTCAAGCCTTGACCGCTTTGCTTCATCATCCGCAAGCACCTCGATGTACTCACGCATGATGGTGTTGTACTGTTCGACCTTCTCTGCCAGGTCTGCCTGCAAATCGTTTATGTCTTCCAGTGCTTCTTCGTAGGGAGTGAGGATATGCTCTATAACGCCGTCAATTGCCTTGTAATCGATTGAAGGTGGGATATTGGATATTTCCCTTATGACCTCGCCATCTTGCCAAATAGACAGCTTTCCGTCCGTTTCAGTTACCCTGTCACACACTATCTCTACATTGCCGTACTTAATCTTCATATTCTCTCTCCTATGCTTTGTAGTAGACTATAAACCATCCATCAGAGCCTTGACCGCCAGCCGCTCCGTTACCACCTTTGCCGTTAAGTCCCCATCCGACACTATTTGCTCCATCCAAGTAGACTGTTCCGCTTTTACCGATGACTGCACCACAACCGCCGCCGCCACCACCACCAGCACCACCCTGTCCACCTTTAAGATCCGCTTTGGTGGGAATGATAGTTGCGTTGCCGCCATCGCCGCCGTTACTTGAGGTTACACTGTCTCTATCAGTGGTAGAATCGGAATTGTAGCCATGCCATCTGCCGGACATGATCGTGCCGTCACTTGTACTCCAATAGGTCTGTACTTCGCCATCAGCACCATTGCCGCCGTTTGCAGCCCCACCGCCGCCACCGCCGCCATTAAGCGGATAGTGAACGTATTGCGGATTGCTTGAAGTCCATCTCCACCATCTTGAGTGGCTTCTGCATACACCATCAGCACCGCTTCCGCCCGTGTAAGTGCCAAGGCTTTCACCATCTGCCCCTCGTCCTAATGCGGAGTAGTCATACGTTGAGTTGGCATTGCGGACATACGTTCTTGAAGCCCCGCCGTTGCCGCCTTTTGCTCCGGCTATACCACTATCACCGTATTTTGGGGTGATGACCGCACCCGTGATAAGGTTGACAAATTCGGCTTCGATGAATACTCCATCGTTCGTGTCATACCCATTCATGGTGCTATGCTCACCGTACACGCCGTCAGCGGGGTCTGTCTCGATTGCGTATAGTGACCGATTCCGTGTAACTGTGCCGCCAGCACCGCCAGTACCACCAGCACCAAGGCTAACGGTGTATGAGTTGGCAAGGGATGATATGTTGAACATTATCATTTTCCCTGGATAACCGCCCTTGCCACCGCTACCACCAGCCAGCCCTTGCTGAATCGAACCTGGGTAGCCAACCCATATACTGGTTTCGGGGTAAAGCGTTATCTTCTCGCCATCGTCAACAGAACCCTGATCTCCTGTTACTCTGAATCCGCTCTCGCCGTACCAGCCGCCTTGACCGCCTTGCGCTCCACCAAACAGAACAACAAGTGCTTTCTTCCCTCTGATTGCAGTTGGCACTGTCCAAGTAGTGCCGCTTAAATCCGACTTTCTGACAATGAGAAAAGAATCGTAGGAGTTGCCAACGTTACCAGGGACCCAGTTGCTTGTCAGCGTCACTTCAGACTTCAGATTACTGGAGAATGTTCTCTTCATCCCCTTGATGTAGCCTAATATCTGTTGCGAGTGGTCGTTGGGGTCTGGAACGGAAATGAGACCGCCAGGCTTTTCCGAATCGGTCAGAATTGCAAGCTGGATCTCCTGTGTCTGGGAGTAGTAAGACGCAAGTCTCGCCAAAACTTGGTCGGAGTTGAGACTCGATATCAGAGTGCAGTTTGCAGCCGTCTTTTCATTGGCCTTGGCATTTACCCCTGTACTCTGGTTTCTTATCCTCTGGATGTGTAAATAAGGCGTTCCAGTTAATGTGCCGCTGCCGCTCACTATTGCCCAATTCGCACCGCTTGAATTGATAGTCAGTCCGCTTGTTACAAGTGAGTGGTACGGCTGGTCGAACCGTATCTCATAGTGGTCTGCGACCGCTTCATTTAGGTTGTTGAAGAGTTCCTCGCTCTGCACTCCGCTTGATGCAAAGAAGGTATGCTCCGTTACCTTGACTATGGTTGCCGGAGCTATGTCCCTACGCTCACCGCCAAGGTATGCAGAGTCTACATCAAAGACTGTTGCGGTCTGCGGCAGATTGTAAGTGAACTCAAGATCCCCGTTTGCGTCTTTGAGTACGGACGCACCGCAAGCAAACAGGACTTGTGTTAAATTCGCCAAACAAGTGTCATACGGAAGCCACCCGTTCAACTGGGTATTTGCCAGAACCGAATCAATGGTGTACGGATAATCACCCATGATGTCAGCGATGATAGTTCCGGCAAGCGTACCAACGTACACGCCGCCCCTATGCTCTACATCATTCAGCAGACCCATACGGCTTTCCATCGAGAACGTGATCTCGCCGCTTCCATCACCAGCTACGGACACATCCACCAGGTAATACTTGCCTTGCAGAGTATCGTCCACATAGTAGTCAATTTCATCTCCGTAGGTGAATTTGGTGAAGTCTATGGTTGCGTAGTTCAGTACGTTGACATAGAGAAGTTCTTCACCGTTATCGTAGAGTTGCACACCGTTTGAGTCGTACAGGGGGAGGCCGTCAGAATCGTACAGGGGCTTTGCCCCCTCGTTGGTGTACACATACTCCCCGTTCTCATCTATGAGCGGCTCGACACCGCCCCTCTCTCGACCCATGATGGTGAAGGATGCAGTATCAATGCTTAAGGTCTCGCTGACCAGCGCATTGTTTAAGACATCCTTCATCGTGCCATGAATCAAGTCTATGTCTTCAAAGGTGAAGACTTGACCGTAGTATTCGCTGTTGTAAACAATTCTGTTTGCCATGTTACATCTCGATTATCGGGAATGACACCTTAACGTATTCAGTGCCGTTGCGTCTGCGGAGGATGTAGTGAAGCACCCTGTTGTTGGAGTAGCAAGTGTATCTTCTCGTCACTCCGTCCACGATGTCTGTTCTGACAGTGAAGGTCTCCGGTCGCACCGCCTGGAGCAGATTGTTCGCCACAGGACGGGTCAAGGGGATGCTCTGGAAGTTCCACTTCATCTTCGTTGCCAGATAGTCACGAATCATCGTACCTCGCTGGTTTCGTCCGGCGTTGGGACCGTCAATGTCATTGTCCGTGGAATCAAGAGTGTCGAACGCCCAATACTCCACAAGGTCGTACCAAACGCCTTTAGCTTCGTTGTAGACTTCAAAGACCATTTATACCACCATTGCCCTTCCGTTCAGCCTTGCACCCCTTCTTGCGCTTTCAGCTATGTCTCTATCACCGATGGACACGTTGAGGTCCTTATCCTCGATAGCACCGATCAGAGCATTCGCAGCCGCAAGGATGGTGTTTATAAGTCCTTCATTGGATGACGCAAGCGTATTCGCCAGCTGGTCTTCGTTGTAGACTTGGGTCTGCCCACCTACGTTTCCGACAAATTCGGGACCTGCTTCTCCTGCAATGAACATTGTACCAAGTTGCGGGATGCCGCCCTCTGCCAGCTTTGGGATAACAGGGATGCTTATCTTGAAGTTATCTCCAAAGATCCCCCCACCGATACTGTTGAGTCCCGAAAGGAAGCCGCTATTGTTTATCTTCTCCGCACCAGCGTTGAACTTCTCGATAAGACCGTTTATCATGCCCTTTGCACCGTCTTTGAATGAGGTCTTAAGGGCTTCAAACTTCGTCTTGATTCCAGTGTTCCAGTCATCAAATGTGCCAAGAATGGAATCCCACTTTTCCGTCCACCACGCCTTTGTGAATACTGGTGCAATGTATGTGTTCCAGAATCCTGTTACGCCATCCCAGACCTTCTTTACGCCGCCGACAACCTTCTCTACGTTCGCTTCCCATCCATCGCCGCTCTGCATAGCTACGGCTACACCAGCCGCTGCAAGAAGGCCAATGCCAAGGACGATATGCC
>Ga0256405_10010777_pt1 | contig 11912 bp, 9 predicted proteins | sample RumenRJG_02DNA_FD_189096 | JGI IMG/M metagenome (GOLD analysis project Ga0256405, IMG submission 189096) | Bovine rumen microbial communities from Lethbridge, Alberta, Canada - RJG_02 | ecosystem: Host-associated > Mammals > Digestive system > Stomach > Rumen | place: Canada: Alberta | collected...
GTTCATCCTGAGCCAGGATCGAACTCTCGTTAAGATTGTTGATCTTGGATCCGATGAGCGTCAGCTTTCGCTTGTTCTCTCGTTTCCATACTTACTGTTGAGATTTGGTTCTCATTTAAAGATTCTCTGCTGCAAAGGAACCATCTTCCGGCCGGCAAGCCGGCCGGAAGCTCCGCTGCGCGGAGCATACGTCTTTCAGACCCTGGCCGCTCACGCAAGCGTGGCGGCCAGTTCTGAAATCCGTGCGTTCCTTTGCAGTTACAGAACGTTCGGGTTTTGTATGTGTTTCACTGTTCAGTTTTCAAGGAACCGTTCGCCGTCTTCTGAATTGTGACAGCCTGTATAGTTTATCAGGTCGTCTCTTTCTTGTCAACAGCTTTTTCATTTGTTTCTTGTTTTGTACTGTCGTTCTTGCGACAGCTCAATTATAATATCACCTGCCTGTGGATCCGTCAACACGTTTCTTCATTTTTCTTGAAATTCTTTCTGATCGCGGCGTCGCTGTACTTTCCCGCATTTTCTGATAGAATAGGAACAAATATCTGCAGGATCTGATCCCAACCATTTCTCAGGAGGAAATCTCTATGAACGTAAGAGAAGAAGTCCGTAAAATGAAGCTCGTCTCGCCCGCCATGGCGTCGACGTCAAATGAAGACCGCAGCCGGATGCTGCGCGGCATCGCTGAGGCGCTGACCGCCGGCAAGGATGAAATTTTTGCGGCCAATGCAGAGGACGTCGCCGCTGCGGAGAAGGAGGGCATTTCGCCGTCAATTATCAAGCGGCTCCGTTTTACGGAGGAGAAGCTCCGCGACTGCCTCGCCGGCATCGACACCATGATCCAGCTCCCTGATCCGACCGGTAAAATCGAACTCGCACGCGAGCTCGATGAAGGACTCACGCTCTACCGCGTCACCGTCCCAATCGGCGTCATCGGCGTTATATTTGAAGCAAGACCGGACGCGCTCGTCCAGATCTCATGCCTTTGCATCCGAAGCGGCAACTGCGCAGTCTTAAAGGGCGGCAAAGAAACCGCGAAGACCAATAAGGTTCTCTTCGATGTCATCAAGGCAGCCGCCGTAAAGGAAGGCATGCCCGCGGACGCCCTGCTCCAGGTCTCCCTGCACAACGAGATTGATGAGCTGCTTGCGTGCGACGGCGATGTCGACCTGCTGATTCCGCGCGGGTCCAACAAGTTCGTTCAATATATTATGAATAACACAAAAATTCCGGTCATGGGCCACGCGGACGGCGTCTGCCACACCTATGTTGACCGCTATGCCGACCAGGACCAGGCTCTCCGCATCATTATCGACGCGAAGACGCAGTACGCGGCCGCCTGCAACGCGACTGAAACTGTCCTCATTGACCGCGCAATCCTCCCGGAATTCCTTCCGAAGCTGAAGGATGCCCTGGACAGGAACCACGTCCGGATCCACGGGACAAAGGAGATCGCGGACCTGACCGGCTGTGATGTCATGGCGGATGACGCGTTCCACAAGGAATATCTCGATAATGACATTTCCCTGAAGGCTGTGCGCGACGTGAAAGAGGCGGTCGATCACATCAACCATTTCGGTTCGCACCACACGGACAGCATCCTCACGGAAAATGAAGAGAACGCCCGGTATTTTCTTTCTATGGTCGACTCCGCCGGCGTCTATCAGAACTGCTCAACCCGCTTTGCAGACGGCTACCGCTACGGCTTCGGCGCTGAGGTCGGCATCAGCACAAGCAAGCTTCACGCGCGCGGCCCGGTCGGGCTTGACGGCCTCGTCACCTACAAGTACAAGCTGATCGGCCACGGCCAGATCGTCGGGGACTACGCCTCCGGGAAGAAGCAGTTCCATCACAAGGACCTCCCTGTCCAGAGCTAAAGAGTTCCTGCGCAGGATCCTGACGTTCCGAATTATATCCGTCCTTATCCGGCCGCTCCTGCATTTTCACACAGGGCAGCTATTCAGCAGAACAATTCAGCCATAAAAAGGCCTTCACTGAGGCAGCTCATTTCTCAAATAAACTGCCTCGGTGAAGGCCCTCTCTATGTCTGTATCCCATTTTTATCGCAGCTTTCAGAAGTTCGCACTGATCTCTGAAGTCCCTGCAGGCGGCACATGCCTCACGACTTCCAGAAATTGACCGGCTCGTAGTCCTGCAGCTTTGCGAGATAGCCGCGCTTTTCAAGCTCACTCTGGATGATATCGAGCACCTGCTCACTGTCCGCGGAAACTGTGTGATAGTGATAGCCGCTCGTCGCGTTAGAGAGCGGAAGACTCTTTCCGCCGGAGATTTCCTCCTCGTAGCGCCGCACATCGAGCCGCGACGCGATCCGCATCGGCACCCTGACGACACCGTATACTCTGTGGTAAATGAACACATCCTCGATCCGGCCGCCGCAGTCGACAATCAGGTTCATCTCGTCCGCTGCCTCCTCCGGCGTGTGATGGACCTTGAACACACGGGTCCTGCGGGTCTCCGGCTTGACGAGGACATACCCGCGGGCCGCCGAGAGGATCTGATGTCCCTCCGCGCGGAGCAGAGCGATATCCTGCACGACGACCTGCCGGCTCACGGAAAACCGCTTTGCGAGCGCACTGCCTGAGACCGGCTTGTCACTCGCGCTCAGACAATCCAGAATTTCTCTGCGTCTTTCATTTCCTGTCAACACTGTCCACCTGCCCTGTCCATTCTATACTCTGTCATTATTATATCGTCCATTGCACACGCAGACAACCCCGCCGCATATTGCAGTTCACACGTACAATTCAGCTCTCAGACTGCATGCAGATGCTTCAGCGAGATGTCGAGAATCGGCGCCGAATGTGTGAGCGCGCCGCTCGAGATATAATTGACGCCGAGATCTGTCAGCGCCGCGATCTTCTCCTTCGTCACATTTCCGGAGACCTCGACCTCAGCCCGGCCGTCGATGATCTGCATGGCCTCCTTCATCGTCTCGTGATCCATGTTGTCGAGCATGATAATATCCGCGCCGGCCTCCACAGCCTCGCGCACCTGGCCAAGCGTCTCGACCTCGATCTCAATCTTGCGGACAAACGGCGCGTACGCCTTCGCCATGCGAATTGCATTTTCCACACTGCCGGCGGCACCGATGTGGTTGTCCTTTAAAAGGACGCCGTCCGTCAGATTGTAGCGGTGATTGTGGCCGCCGCCGACGCGGACAGCGTACTTTTCGAAAATGCGGTTGTTCGGCGTCGTCTTTCTCGTATCGAGAAGCCATGTCTTCGTCCCCTCGAGGAGCTTCGCCGACTCATGCGTGTAAGTCGCGATTCCGCTCATGCGCTGCAGATAATTGAGCGCCGTGCGCTCTCCTGAGAGCAGTACGCGGATGTCGCCCGTGACGCGCGCCATGAGCATGCCATTTTTCACCTCATCGCCATCGCTGACGAAAAATTCAACCTCCGTCGCCAGATCAAGCAGCGTGAAAACGCGCTCAAAGACCTGCAGGCCGCAGATCACGCCGTCCTCCTTCGCAATCAGGTCGACCGTGCCCTTTTTCGGGCCGGGCATGACGCAGTTGCTGCTGACATCCTCACTTGTGACATCCTCGCGGAGCGCGCTCATAATGAGCGGATCCACATGAAGCTTCATCGTAATCGGATCAAACATCTCGTTCTCCTTCTGTCAAATGCACGTAAACCTCCGTGCCGTCTCTCGTCTCTCGCACCAGAATCTCACGAGTCAAGGCAGGCTCGCCGACCCGGACGATATCAGATCTTTCGCGGGCCCGATCTCAGACCGCGTCTGCCTTCGCATCTTCTCTCGCGAATTTTTCTCTGTACTCGATTCGCGTCGATGACGGGCCGCCCTCGCGCTCGATTTCATCCTGTACAAGTCCCGCGTATTCTCTCTCAAGCGCGTCGGCGTCGTTGTACTGGCTGAGATCGACGCTGACCGGGCTGTCCTCGCGGCTGTATGTGCCGAGCATGTCATTTGCCGCACGCTTTGCGAACACGAGTGCCTCGAGCAGTGAGTTCGACGCGAGACGGTTCCGGCCGTGAACGCCGTTGCACGCGCACTCGCCGACCGCGTAGAGACGCGGCATCGATGTGCGGGACTCATAATTGACGCGCACGCCGCCCATGAAATAGTGCTGTGCCGGAACGACCGGGATGCACTCCTTTGTGACATCGTAGCCCTGCTCCTTGCAGTGCTCGATGATGTTTGGGAAATGCTTCACGAGCTCATCGTGCGGAATGGTCCTAAGGTCCTCCCAGACGTGCTTCGTCCCGTCCTTCTTCATCTGCTTCAGGATCTCGATGGTCAGGAGATCGCGCGGGAGCAGCTCATTTGTAAAGCGCTTCATGTCCTTGCCGTAGAGCTTTGCGCCCTCGCCGCGAACCGATTCGGAAATGAGGAAGCTTCTGTCCTCTTCCTCTTCTGAGTAAAATGTCGTCGGATGGACCTGGATGTAGTTGACGTGCTCCGTCTCGATGCCGTGCTTCAGCGCGATCGCGACCGCGTCGCCGGTCAGCTGACGGAAGTTCGTCGAATGACGATAGAGACCGCCGATGCCGCCCGTCGCAAATACGGTGTAATCGGCAATGACTGTGTCTGTCTCTCCATTCTGGTTCCGGATGACAGCGCCGCGGCAAATGCGATGATCCTCTGTGAGTGCGCGGTCCGTCAGTGTGTCCTGTCCGATCTTCACGGTCAGAGGCTGCTCTCCGCCCTCGCGGTCTTCATTTTCCGATGTGAGAATATCGATCATTGTCGTGTATTCCTTCATCGTGATATTCGGGCGCTTCTTCGCCTGCTCGAGCAGATGGCTCGTGATCTCCTTGCCTGTGATGTCTTCATGGAAGAGAATGCGCTTGTTGCTGTGTGCGCCCTCGCGGGTAAATGCAAGCGCGCCGTCGTCCGTCTTTGCGAACTCGACGCCATATCCGATCAGGTCGCGGATCACGTCCTGTGATGAGCGGATCATGATCTCAACAGAGCCCTTGTCATTTTCATCGTGACCGGCCTTCATCGTATCATTGAAATAGGACTGATAGTCATCCTCATTTCGCAGCATGCAAATTCCGCCCTGCGCGAGGAAGGAGTCGCTGCTCTCGAAGTCCGCCTTGGTGATCAGAAGAACCTTCTTGTCCTCCGGCACCTGAAGCGCAAAATACAGTGCGGCACAGCCGCTCCCGACGATCAGCACATCTGTTTTTATCATGTTCAGCTTCTTTCCGCGGCACTGCCGCATTTCATCTGTCGTGTGTTACAGTCCCGGATTATAGCATTGCTTCTTCGGTCTGACAAGACATATTTTTACATATGTCTTGACACTTATCTGGACAGTTACTATACTGTGACAAGTGCCGAATCCAGAGGAGGCGTATATTCTGCAAATCCAGAGATCAGGAAGCCGGTCATGTCAATAGTACAAAACGGCAGACCAATCTGAGCAGATCAGGAAACCGCTCCTCAGGCAGGTAAGAGAACCGGCATATCGGTCTGAATGTAAATGCGGAACCGACTTCATAGAAAGTAATAGAAAGAAGGACAAATCATGACCACACGGGAACTTCAGGACAGGATCATCGAACTGAAAAAAGAAAAGGATGTGTGCATTCTTGCGCACGCCTACCAGAGTCACGACATCTGGGAGGTCGCCGACTACATCGGAGATTCCTACGGTCTCAGCGTACAGGCCGCAAAGGCACCGCAGAAGACGATCCTCATGTGCGGCGTCCGCTTCATGGCCGAGACATGCAAAATTCTCTCACCAGAAAAGCGCGTGCTGCTCGCCAATTCCCTCGCCGGCTGCCCGATGGCCATGCAGATTAACCGCGAGCAGGCCCTGGAAATGAAGAAAGCCCATCCCGGCCTTCCGCTCGTCGCCTATATCAATACGACCGCTTCGCTAAAGACGGTCTGCGACGTCGTCGTGACATCCTCCTCCGCCGTCCGCATCATCAAGAGCATGCCGGAAAATGAGATGCTCTTCGTCCCGGATTGCAACCTCGGCGGCTGGATCCAGGAGCAGGTCCCGGATAAGAAGCTTCATCTTATGAAGGGCGGCTGCCCGACGCACATGCGCATGACGGCGCGCGACGTAAAGATGATGAAGGCCATGCACCCGGGCGCACTCGTCCTTGTCCATCCGGAATGTCTGAAGGAGGTCGTCGATCTCGCGGACTATGTCGGAAGCACGACCGGCATCATGAAATACGCGAAAGAATCTGATGCGAAGGAATTCATCATCGGCACGGAGGCAAGCATCGTCCAGCATCTGCAGTTCGACTGCCCGGACAAGCGCTTCTATGTTCTCTCAAAGGAATGCGTATGCCACAACATGAAGATGACAACGCTCGTCGATGTCCTGCATGCCGTTGACGGCACAGGCGGCGATGAAATTACACTTCCGGATGATACGATCCGCGATGCCAGAAAATGCATTGACCGCATGATCGAGCTCGGAGGCTGAGACGCAAAGGCCGCGCAGATGTATACCACATCTGCGCGGCCGTGTTATCCGGCACGTTCCAGCACGCCCTGATACTGCTCTGACGTCCTCAATTTCAGAAAAGCCCGCAGCTTCAGTACGCCCCGTCAATCACTGCGCGGTTCTTGCCCGTCGCCTTCGCGCGGTACATGTGCCGCTCGCAGCGCTCGACGAGACTTCCGACCGAATCTGTCTCCCGGATGGCCGTGACTCCCACGGAGGCGGTCACCCGGATGATTTCTCCGCCGACCTCAATCTGGGTCTGCCGCACAATATCAAGAAATATGTGTCCGATCTCATTCTCATCACTCTCGCGAAGTCCCGTGAAGATCCCTGCGAACTCTCCTGATTTCCAGCGGCCGACGATATCATTTCTCCGGATATTCTTCCGGAAATTATCGGCGAGCTCCTTCAGATAGAGGTCCCCGACCGGTCTTCCGTAGCGGTCATTGACCCGCTGAAAATTGTCGAGATCAGCTGTCGCGAGCAGGAACGGCTGACCGTAGCTCCTGCATTCCTCTATGCGGCTGCAGATATAGCGGCTGAGATATGTTCTGTCCGGAAGCGCCGTCAGCGCATCATAGGTCTTTCCGTCCGCACTGCCCGCGCGGACATTTCCTTCATTTTTCGAAAGTGCTGAAATTTCACGGAATATTTCGATTCCTCCGACGATGTGGCCGTTCTGCCGGTACGGATAGGTCATGACGAGGACTGGCACGCGGTGACCGTCCTTATGCATGAGGCGCACCTCCGCCTCGCGGTGCCGGCCGTCGTAGATCGTGGCCATCAGCGGGCACATCAGGTTGCAGATATGCCGTCCCTCGGCATCGATGTGGTCAAGTCCCGACTCGTAGCAGGCCTTTCCGATCATTTCCCCGCTCGTGTAGCCGGTGATGCGCATCGCGCCGTCGCTCCAGAAGAAGATCCTGCGGTTTTCATCGACACAGTACACGCCCTCCGGATAATCATTAATGATATTCAGATACAGATCACGCTCATCAAATGTCATGCGCCCTCACCTCCTCGCGGCAGTCCAGCCGCAGGCTCTCATCCTCAGGGGAAGAAAACTCCGCGCAAAAAGCCATTTTCTGATTTCATCTTACCACCAAATTCCTGCATTTTCATCTGCTTCATCCCCCGGTCAGCTGCCGCCGCGTCAAGTATTCCGCGTCTCTCTGCTCCTCAGCAGAAGTTCGTCCCGGGGGTATTGCATTTCATGTTAACTTGTGCTAACTTATGTTCAATTCTATCGTTTTTGTTTTACCGCGGTTTTAAAACCGCAGGAGGTGTTTATGGAAATCAGACAGTCCGCCGAGGATTACCTCGAGGCAATTCTTATGATCAAAGAAAGAAAAGGATATGTGCGCTCGATCGATGTCGCATCGCAGCTTGGCGTCACAAAGCCGTCTGTCACCTACGCGACGAAACGTCTGAAGGAAAATGGTTACATCACGATGGATGAGGCCAACATGATCTCGCTGACCGAATCCGGTATGGCCATTGCAAATAAAATCTACACGCGCCACAAAGTTCTGACCGCGCTGTTCACGCATCTCGGCGTCGACCCGGAACTCGCCCGCGAAGATGCATGCAAGGTCGAGCACGACCTCTCGGAGGAGACATTTGCCGCTCTCTGCAAGCACGCTTCCGAGCTGACAGAGATTCCGCTCGCCGAGGAGGAAGAGGCAGAGCGCGAGGCCGAAATAGCCCGCGCGAGCCGGGCCGCAAAGGCGAAGCAGTGATTCCGGAGGCTGAATTTTATGAAGACTTCAGGCCTTACACAGTACCGTGCCGTCCTCTTTGATCTGGACGGCACATTAATTGATTCGGAGAAGCTCTACCATCGGTTCTGGATGGAGGCCGCGCACGCACTTGGCTTCCCGATGGACGATTCATTCGCAAACCAGATCCGCTCACTCGACAACAGGCTCTGCCGCGCGCTCTTTGAGCGCACTTATCACGACAAAACCGCCTACACCCGGATTCACGAAAAACGCATTGAGCTCATGGACGCGTACATCGCATCAGATGGCATTGCCGCAAAGCCGGGTGCAAAAGAGCTTCTGCCCGCGCTCCGCAAAGCCGGGATCTCCTATTACATTTGCACGGCATCCTCCGTCGATACGGCAGTTCGCAATGCGTTGATCGCGGGCATCACGCTTCCGCGGGAGCATATTATCTCGACAAAAAATGCAGGCATAAAATGCGGGAAGCCGGCGCCGTACGTCTATCTCGCCGCCTGCCGCCAGATCGGCATCCGTCCGGATGAGGCGCTCGCCGTCGAGGACGCGCCGAACGGCATAAAAAGCGCGCACGACGCGGGCTGCGACGTGATCATGATCCCGGACATCACGCAGCCGACAAATGAGGATCTCTCCATGACAAAGGCGATCCTGCCGTCGCTTGGCGCGCTCAGAGCGATGCTCTGCGCGGACCATGCGGACTAACCCGGATACGTAAGATGCGCCCGCCGCCTGGCGCGGATGCTCCGCAAAAAAGCAAAGGTGCCGCCGCAGCGGATAACTGTCCGGCTCATGCAGCAGCACCTTTTCTCTCTCAAATGTTTACTGCCGGTAGCGGCGCTCGCGATCGAGCTCCGCGATTGTATACTCCGCCCAGCTGTAATTGAGCATGTACATTCCACGATACAGCCGGGGGCTGCGGCCGCTCAGATAATCGTAGAGGTCGCAGTGCACCTTCGATATATCAAGGCAGCGGACTCCCCGCTGCGTCTTCACGATATCCTCGATTCCGTACTTCCTCAGCGTCTCGTTCATGCGCATCGCAACTTTCCGGCACCGACTCAGCGTCGTCTTACTGACTGGCTCGTTCTCCCACAGATAAGTGATTGCCTCCCGCGCGGTCAGATACCCTCCGCGGCGGTCCACGAGAAGCGCCAGCAGTTCCTTACTCTTGGCATGTGTAAACAAAATAGCCTGCCCGTCGACATAGATATCAAAGAAGCCAAAGGTCCAGATAAAAATATGACTATTCTCAGGTGCCGCGATGTTTTCTTCTCCCTGCGCTGTCTCTGCCGCGCCAGCTGTGCCCTGCGGCAGGTTCCGGAAGGCAGATGGAACCTGCCTGCGGCAAGGCACGGAAACAGCCGAAGCGGCCGAAGGCACATCCTGCAGATTTCTTTCATTTGAAGTAGAAAGCGCAATGCACCCCTCCGGGTTCTGCGGAGCCTGCCCGGATGCCCCCGATCCAAATGCGGCTTCATCCCACAGCCGTTGTCTATTCCGCGCAGCAATCACCGCATCCGGCCGTGCCTCATCATATGACAGCATCTCATCAACCGTGATTCCGAGTGCTCTCGCAAGAGGCAGCAGCAGTGTGATGTCCGGATATGTACTGTCAGATTCCCACTTGCAGATCGCAGACGGCGTGACCCCGAGCCGATCCGCCAGCTCTTTCTGCTGCATATGAAGTACCTTCCGTCTCGCGCGGATCAAAGCCCCGAATTTCATTGTCCCGTTTCCACTCCCTTCAGGCATCCCCTGCCATTCCCTGCCTCCATGCCCGAAGCAGAAAATTTCATATCCTGCGGCTCAAAACATTCCTGTCACAGAGCTGCACTGCCGTTTTTCGGCCGGGTCGCCCCAAAAATCCTGCATCTATTATAATCCAGTGAAATAATTGAGCAACAGGAAATGCAAAGCTGTCCCGCACAATCTCCTTCCTCCCGTCCGTATAAGCCACGGATTGCTTCGCTGCTCCGCAGCTCCCGCAATCCGAACGAAATTCGCATTCCCGCGCCGCTTTCGCGTCGCTCCATGCTCATTTCGTTGTCCCGCACAATGTCCCGGGCCCGCCATGCAAGCATGGCGGGCCCGGGCCGCTGTGCGGGGCTTATACGGAAAACTGGCTGTTGTATAGTTTCGCGTAGAAGCCTCCCGCCTTGAGCAGGCTCTCATGATTGCCCTGCTCAATAATTTTTCCATCTTTCATGACGAGGATGATGTCGGCACTCCGGATCGTGGATAGACGGTGCGCAACGATGAAACTCGTTCGTCCTTCCATCAGCTTGTCAAAGGCCTGCTGAATCAGGATCTCGGTTCTCGTATCGATGCTCGACGTCGCCTCGTCGAGTATCAGCATCGGCGGCAGTTTCAACATAACGCGCGTGATGCACAGGAGCTGTTTCTGCCCCTGGCTCAGGCTGTCCTCATGCAGCACAGTATCAAGCTTCTGCGGAAGCCTGCGGATAAACTCCCAGCTGTGTGCCTCTTTCGCGGCTGCAATAATCTCCTCATCGGTCGCGTCCGGCTTTCCGATATTGATGTTTTCACGGACCGTGCCGTTCTTGAGCCATGTGTCCTGCAGAACCATACCGTAGTGCTGCCGGAGCTCATGGCGTGGCATGCTGTAAATACTCTCCCCGTCGACGCGAATGTCACCTTTGTCCGCATCGTAGAAACGCATGAGCAGGTTGATCATCGTCGTCTTGCCGCAGCCGGTCGGACCAACGATCGCGACGCGCATCCCAGGCTTCGCGTGAAGATTATAGTTCTCAATGAGCGGATGGTCCTTCATGTAGCTGAAGAACACGTCGTCAATATCAACCGTACCGGATTTCGCACCGCAGGAAACAGTCTCGTGCATGGCCCGATGCCCTTTAGAGACCGTCTCCTCCGGCACCTCAACGCAGTCCTTCTCCGGCTCCTCCTCAATCAGCGCGAAGATTCTCGTCGCGCATGCGAGCGCATTCTGCAGCTCCGTGACAACCGAGCTGATATCATTGAACGGCTTCATGTACTGGTTCGCGTAGCTCAGCATCACCGAGAGGCCGCCGACCGTGAGTCCGCCGCCGAGAATGACAAATGCACCCACCAGCGCGACGAGCGCGTAGATCAGACTGTTGACAAAGCGCGTCGCCGGATTTGTCAGGCTTGAGAAAAATGTCGCCTTCTGGCTGTACTCCTTCAGCTCTCCGTTGACCTTCGCAAAGCGCTCCGACGCTCTCTTCTCATAGCCAAACGCCTTCACGACCTTCGCGCTTCCGACCATTTCCTCGATCAGCGCCGTCTGCTCGCCGCGCGACTCCGTCTGATGGCGGAACATCACATAGGAGTGGTCCGCGATAAATTTCGCGACAAAGAAGCTGAGCGGCGTCATGACCACGACGAGAAGCGTGATCGCAACGTTCTTGCTGAACATGAAAATGAGAGTCGCGACAATCGTGACCACGCCGGTAAAGAGCTGCGTGAAGCCGAGCAGCAGGCCGTCCGAGAGCTGGTCGACGTCCGCGATCACGCGGCTCACGATGTCGCCCGTCTTGTGCGCGTCGAGATACGAAAGCGGCAGGACCTGCACGCGGCGGATCGCCTTCGCGCGAATGTCCCGCACGACGCGGTAGGTCATGCGGTTATTGATCATGTTCATGACCCACGTCGCGACCGACGAGAGAATAATCAGCACAAGAATTCTCGAAAGGTAATATGTCACAATCCCGAAATCG
>Ga0256405_10010778_pt1 | contig 11912 bp, 9 predicted proteins | sample RumenRJG_02DNA_FD_189096 | JGI IMG/M metagenome (GOLD analysis project Ga0256405, IMG submission 189096) | Bovine rumen microbial communities from Lethbridge, Alberta, Canada - RJG_02 | ecosystem: Host-associated > Mammals > Digestive system > Stomach > Rumen | place: Canada: Alberta | collected...
GGTAGACGGGAACGCGGTGTGCTCCGGGTACGCGAAGGCCTTCCAGGCTGCGGCGGCGAAGCTGGGGATCCGGGCGGGCCGGGTCCACGGGATCAAGCTGGACGGCGGCGGCCCTCACGAATGGAACATCGTGTACGCGGAAGGGGAGCCCTATCATCTGGACGTGACCTGGGACGATCCGGTGTTCGCGAAGGGCGTGCAGGGCTTCCGCACCTACGACTACTTCTGCGTCACCACGGAGGAAATTCTGAAGACCCACGGGATCGATCGGGATCAGGAGGTGCCCCTGTGTACGGCGAAGGCGTGCAATTACTTTGCGCGGAAGGGGTATTGTCTGGATCGGTACGAATTCGGCGGGGCGGCGGAGATCATCCGGTTCCAGCTGGGAAACGACACGGTCTACCTGAAGCTCCCGGACAAAGCCGGGCTCGAGGCGGCGTCGGAGGAGCTTCTGAAAAAGCTGAGGATCTTCGAGATCCCCGAGGTCCGGGAGCGGTACAATTCCCTCACGACCTCAACCACCGTCAACGGTACGCTGGCCGTGCGGTTTCTGAAAAAGTAAGCCGCGGCGGGAAGAGCATTCGGACCATCAGCCCGGGAAAGGGCTGTGTGCGGGAGGACATGAAATGAAACGGCTGTTGTCACTGTTCCTTGTTTGCGCGGTTCTGGCGGGGAGCCTTGCTTCCTGCTCGGAGACGGAAGAGAATACCGGAGAGACCACGGCGGAGATTGCGTCTCCCGCTCCGGAAACGGCGGAGTCCGAGCCGGAAACCGAGGCGGATCCCCTGGATTTGATCGAACAGCGGGATCTCGGCGGGCTGGACTTTACCTTTGTGGGAAAAAGCGCCGCCCACGGGGAATGGGAGATGTTCGAGCTGAACGCCGACGAACCCACCGGTGAGATCATGAACGACGCGGTCTACGAGCGGAACACGGTTCTGGCGGACCGGTTCGGGATCCATGCGGTCGGGTACAAAAGCAGCGATCCCGTGGGGGAATTCAAGCGGGCCGTTCAGGCGGGGACCGGGGATTTCGGCGCGGGCCTGCTCCCGGTCAACGACGCCACGACGCTGGGGCGGACCGGAATCCTGTACGATTTCAGGACCCTGCCGGAGATCGACCTGTCCCATGCCTGGTTCGATCAGAACGCCAACCGGAGCCTGGAGTTCGGCGGAAAGCTGTACTTCTCTTTCGGGGACATGAACCTGCAGAATCTGGACCTTACCTGGTGCGTCATGTTCAACAAGCAGCTGGTGGAAAACAACGCCCTGGGAGACATGTACGCCATTCCGGAGAAGAACGAATGGACGCTGGACAGGCTCTTCTCCCTCTCCGCCGACACCAGCCGCGATCTGGACGGCAACGGGGTGTTCAACGCCAAGGACGAATGGGGCCTGGTCACGCCGTACAACCGCACCATGCTGGCCTTCCTGTACGGGTGCGGGGTGGATTTCATCACCATAAACGCCGACGGCTTCCCGGTGTACGACGGGCTCAGCGAGAAGGCCTATGACGTGTACAGCCGCGTCCTGTCCTTCTACTTTGAGGGGACCAACGCGCTGAACGTCAATACCCTGGCCGGTCAGTGGCGCGAGAGCGAGACCATGTTCATGAACAATCAGGTGCTGTTCTATGTGGAGTGCATGCAGAATCTGGCGCGGTTCCGCAACATGGAGGTGGATTTCGGCGTGCTGCCCATGCCCAAGTACACGCCCGAGCAGGAGGAATACCGCCACATGGTCTGCGATTTTCCGGCGGCGACGGTGCTTCCCTCCGACCTGACCGATCCGGAGACAGCGGGATTCGTGATCGAAGCCGTCAACGCGGCCTCCCACCGGACCGTGCGGACGGCCTACGTGGACAAGTGCCTGATGTACAAGTACTCCCGGGACGAGGAGTCCACCGGGATGCTGGATCTGATCCTGTCCACCATGTGGTACGAGCCGGCCTACATTTTCGGCCTGGGAAATCTGACCACCACCATCGGCGACATGGCGGCGAAGAATCAGGACAACCTCGCCTCCGGGCTGAAGACGGTGGAGAAGATCATGAAGAAGGATCTGGGCAAGCTCGTCGAACAGTACGGCGGGGAATGAGGCCCGGCATTCAATCGGAAAACGGCGTAAGCAGAAAGCAGGCATACCGTGAAACGCGGCGCGCCTGCTTTTTTGATGCGATTTGACCGGAAGAACGGTCAGCTTCCCTTCGGAGGGCAAAAAAACGACCGGCTCGGGGGAACCGGTCGGATGGAGGCATCCTGTGTACCGAACAGCGGGCCGGAACAGCCCGGAGACGTTCAGATCTTCTCCAGAATCAGCTTGGCGCAGTCGATCTGGTTGGGGATCACGCCGTTCTTGTCCTTGACTCTCCAGATGTCGGGGGTGATTTCGTCCACCACGTAGACCTTGCCGTCCTCGTCGAAGCCGATCTCGATCTTGAAGTCGATCAGCTGCAGGTCCATGGCGGCCAGCTCGCGCTTCAGCACCTCGCCCACCTGCTCCACAAGACGCAGACCCTCGTCGTACACGCCGGGCTTCATCATGTTCTTCATCAGGCAGAGACGCTCGGTGATCAGGGGATCGCCCTGCTCGTCGTCCTTCAGCGTGACTTCCTTGTACGGAGGATCGAAGGGGAGGCCCTCAGGCAGGGAGAACCGGCGGCACATACTGCCGGCCGTGTAGTAACGAAGCACGAACTCCAGCTTCGGAACCGTGAGCTTCCGCACCTGCATGAGGCAGTTGTCGATGTCGGCGCCGAGGTAGTGGGTGGGGATGCCGTTCTTCTCCATGATCTCAAAGAAATACTTCGAGATGCGGAGGCCGATCTTGCCCTTGCCCTCCACGCTTCCGCCGACGGTGTTGTAGCCGGGGTCGAACATACCGTTTTCGCCGGTGGCGGTGTCCTTGAACAGCAGATTCACAACGCCCGTTTCCTCGTCGAGAAGGACTGTCTTGGTTTTGCCGTCGTAAAGAGTCTTCATGTGGGAGAATTCCTTTCTGCACAGGTTGGTGTTATTATACCATCTTCCAGCATAAAATGCAATCACCCTTCCCGGGAAAAAATCACCAAAAAGAAACCGCCGGAAGGGGAGCGTCCCGTCACACCGCGCCCTCCGGGCCGAAACCGGCGTCTCACACCGGATCATCCCGGTCCATGCCGCAGGGATTGGCACGGGTTTGCGGCGCGCCTGGCGGAAAAAAGCGCTTCCGGGGAAAAAACGATTGAAAACCGGGTGGAAATGCGCTATAATAGGGACATCCCGTCCGGCGCGGAAATCGGGCCGCCGGCACATCTTCCGAAGCGGAGCGTCATCCATGTACGAAACTTTATACAATGAATCACTCTCCCGGGCGGCCTACCGGGTCTGGATCCTCTCCGATCTGCAGCAGAGCCGCCCGGAGAACACGAAGCGGTGCCTGGAGGCCGGAATCACGGATTTTGAAGGGCTGGGGCGCCCGGCGGATCAGATCTGGTATCTGGGTGACGCGGTGGAGGGTGCGGATCCCGACAGACTGAGGGACATGTGCCGCCTGCAGGAGGACGCCTTTGCCTCCCTGGGACTCCCCCTGTGCTACGCCACGGGCAACCACGATTACGACTACGCCCGGACCCATCGGGAGGAGGCCCCCTGGATGCCCTTTTACGAGACGGTGCGCGCGCATCCCGGGTGGAAGACGACGGAGAACTGCGAGGACTTCTGGTTCCGCACGCAGATCGGACCGTATCCCGTCTACTTCCTCTGCGACCACATCTCCCGGGAAAACGCCTGGTGCGTGACCCATTCCCGCGTGCAGTGGGGAGAGGAGGCCTATCCGTATACGGACAAGGACGCCGAAGCGCTCCGGACGAGGATGCATGAGGAGACCATGCCCATGATCACCTGCGGGCACTGCGGCTTCTCCGGCTGCAACCGGGACCACGCCCTGATGGACGAACTGCTTCCCCTGCCTCCCCTGGAGCGCATTCATTTTTACGGTCATTCCCACATCGGCGACTGGGTCTGGGGGAAAAAGGACACCTGGCGCCGGATCTGCTGGGTGGACTGGCACGACGTGCCGCAGATCGACGTGTCCAGCTTCGAGAACATCCGGGGCGAGCACTGCCGGAGCGTCCTTCTGCACATCTACGAGGACGGCGGCATGGGAATCTTCTTCCGGGACCACGACCACCACCGCTTCACGGAGGCCTATTTCCCCGCACGGGAAAACGGACCGGACGGTTGGAACGATATGCGCCCGAAATACGGCGGACAGTAAAAAAACGGCCCCGGACTTTTCCGGAACGGCCGAGAGACAGCAACTCTGCATAAAAGGACATAAAGGAGAAACAGAAATGGAACTGATCCAGAGCTTTTCGGTGGACCATACCCGCATTGTGCCCGGCATTTTCACCAGCCGGGTGGATACGCTGGGGGATTACGCGGTCACCACCTACGACATCCGGCTGAAGCGGCCGAACCGGGAGCCGGTCGTCGACGTGGCCGCCATGCATTCGCTGGAGCACCTCATCGCCACATACCTCCGCAACGATCCGGAGTGGAAGGACGAGGTGGTGTACTGGGGGCCCATGGGATGCCTGACGGGCTTCTATCTCATCCTCAAGGGCAGGCGCGCTCCGGAGGAGCTGTACGGGCTCATGCTGAAGTCCTTCCGGTCCGTGGAGGACGCGGAAACCGTGCCCGGAACCTCTCCCGAGAACTGCGGCCATTATCTGATGCACAATCTGGCCATGGCGAAGTGGTACGCCAAGGAATTCGCCGATTATCTCGAGGCCAACGCCGGAAACAGCGCGATCTTCAAATATCCCGAGGCACAGCGTCTCGTTACGGACGACGGCCGCCGTTTCTTCGATTCCTGATACTAATCTCATTCTAAAAGGGAAAACGCGGCTTCTTGAAAGAAGCCTGGCAAGAACTTTATAAATACACTGGTGCAGCATTCTTCTCTTCGTGCAGCACGGGGTAACGTGCAGTTCACTTTTTCTGATTTTATTTTTTGCACATCTTTGACAGATTGTCTTTTTAGGTTGAGAATAGTATGAGCTTCATCCGTATCGGATCGGAGAGGCTTCCTTCCTCATATAACGCGAATTCAAATATGCAATAAATGTCAGGGGCATGACCGCCGAAAAGCGGAGCCATGCCCCTGTCGATGTTTATGCGCTGCCGATCCTGCTCAGTTCCGGATCAGTTCCCCAGAGCGCGGATCTTGTCCACCGCCTTTTCCAGCTGCTTGCCGATGATCTTCCTCTGGGAGGCCCAGTAGGAGGCGAAATTGCTGTTCTTGTTCGTCATCAGGTTCCGCATGACGAACCAGGGATTGCCGATGCTCTCGTTGTACAGGCACTCGAAGTTGATGTAGATGTTGTCCTTGATGAGGTCCACCATCTCCGCCGTCTGCACGTCCCGGGAATAGCGGTGCTTCAGCGCCACGTCGAAGTAGGCGGGGGTGACGGTGCGCCAGGACTGTGCGGCCAGGGCCTCCATGACGGCCGCGGACATATCGGGGTTCTTCGCGTCGATGGGGATGCTCCAGAGGGAGACCGCGTCCTGGACCCGCGTGCCGTAGGACTGCTGATTCTCGTCGTAGAGGGGGTAGGGCAGGAGTCCGTAGTCGCTCTCCATGTCCGCGAAGGTCCCGATGATCCCGGACATGACGGCGGTGGCGAAGAGGGCTCTGTCCTCCACGAACGCGGGGTAATCGGTGTACCAGGCGTTGTTGTCCTTCGTGGGATGGCCGCCGGGATTCTCCCAGAGCAGGGCGTAGACCTTTTCCACCAGGGAGGCCAGATATTCCTCGTCCACGTCCAGCACGGGATAGCCCTCCTCGTCCCGGGACAGCATGGACACCCGTCCTCCCTGCATATAGGCGTCCGCGTCGTTGCCGCCGTTGGTAACGAGCCCGAAGTAGTCGCCGTCGTCCGCGTTTCCGTCGCCGTTGAGATCGGAATAGATCTTCGAGGTCAGGTCGTACACATAATCGAGGGTCCAGCGGTGCTCCTTCACGACGGCGTACAGGTCCTCCACCTGATTGTCCTCCGCCACCCGCTGGTTGAAGGCGTAGCAGTACATGGCGGAGAGCATGGAGCGGGCGATGTCGCCGGTCAGGAAGTGGAGCTGTCCGCCGACCTGCAGATCGCTGACCACGGACTGGTTCCACCACATGGCGTCAAAGTCGAGATAATTCATCTCATTGAGGTTCAGGAACAGTCCCTCAAGGGACAGGGAAGGGATCCGGGCGGACCATCCGGCGATGATGTCGAAGGAGCCGTCCGAGGCCATGATGGAGGAGCGGATGGCGTTGACGCTGGTGTCATAGCGCTCCCAGCCCTCGCCGATGAAGACCCCGACCTTCACGTTCAGCTTCTGTCCCACCAGGGCGTTCCGCTCGTAGATGGCGTCGTTCACGGCCTCGCCGGTCATTTCCTCGGCCACGACCTCCGTGGGGGAGTCGTCGCCCCGGGAGTGAACGATGACGTCCGCGCCGCCGAAGTCCAGCTCGGGCAGGTTGTCCGGATAGTTCGCGCGGGCGATTTCGGTCTCGGTCTCCACGGGCGTTTCCTCGGAGCTGACCGCGGTTGGATCGCTCCCGACGGCCGGGGTTTCGTCAGAATTGTTCTCGGAGCAGGAGAGAAGAGCTCCCGCCGGGAGAAGCAGGGCGAGCAGAAGCGATATGAGTTTCTTCGTCATCTTGGGTTCCTCCTTCACAGCTTGTGATTCTCTCGTACTGCGCACGCAGTTTCATCGGTCCGACGTCCTTACGCTGTCAGTATAGCATAAAAACACAGTTTTATCAATCGTTCTCCGATATTTTTGTGCGGAATCACGGAATTTTCTCCGAACCGGTTCCGGATTTCTTTTTTCTTACACAGGCGGGAAAAACTTGCGAAAAAAGAAAAAAAGAGGTATAATGAAGCATACCGACCGAACGGAGAAGGGATCCCATGTCAAAGCCCCATATCCTCTTCATCACCACCGACGAGCAGCACCTCCGCACCCTGTCCTGCTATGGCGCGAATACGGGAACGACGCCGAACCTGGACGCGCTGGCGGAATGCTCCGACGTCTATGAAACAGCCTACACCGTCAGCCCGGTGTGCCTCCCCGCCCGGTGCGCCTTCATGACCGGCATGTACCCGCATCACTCCGGGTCGATCTCCAACATCTTCGGCGCGTCCCTGTCCCTCGAGCACCCGAATCTCTTCACGGAGCTGAAAAAGCAAGGGTACCGGACCGCACTGTGCGGAAAGTGCCACTTCATTCCGGTGCCGTACCCGGCGACGCGGGGCGACATGACGCTGGAATACGAGCACTTCACGGCCTATTACCGCCTGCTCGGCATGGACAGGCTCCACCTGCAGGACGATAAAAACAACTCCCTCTGGTATTACGACGACTACGCCAAGGAGCTGGCGCGGCGCGGGATGCTCCGGACCTGCCGGTACGAGGCGCATGAGAATCCGGCAAACCACGGGTACTACGATTTTCCCTTTGACTCCTCCATGCACCCCGACGCGTGGACGGCGCGGCAGGCCCTCGACGACATCGAAAGCCGGGATCCGGGCGAGCCGAGCTTCCTCTGGGTCAGCTTCTCCGGACCGCACTATCCCGTGGATACTCCGCGGGAATACACCGACCGCGTCGATCCCGCGAAGATGGAGCCGCGCGTTTTCCGGGACGGGGAGTGGGATGACGGGACGAAATACCACGCCCGGGGCTACCACGGACCGGGAACCACCGAGGGGAGCGGACACGCGAAGGACGGCGCGCAGAAGAACTACACCGGGGAATACTGGACCGAATGGCGCAGGCGGTACCTCGGCAACATCGCCCTCATCGACGAGTGGATCGGGAGGATCCTGGCCGCCGCCCGGGCGAAGTTCGGAGACGATCTCGCCGTCGTCTTCACGACCGATCACGGGGAGATGATGGGCAATCACTCCCTCTGGGGCAAGAACGGGAGCCTCTATGAGGATGTGCTCCGGATCCCGCTGATCGTCCATGGCCCGGGACAGAGGACGCGGCGGAGGATTCCCGAGACGGTCAGCTCGCTGGAGATTTTCCCGACCCTGCTCGATTTCGCGGGCGCGCCGATTCCTTCCGCGGCGGACGGGATGACGCTCAGACAAATGACCGAAAGAGGCGGCAGGCCGTTCATCATCAGCGAATGCGACAACCGTGCGGCTGTGCTCCGGGACGGGGTGAAGCTCGAAATCAACCGCGACGGGCTCCGGGGCAGGGTATACCGGGAACTGTATGATCTGAAGGAGGACCCGCACGAATTCGAAAACCGGTACGCCGATCCGCGCTGTGCGGATACCGTTCGGGAGCTCACCGGACTGCTGGAGGCCGAACCGTACCTCATGGAGACCGTCTTCCGCGCGCCGGACGGGGCGGATTACTGGCTCGACGACGGCCGCGGGGCGGGACTGGCCTGGAACGGATGCGGAAAGGGGTGATCATCATGCCGAAATACCGTATCATCTTCAAACAGCAGGGCTTCAGGACCGCCGGGACCCTGTATGAGCCGGGGGATGCCGTCGAAGTCAGCTACATGACCGCCACGGACACGAGCTACACCTTCACCGTTGACGGCGCGCGCTTCGAGCAGGACTACGATCCCGGGGTCGTCTCCGGATTTTGCCGGATTGCCGAAAAAAACACTCTTGCATCCCGCCTTCTTTTGTGATATACTGTTAAAAAATCATCCGGGAGGGAGGATGATCGGGCGTTTCCGCAGCCCTGAGAGCGGAGAAGCGTTCCGGCAGACCGACGGGCTGCGCACCGTCGAATGTACATGGTAAGGAGATTTTTATGAAGAAAGTCATTTCCATCCTGCTTTCCGTCCTTCTGGCGGCTTCGTTCACAATCGCGGCAGCCGCCGACGAGACGGGCGAAAACGCCGGTACCGTACCGGGAACGTCCGCGGCGCTCACACTGGACGGCGTCATGGACGAGGCGTATCAGAGCGGTCTCGTCCTCGAGGGCTTCAAGCTGTCCGACGGCGAGCCCGGGGACACCGCCGTCAAGTATTACCTCACCTACACGGCGGACGCGCTGTGGGTGTTCGCTGACGTGCCGGACGATACCCTGGAGACCGTTCTGGAGAACGAGGATCAGCCCAACTACAAAATGGACTCCGTGGAGGTCATGCTGGACCCGGACAACGGAGGCTACAATACCCCGGACGAAACGCCCTTCCAGATGCGCGTCGACTACCAGGGAAATCTGTCCGCGCGTCTCGGCCAGGGAGGAACGTCCCTCTATCATTCCCCCGAGCGGGACGGGAACGTGGATTTCTTTGAGGCCGTGGCTGTGGTTGTGGACGGCGGCTTCCAGGCCGAGTACAGGATCCCCCTGGAGGATCTGACCCCCGGCAGAGCGATGGGCCTCAACATCTGCTACAACGACTGGGACGAGGACGGGCTTGACCGCGTGGTCTACACCACCACGAAGCTGGTGGACTCCTGGTACCCGGAATCCTTCGACTATGTCGTCCTGGGCGAGATCGCCGCTCCGTCGTATGAGTATCCCGCCTCCGGCGCTGACGGAAACGTCATCACCGGTACCGTCATCGGCAACGAGACCGGCTGGGGCGACAACGCCGACGCGGGCGCCGCTGCCGCCTTCGACGGAAATCCCGCCTCCTTCTTCGATCCTCTGGGTGTCGGCGACGGCTTCTGCGGCATCGACGCGGGCGAGAGCTACATCCTCGACAAGGTGGTTATCCTGTCCCGTGAGGGCTGGAACGACCGGTTCGTGGGCGCCATGATCCAGGGCTCCGATGACGGCGAGAACTGGACCACCCTCTGGACCTCCGATGCGGAAGGCACCTATCCCGATTACTGCACCGTGACCGAGTTCGAGAACAACACCGGCTATTCTCAGTTCCGCTACTTCAACGAAACCAACCACGGCGACGTGGCCGAGGTGGAGTTCTACGGCACCCCCGGCAAGGTGGAGCCCGCTCCGGCTGAGGAAGCGCCCGCCGAAGAGGCTCCCGCAGAGGAGACTCCCGCGGCTGAGGCTCCCGTGGACCAGACTCTGGATCAGAAGGCCGAGGCTCCCAACACCTTCGACTTCGGCATTCTGGCGGCCGCGGCTTCCGTGGTCTCCCTCGGCGGCTTCGCCCTGACCCGGAAGAAGCACTGAGCCCCCGCGGTTCGGCTTTATGCTGCATTGACTTTGAAGACTCCCGCCGGTTTATCGGAATGGTTCCCTCCCTCCGATGGACCGGCGGGGTTTCGTTTCCGGGGCGGAGCATGCGTCTGCGCGAAAATCCAACTATAAGGGAAACGCGGTTTCCTGATCGGAGAACCTGCAAGGGATGTGATACTGTTTTCTTTCTATAAAGCTATCTATATGGGTTTTGATCGCAAGATGTAGAAGGCGAATCGCCTTGCGATGAGCTCGCGTACAATAACTCTGATAAGGTTGGATGACTAAATTGGTGTGGCAAGGTTTCGGCTACACATAATTGACATAGTCTGTCCCTATCCATTTCAGAAGTTCTTGCCAGGCATATATGCCTTGGGCTTCCTTTCAAGAAGCCGCGTAACCCCTTAGAAGGGATTTAGTATGAATTGACGACGCAAGAGGCGAAAGAAAGCAAAAAAGGCCGCTCCTGCCGCAGATCGATCTGCAGTGGGAGCGGCTTTTCCGCACCGTGGGCGGAGACGGGGGAAAACGCTCTATTCGCAAGGATTATTGACGGCGAAGAGGATCCCGCGGGACCGCGCGTTTACCGTTTACCTCCGCGCCATCCTCTCGTAGGCGTCGTTGTAGATGAGACAGCTTTCCACGGGGGTGTTGGCGGGGATGTGGTTGCCCACCGCCATGAAGAAGCCGGGGCAGGCCTTGCCGATGTCCATGCACCGCCGGACCTCGTTCTCGATCTGCTCCCGGGTGCCGTTCAGCAGGATACGGGTGTCCGCGTTTCCGATGAAGGCGTGGGTCCGGCCGTACTTTTCGGCGATGTACTTCATGTCCGTGAAGGGCTCCAGCACGAAGGCCGAAACGCCGCAGTCCGCCAGATCGTCGACGAAAGCCGTGTAGTTGCCGTCGGAGGTGTAGACCAGCTTCTTGCCGCTCTCGAGGATCGGGGCAAAGTAGCGTTTGTAGTTGGGGAAGACGTATCTCCGGTACCACTCCGGGTGGATGAAGGGCCCGCCGGTCCAGCAGATGTCGTCGTGGATCATGACGCACTCCGCGTCCGATTCCGCCAGGGCCTCCATGTACCCCTGCATCCACCGGGCGTACCGGTCCGCCACGTCGCCGAAGCCCTCCGGATCCATCCCGGCGGCCGTCAGGAGCATGTCCCAGCCGAAGAGATCGATGAGCCCGCTGACAAGGGTGGTGTAGACGCCGGTGGTGGCCACCTCCTCGGGGAGCTCCCGCCGAATCCCGGCGTAGTGACGGCTGAAATCGTCCCTGGCCGCCCGGATGTCCACGGCTCCGAAGACCTCAGCCGGATCGAAGGCCAGCACCTGTTCCGGATCGTCGAAGGGGCAGGAGACCGTCCGGTCCAGATCCGCGCTGTTTTCCGCGTAGGCGGCGTGGCCCATCCGGGTGTGCAGATTTCCGAAGGGCTGACTGCTCACCAGGGTACTCCAGCAGAAATCGTAGTGCCACCTCTGCCGGAAGATCAGGCTCGCCCGGTGACGCAGCTCCCCGGGGCTGTTCTCGTCCAGTGGCAGGCCGCTGACCAGGCGGAGCATGGGCGTGTGATAGGATTCTATGGAGTATTCCGTTCGGGGGACGCGGGAGGGCATGTCGAGATTCAGGGCCGCCCATCCGTCGGCGTATGACATGGGGATCCGCTCCTTTCCGGCTGTCGGGGCCGCATGGACCGCCGCCGCTCCGGGGATGTTCAACCGTATTGTACCATAAACCGGCGCCGGACGCAAGAGGGGAC
>Ga0256405_10010780_pt1 | contig 11909 bp, 8 predicted proteins | sample RumenRJG_02DNA_FD_189096 | JGI IMG/M metagenome (GOLD analysis project Ga0256405, IMG submission 189096) | Bovine rumen microbial communities from Lethbridge, Alberta, Canada - RJG_02 | ecosystem: Host-associated > Mammals > Digestive system > Stomach > Rumen | place: Canada: Alberta | collected...
AGCGGGGCTAAAACCACGCCCCGCAATTGTAAGACTATTATCAAAGGCGCCGTTTTTTAGGCGACTGATTGATTTTTGTCCGCTAGGACAAAAACATATGGATATCTTGTACTTATATCGTGTGAGCGAAGCGATGCCGTCAGGCATTGCAGTGATTAGCGTGTTTTTCTTTTTTGGTTCGTTTTTTCTTTTTGCATCAAGACAAAAAGAAAAAATGAACTTCATATCAATAATATGTATTATGTACGACAGAAAGGAGAACATAATGTCAGTAAATTTCAGAGGCTCAAAAACGGAACAGGAACTAATAAACGCTTTTGCAGGCGAATCAATGGCAAGAAACAGATATACCATGTTTGCTTCAGTTGCCAAAAAAGAGGGTTATGAGCAAATAGCCGAAATTTTTGAACAAACTGCCCGCAATGAATACGAACATGCAAAACTTTTCTATAAACACATCAGTACAACCTCTGACGGTCATGTAGATTCATGCTATCCGTTTGAACTCGGCACAACGGAAGAAAATCTTTTGAGCGCAATAGAGGGCGAAACCGAAGAATTTACAAATCTTTATGCCAATGCCGAAAAAATTGCACTTGAGGAAGGTTTCGATTCTGTTGCCTCAACTTTTAAACACGTAATAAATTCGGAAAAACACCACGCTCAAAGATACCAAATGCTTTATTACAACCTGAAAAACGATACCATATTCAAGAAAGAAAAAGAAGAAAAATGGATATGCAGAGAATGCGGTTACATCCACGAAGGAAACAGCGCACCTGATTACTGTCCGAACTGTCATCACAAAAAAGCATATTTCCAACTTTTATGTGAAAAATACTGATTTTGGAGGAGTATCATAATAACGCAAATTATATTATAATAAGTATAATATGAGAGCAAAGTGGAAAATTATCACCATAACGGGGTTTGCGCTGATTTTGAGTGCAGGCTACATTTGGGGTATCCCTGCCGTTGTCAACCTGCCGAAGCATCGGTCTGAAATTGAACAAAAAATCTATCAGACTTCAGGCTACAGAGTAAAACTCGGACAGGCTAAACTTTCTATGGGCGGATTTCCGTCGATTTGGATAAAAAGTGATAATATTTCAGTTATCAATAAAGACGGCTCAAAAGCACTCTCAATAGATAATCCGAAAGTTAAACTCAAACTCTTTCCTCTCATATTAAAAAAAATTGAAATAGCACGAATTTTTGCGGACAAAGAATTTGCAAACTTTGTTTTCACAAAAGATAAAAAATTTATGCTCGGAGATACTCCGATAAAAATTGAATCACCTGACAGTCAATTTACACTGTCCAAAGTTAATCTTGACATTGGGGAATACAGTCTTAATCTTGACGATAAACTAAATAACAAAAAACTTGCTCTCAAGGGGGACTATCTCAAAAATGCCAAATTCGTGCTTGACGATAAAATTAAATTTTCCACAAAAGGAAATTTTATGGTCGAAAACAATGCAACACCGTACTTCGCCGATGTTGAACTTGACCTGCCTTTAGACAGGTTTAATGATGACAAATTAAAACTCAAAGGTCATATAAAGGATTTTGACCTTTCAAGTATCTCTTCTTACGCTCCTGTCCTGACAAAAGGGGTAATTCAGCAACTTAAAGGAACTCTAAATTTTGATGCAGATACAAAAGTTACAAAATACGGGCATAAACTTGTTAATCTGTCTCTTTGGACAACAGGGCTTGAGGTGATAGGCGTTGATAAACCGTCACAGGTAATTTACCACGATAAACTCTCAATAAACACAAATTTTGAAACCATTGCAAACGGTGTAAATTTTAAAAACACCGCTCTTGAATCAAAAGATTTTAAAATCAGCGTGGACGGTAAAATCGCATCTTCGGGTAAAAAAATTCCGGTTCTTGATTTAAAAATCGGCATAAGACCTGCAAAACTGCAGGATGTTGTAAAAGTTCTGCCGTGGTTCAGGGAATTACCTCCTGAAATGGACTTTTACAAGTTCAAAGAAGCAACACTTTGGGGCAGAGGGGAAGGTCATCTTCATATCGTCGGCAATGGCGAAATGCCAGATGTTTTCGGGAAAGTTAAACTCCGAAACATGCATCTTGTAAACAGGCATCTTTTAAGACCTGAAGGTGGCAGGGCTGATTTGGATTTTGTCGGGCAAATTATGAAAATCAACGTTTTTGTTCCGATTACCAAAAAAGAAACCGTATCCGTTAAGGGTATTGCAAAAATTGACGGTTCAAAATACTCAGAACTCGATATAAAAAGTACAGGTAATATTCGTCTTGAAACCGCAAGAACAGTTTTAATGCCTTTGCATCAGATGTTAAAGTTTAAACTCGGACCTGTTCCTGTTATGGAGGCGACCGGATTTGGTTCAATAGATTTGCGTTCTGCAGGCAAAAAAATCGATCCGCATTTGTTTGGGAATTTAAAATTCTGGAACGGCAATGCACATTTCACCCAAATTCATAATCTTGAATTAAAAAATGCTTCGGGGGAAATTTTATTTGACGACAGGAATGTGACATTCAAAACAAGTTCAGGAACAATAAACGGCAGACCGACAAAAATTGAAGGCAAATGCAGTGTCTTTGGCGATATGGAAGTTCAGGCTGAAACAAAAGGGCAAAAAATACCGGATATGATTAAGGTTATTGAGTCTTCACCCGATATGGCAGAGGTGCGCAAAGCCGTAAAACCTTTTACTAAACCTGACGGCATCGGCGATTTGTACCTGACAATTTACGGCAAAGTCAAAGATGATGTCACGGTGATAAAATTCAACGAAGACCTGTTTGCCAAGGGCAAAGTCGTACTGCATAATGCTACAACCGTTCTCGAAAATACTTTCATTCCGTTTAAAAACGTAAACGGGGATGTCAATTTTGATAAGCAGGATGCAGATTATGACATAACAGGATTTTTGAACGATTCAAAGATTCATGTCAAAGGTACAGCGAAGAATATGTTAATAGACCTTGTTGCAACGTCTGACAAGTTCAGGCTTATTAACCTTTGGGACGCTATGAAGCCCAATATGTTTGTACCGTTTAAAAAAGATTTGGGCGAACTTGAAGTCGCATTTACAGGTAAATACAAAGGAACTGCGGACGCTTCAAAACTTGACTATGACAAAATTTCGGTTGACGGAAAAATCTTACCTAATATACACTCATCAAACCCGATAAAAACAAGCGGAAGCGATTTCAGCGTCAGACATTCCGTTTTGAATGTCAAAGGTTTGAAAGGTCTTTTTAACGGAACACCGTTTAATCTGTCGTTTACGGGATCGAATATTTATAACTTTATGAAGATAAAAGATGCAGTGTTTGATTTTGAGAACTTTAATATTGCCTCAATAAGCGATATGAAAGACCAACTCCTTCTTCCTGCGGAATATAAAAAAGAAATTGACAATATAAAAGATTTACAGGGACATATAAACATCAAAGGCACAATTAAAAACGGCGGAATTTTCTCTGATACCGACCTTAAAAATATCAGTTTCCGATATGAACCGCTTGATGTTGTTATTAACGTATTATCAGGCAACGCAAATATGCGCGGGGACAGTCTGTATTTAAGCCGAGTGAATTCAAAAGTGAGTTCAATGCCTGTTTATCTGAACGGGAACATCTCGAATATTTTGCAAAATCCGAACCTGAATCTTTATGTTTCGGGCAAATTAAATCAGGAATTTTTTGACAAATTTGTTAATGCAAAATCGGTTTATCCGATTAAACTCAAAGGGGATGCCAATTTTAGTTCAAGACTTGGCGGAACTCTTGATAATATTCACGCAAATTCCACTCTAAACGTCAAAGAAAACTCATCAATTTATTATATGGGTGCAACTTTAGCAGGCGCACCGTCAGGCGCAACAGACATTGACGGAATTGCGACAAACCCCGTTTCAATTCATGCTGATACCGTTTTAACCCCGAACAGAGTAAAAATCAACGCTTTTGATTACATTCAGACAATAACTTCGCAAAATAAAAAAACATCACAGCAAAAACAACTTTCGATGTCAGGTGCAGTTTCCTTTGTGAAAAATAATATTCTGAAATTTGAAAACCTTAAAATAAAGACTTTTGAGCCGACTGATGCAAAAATATTTAATATTATTCTTAAAAAACCGACCATAAAACAGGGTATATTTATGACCGATATGGTGGTAAACGGCACATCTCTTGCTCCTTATGCTCTCGGCACTCTAAATATTTCAAGCGTTGATATTCCGCTTTTTGACTCAACAATTCGTGATATTGATATTGATATGCAAAAAGATTACATCAACCTCAATGCCAAAGGAGTTATTCTCACAAACGATATTACGACTTATGCAAAGATAGTAAACAAAACCACTCCGCCTTATATAGTCGAAGATTTTAATGTTAAAACAGATGTTTTAGACCTGAATTTAATAGCAAACACCTTTAACGATTATGATACAAATAAACTCAAAAACCGAGAAAAATCGGGAACTATGGCAATTTCTCCCGAACAGGTTATAATTAAAAACGGACTTATCAGTGCCGATAAAATTCTGATTAAAAAAGCGGAAGCGACTGATTTTAATGCAAAGGTTACAATGGGCGAAGACCACATTCTGCACATAGACAAATATGCCTTTAACCTTGCAAACGGAACGGTTGACGGCGATATAACCGCAAACCTTTCTACAATGGAATCAAATGCCACAATGAATATCAAAGATGCCGATGCAGAAATAATCAGCGAAAACTTCTTTGATATGCCGGGGCAGATGTACGGACTTGTAACGGGCGATTTGAGTGCATCCTGCAAAGGTTCAAACAGTGTTGAATGTTTAAACACCCTGAGCGGAGAAGGTTCTTTTAAAGTTAAAGACGGTAAAATGCCAAAACTCGGCTCACTTGAATACCTTTTGAAAGCGGCAAACCTTGTCACAGGCGGTATTACGGGTGTTAGTGTAAACGGCATAATTGACCTGATTACTCCGTTAAAAACAGGCAACTTCTCACAAATAAGCGGAAATATTAAGGTTGAAAACGGTGTTGCAAACGACATCAACGTGTATTCGCAAGGTAAAGAACTCAATATGTACATGACGGGGAATTATAATCTTTCAACGCTTGTTGCGGATATGGAGGTTTACGGCAGTTTGTCAAAGAACTTCTCAACCTTACTTGGCAGAATCGGTAATGCATCATTGAATAGACTCCTGAACAGAATTCCGGGAATAAATATTAACGACATCAACCCTGAATCAACAAGCAATATCAATAAAATTCCGAACTTTAACAAGGAAAATGCGGTGCGTGTATTCAAAGCCGATATCTTTGGGGATATCAACGGAAGCAATTACGTTAAAAGTTTCAAATGGATAAAACATTAAAATATTTTGGTGCAAAAAATTGCACCCTACACAACTGTACATGCCAAGTAATGGCATGACACATTTTAATTCGACTCTCTCAAAAGCAGAATTGTTTGTCTGATTTCGTTTTTCAGATATCCCATCTGCTCACGCAGGTTGTTCGGGTTGTAAATATACCCTTCACTGCCGTAGGAAAGATACGGATTATATTTTTCCGCTTCAGTTCTTAAAAGTGAAATCGAACGGGAATGAGTATTGAGTTCCAAAAGTCTTTTGTAAGAAATGAACTGACTTTCGGGCTTTCCTGCATATTTATCTCTGAAATAATCCACGCTCTTATTAAAATAATAAACCTTTGCATTAAATATCTGAACATTTTTGTTTTCATCGAGCATGTCGTAAATTTCTTCCAAAATCGGGATAAATTCATTGAGGTCGTTTGCATATTTTGAAGTTTTGTCGGTTTTTAGAATAATATTCACAAACGACGGATCTTCAATCGGCGCAGGTTTAATCTCTCTTTCGGAATTAAAATCCTTTGACGGGATAGGCGAAACAGAAGCAGGAGTATTATCCGTTGCTTCCTCATTAGTCCCGTAATCTCTTGTCAAAACAGGCAGAGTTCCGACATAACCTTTTCCCTCAACGGGTAGTTTGGCTTTGCAAAGCGCAGGAGTCCCCTGAACAATTACAAGCGATAATAAGATTAAAAAAAATGCGCACTTTCTCATACAAACATTATAATAATTCTTTAAAAAAAATCATCATTTGTTTACATTAAACTTACATTTCTTCCAAAATTAAAGTCGGTTCGGGGATAGATGTTTGATATTCAATATCCAAATCAAGTTCCTGTGCTTTCTGTTCATCGGCAAGTGCCTGTTTTTCCATTCCTAAACTTTTATAGACCTGCGCACGTTCGTAATAAAGACGGTTTTCTATTAAATGAATTTGGTCATCAACCGATTTTTCGATTAATTCGTTATAAATTTTCAGTGCATTTTTATACTCTCCTATGTTGTACAAAAATTGCGCCTTATCCCATAATAACGAATTTTTTTCACCCTCATCCTTCGTTTTTTCAATTTCGTTATCAAAATCATCAATAGCAGATTCGTAATCGCTTAAAATATATTTTATATAAATTTTATTATCAAAACTCATACTTTTATATTCGTTATTTTTCAGTTGATAAGCCCTGTCGTAATCTGCTATTGCACCTTTATAATCTCCGTCATAAAATTTTGCATATCCGCGCAGTGAATACCACTGAGCATCAACAGGCAGTATCTTTGACCAAATTGTCGTCATTTTAACGGCATCGGAATATTTACCCCTGCTGATTAAATTCATTGTTGTTTCATAGGGCGAACCTATCCACAAATATATTCCGCAGATGACGGTTATAAGAATAAATATTTTAAGGATTTCAAACTTAAATTCTCTGTATGACTGGGTTTCAATAACATTTGATGACGGGAAATGAGTTCTTTCAAATTTCCCGTACTTCTTTTTCAGGTAAAATTCAAATAATAACGAAATTATTCCTAAGATTACAAACGGTAAAATAAACGCAAAAACGATTATCAATATTTTTGCGGTGTTTTCTTTAAAAAGGTCATAATTCGGGAATACAAAGCCGTAAACCAAAACAAAATAAGATAAAAGTACCGCTATTGTTGAAAATCTTTTGAAATTTTTGATTACTTTTCTGAGAGAGTTTAAGGTTTCATCAGAAAAAGTTGCACCGTATTTGTACCCTGCAAATGTGTTATTTATCGATTTTATTATGGTTTCACCACTGTCTGTTATACTGTAAAAGTTGACCGGTGAATGTTTATACAGCCATTGTAATATATTTAATTTAGCCATGCCGGTTAATTTTAATCCCTCTTGAAAGTATTATATAATAAACGATTTTATGCGATACCGCTGATTTTATAACAATATCCAAAATCATTATGTTTATTGAATTTCAGCTGAAAAAATTTTTATAAAATTCTTAATAATTTGTAACAAGAAAAATTTTAAACTCCAATCCAGTGTAAATGACCGATTACAAGTCCGAAAACTGCTGAAACTCCAAGGTAAAAAAGCGGATCACGTTTTTTGATAAAGCCTGTTATCAGAAATACTATAAGGCATAACATTCCCAAAAGATGAAGGTTTGACGAGAATAAAAGTTTTATCCCGACAGCCGATAAAAGTGCGCACCCTGCAGGTTTAAGCGCCTTAACAGCACTTTTCACATAACAATTTGTTTTGAATTTATCGAGAATTTTATAAACTATTGAAACGAAAATGAATGACGGGAGCATAATAGCGAAAGTTGCAACGAAAGCACCCGAAATTCCTCCGCTTATAAATCCGGAAAACGTTGCCATATTAACCCCGACAGGCCCGGGGGTAATTGATGATAACGCAAGCATATCGGTAAGTTGATTAATGCTGAACCATTTGTATTTTTCCGCAATTTCGTATAAAAACGGCAAAGTTGCATAACCGCCTCCAAAAGAGAACACTCCTATATGAAAAAATTGCAAAAACAGGTAGAGATAAAGTTTAATCATTTTTCATCCTCCTGTTGTTTACAAATTGTGCTCCTATACCTATGATTACGGCTAAAATTACGATTAAAGCCGGAGAAATTTTCCCTGTCAACGCAAGCGAAAGACAAAGAATATAAATTATTGAAGTAAATCTGTCATTAACACATTTTGACCACATCTCCCTGACTGCAAAGCACAAGAGGGCAATAACACCAATTCCTACGCCCCAAAAAATATAATTAACGTGATTGTAATGTACAAGTTCGGACAGGATAGATGCAAGAAGGACAATTACCAGAAATGCAGGCATTGTAACCCCGATAATTGAGGCTACCGCCCCTTTTGTACCCAAAAGTTTTTTACCTGTGAAAATTGCGGTATTTACTGCAATTACCCCGGGCAGACTTGTGCTTATCGCATAATATTCGCACAATTCATCGGAAGTTATCCAGCCTTTTTTATCCACAAGTTCGGAAGTTAAAAGCGGAAGAATTACATATCCGCCCCCTAACAACAGTGCGCCTACCTTGAAAAATGTTAAAAATATTGAGAAAAACGATTTTTCCATAACGTAATTATACAATTTTATTGAATTTTTCGGGTTATGTTAATATTTGTTAATAAAAAGGCAATTTTCATAAAGCAAAAAACTTTATAGAAATGTAGGGTTATTAAATTGTTTTGTAGGAAAGGTTATTTTTATGGGAAACGAATTAACACAGGTAGGGAATGTATCAACAGCAACACCGGTAAATTATGGAACGGGGATTAATACAGGTTTCAATACAGCAATGCCGAACAGTCTTTTTAGTATGCCGAAAGATTATTCAAATGATATGATAATGCCTGATTTTTTAAAAACAGGCAACATAACCGATGAACAAAGAGCAAGTATTTTCGGGCCGATGGCGGTTACAAATGCACAGGTTGCACAATCACAACAACCTGCACAAAATCCGTATCCGCAACAGGTTCAGTATTCTCAGCCACAAGCGCAGTATCCGCAACAACAGGTTCAGTATTCACAGGGACAGGCTTATCCTCAACAGCAATATCCTGCACAATATGCACAATATCCGCAACAAAATCCTTATGCACCGGCATTTAGCGGTCAGGGACAGCCTGAACAGGTTCAAATGACTCCGGAACAAATGAGCGAATATTATGAAAAACTTTTGGCGGAAAATCCTAACATCAGAATAACGGAAAAAGGTAATATTTATGAAGTTTCAGACACCGGCAAAAGAATAGGTATTCTTGGCGGTATTTGTACGGCACTTGCCGGCGGAATTAAAAAACTTTGCACCGGTACGGCTCTCAAAAGCGCATTCAATTTAAAAAGTCTTGCAATAAAAGTTCCTGTTTTGGCACTTGCAGGCTGGGCTGTCGGCTCACTTATCGACGCTTTTACAAACAGCAAAAAAGCTCAACAGGCAGATGCACAAACTCAAAATGCATAATTTATCCCCTTTTCAATAACCCTATAAAATAAACGGACAGGAAATCCTGTCCGTTTTTATTAATGCTTCGTTGCGAAACACCACACCTTGCCTGTAAAAAATGTAAAATAATTAAATTCTGTTTTTCCAGACTCCACCTTTGCGATCAACTAATGCGTCATAGAAAGACCAAATTCTAAAAACACCGGTCAAACCCAAAACAGCGTGAGTAACGTTTTTGTCATAACTGTTATCATTAACAGCCTGACCTATCCCCGGCCATACTATCAAAGACAACAAACTTGCACCAACTGATTTACCGCTGACTTTACCGTTTGTTCCGTGCGTTCCGGCAAATGACGGCAACCCCAGACTCAATGTCATAATCGCAATAAACAAAACAACAATCTTTTTCATTTTTTTACTCCTTATTAATCAAACAATGCATTAATTTTATCCGTTATATCCTGCGGATCAATTTCGTCCGTAATCTTATTCACATCCTGTGCTATCTGATACAGTTTAGCAGCCTCAATTTTATCGCCTGTTATGGCTATCGAACGGGCGAGATTAAAGTGCGCAAGTGCGTAATTAGGGTTATTTTCAACTGCTTTTTTAAACATCTCAATAGCAGGCGCAACTCTGCCCAAATCGTCAAGATAAATTACCCCCAAATTGTTATAAGCAATCGCATAAGTGTTATCGTACTCAATTGCGTGTTCGTATTCTCTTATGGCTTCCTGCGTTTCGCCCTGCCCCCAGTATAAAAATCCAAGATTACAATGAATTTTTGCATTTTTAGGATCAAGTTCCAGTGCGTTGCGATAAACCGTCAGAGCATTTTCGAAATCCTCTTTGTCATAAAATGCACTGCCCAAATTGATATAAATATCAATATCCTCAGGTGTCATTAAATATGCGCTCTGATAAGAAGTAATCGCAGCATCAAGGTCATTTTTGGTTTCCTGAAATACAAACCCCAAGGTCTGATTTACAACACTTGTCCATTCTTTGCTCGGGTTAAGGGTAATTGCAGTCTGAAAATGCGAAACAGCACCATCTACATCACCTTTTATGTAGAGAATATTTGCCAAATTTGAGTGGAATTCGGGCATATTCGGCATAATCCGAATAAGTTTTTCATAAATTTCAACCGCATTATCATAATCGCCCAAATCTTCGTATGCCCTGCACAAATGACGGTATGCAGGAATGTTCAGACTATCTAACCAAATTGCCATTTTGTATTCGGTTATTGCATCGTCAAATCTGCCCAAAGAAGAATAAATATCACCCAAAAGGCAATACAAAGGAACAAACCCCGGAGCCTTTTCTATTGCTTCAATATAAATATCAAGTGCCTGATCGATTCCTTTTGTCTGAACTGCAAGATAACCTTTAAACAAAATCGGCAGAAATTTTATATAAGACAAAGATTCTTTTACTCTTTTTAATGCGTCAATGTCAAACGGCAGTGTAATAATTGACATAACATTTTCATAAAATGCCTTTATTTTGTTTTTAAAAACTCTGAAAGATGATACCTGATAAAGACTTTTTAAAAGACTGTGAGCGCACGAACTTGCAAACGGTGAATATTTTACGGCAAGTTTTGCGTTATCTACAGCATCAGTAAATCTTGCTTTTTTCGTATAAGTTTCTGCAAGCATATAATAGGCTTTTGCGTATTTGGGGTTTCTTTTTATTGCAGTATTAAAATAGTTTACCGCCTTATCCAAATCCCCTTTATGATACTGCGCAACTCCGATTTTGTAATAAAGTTCCGGAGTGTCAACCGATTCAAGAGCCATTTGATATTCGGTAATTGCTTCATCAATATACTGACTTGATGAATATATATCAAGATGCCATGTCAAATACAAATCGCCAAGACGCAGGTGCAGCTGCGCATTTGTCGGATCCTTCTGAAGCCCTATCTGGCATAATTCAATGGCTGATTTTACGTTACCCGTTCTGACTTCTTTGTCTATCTGTTTATCAAGTATGGTTGTATTCTTTTTCATATCTGCTCTTTACCACATTCTAATTAATTATATTTAAAAAATCAAGTTAATTAAGATATTTTTAGACTATTTAGAAGATTAAGTATTGTCATTGTTGTACATGCCAAGTAATTAGTAACATGTTTTATTTACATAAACAATATTATCGGTATCAGATAATATTGTTTAATATCTAAAATAAATATGCCCCATTTCTTTGACCGCAAAGAAACGGGGCACAAAGAAACTCCCCGACCTGCACTTCGTTCGCTAATAAATTGTAAATGCTCGAGTATAAGGCGGATAACTCGCTACCGCTCAAACAAATCCGCCTTTGATGTTCTCTCGCATAACATTTATTGCTCACTACGTAAAGGTCGGAACAGGCTTTGCGTAGTGAATTAAACATTGTTTACGAAACAACAACAGGGCGGGATTTGTCTGAACGAAGTGAGTTATCCCGCCTGATTGTGGAGTAATTACAATGTTTTATGAACGAAGCATCAGCCTGCGGGTTTCTGCTTGGTTGCTCGCCATCGACAGCACTCC
>Ga0256405_10010781_pt1 | contig 11909 bp, 4 predicted proteins | sample RumenRJG_02DNA_FD_189096 | JGI IMG/M metagenome (GOLD analysis project Ga0256405, IMG submission 189096) | Bovine rumen microbial communities from Lethbridge, Alberta, Canada - RJG_02 | ecosystem: Host-associated > Mammals > Digestive system > Stomach > Rumen | place: Canada: Alberta | collected...
ACAGGCTTCGGTCGCACAGGAAACCGCTTTGTGGCTGATCTTGTTCTGCCGGATATACTTGTTCTCGGAAAGGCTCTGACAGGCGGATATATAGGTCATGCAGTTACAGTAGCTAACCGCAGAGTATGGGAGGGATTTATGAGCGATGATCCTACTCATGCTTTCATGCATGGACCGACATTTATGGGAAATGCTCTTGCTTGCTGCGCAGCATTAAAATCCATAGAGCTGTTTGAACGAGAGGATTACATTTCTAAAATACGTCGTATAGAGGAGATCACCCGCCTTGAAATGTCGGGATTTACCGACCCTCGCATAAAAGAGGTACGCATCATGGGCGGCTGTGTCTGCATTGAGGTATATGACTCAAAGGTACTTGAAGGATTTAAGAAATTCGCATACGAACACGGAGTATTCAGCAGGACTTTCCTGAAATATATGTATGCTATGGTCCCTTATGTAATAAGCGAATCCGAGCTTGTTCAGGTACTTGGCACCATGAAAATGTGGTTCAGGTGAACATCGTCCATACCAATATATTCGTTTCAATATGCTTATGCGGAAGTTTGATCGGTGATGTGGTGAACAGTCTCATACTCATAGATACGGCGGTAAATGGTGTTTGTACCTGACAGCTTCCGGGAGAAGATATGGTCAACATGATAACTGCACATTTTCTCCTGATGACGCTGATCGTCAAGATTCTTTCGTACCTGACGGTAGTACTGCGATGCCGCCTTTTTCAGAGAAAAGCATTATGGTCAGGCAACGGAGCATTTGTTATTATTGTTGCGCTATGGCGCATATTTTTCGCCTGTGGGATTTGCATATCAAGTGGGCTCTAGATGCTTCATAATCGAATTTGGAGCCATGCGAAGTATATCTATCTCATACACGCTTCTTCGTGATGTATTCAATCATTACTCTTGAAATTGTAAACTGGTACAGCGCAGTTATTGTGCGGTCTTTACGGTAGTTTGCTGAAAGTTGGGATTGCTTTTTCATGGAAGATATAGTATAATTCTATCAAGGATAGCGATTTTCCTTTCTATCATATTGAGTCTACAACAAAGGTGCGATGTATATGAAACAATATATCAATTCTATCGGCTCAATTGAGCCAGAGTATTTAGAGATTTTAAGCGTAACAACAGAACAGCCGGGTAAGTATGATTACTGCATAAATGATTTTGGCGATACAGTTGAATTAACCCATGAGTACGGCGAGGACACTATTATTGTTCCAAAAGATAAATTCAAACCTATGCATTATCCTGAGTTTCATCTTGGTGATAAAGTGGAAAGAATAGACGGCACAAGGACAGGTATAATTTATAAGATTTATTGGGTTTGGCATTACTCTGGTGAGGGAGACTATTTCGCATATTATTTGGATTATGGAGATAGAAAATCTACTCGACGAACTAAGGCTGAAGAGTTGAAAAGAATAGAATGACAATAACAAATCATATTCAAGGCTGTGTGAGCGAACTTAAGCTACGCAGCTTTTTCTTTTCCCCATAACAATGTGTCGAACTGGATAATGCAACTATTGGTATTTAGTGTATAATTTCACGCTAATATTGAGAAGTCTTAAATCGTACATCATGCACAAAGTATCAGTTAATTATCCGCCGCTTGTAATTTTCACCGATTTCTTACTCCCTATGAGTATTACAACAGCCTTTTTGACGGCAGAAACAGTTTTTCCAAGACCGATACTGATGCGACATTTATGCGTATAAAGGACGACCATTTAAAAAGGAGTAATATTATGTTAAATAAAAAAGAAGAAATGATAGAAGCTCATCTTATAAGCGCGGCAAATTTGCTCAAACATTTAAAACGTGATGATTGGGCTTCTGATTTATCGGCGGCATTATAAACATGGCTATCAATATTTACAGAAATGATACAATGAATGAAAGTACAGTGATAATTATTGAGAGCAGCCTTGTGCTGCTCTTTTTATCTTTGAAATTTTGAATTAGTGTGTTTATTTAAGAGTATGTACCACATTCACAAAATCTATCCGAAAAATTCAAATTTTTTGCTCTTGAAAAGCTGTTACGGTTGAAGTATAATACTGTTAATGCATTATTTACAAATAAAAGGACTGATACGATTATGAAAAAAAGAATTATAAGCGGACTGGCGGCACTTGCAATTGTGCTTTCGGGCAGTGGCGCGGTCGTTGGGAACGTGGTCGATTTGCAGTTTGATATTGCGGCAAGCGCGGAGAGCATTGCAAGCGGCACCTGCGGTGAAAATCTGACATGGAGCCTCGATAACGAAGGCACGCTTACGATCAGCGGTACGGGAGAAATGAATAATTATGTCTATTCTTATGATTCAGATATCGGAAAAGGTTATTCAAGCTCCATAAAAAGAATTGTTATTGAAGAAGGTGTTACAAGCATCGGAAACAACGCATTTACTACCTATTGTAACGGCATTACAGATGTAACCATCCCGGAGGGTGTCACAAGCATTGGAGCTCATGCATTTGAATGCTGCCGTCTGACAAGTATAAACCTCCCCGACAGTGTCACAAGCATCGGAGATTTTGCGTTTGCAGACTGCACTAAGCTTAAAAGCGTAACTATTCCCCGCAATGTTTCGAGCATTGGTAAGAATGCATTCAAGTCGTGGTTTGAATCCGATCTTGAAAGCATAAATGTTGATCCCGACAACAGTTATTATTGCTCGGTAGACGGTGTTATGTATAATAAGGACATGACAAAACTCGTGGCTTTCCCGTGTGGCAAAACAAGCGTAACACTCCCTGACACTCTCACGAGTATAGATGAAAATACGTTTTGCGAATGTGAAAAACTTGAAAGCGTAATTATCCCGAACGGCGTTAAGAGTATAGGTGAATCCGCTTTTGATGGCTGTAGAAAGCTCAAAAGCGTAACTATCCCGGAAAGCGTTGAGAGCATTGGAAAGAATGCGTTTTTTGACTGCATCGCTATGACAAGCGCGACTCTGCCGAAGAGTAATATAAAAATTGGCGATTACGCTATCGGTTACTACTATCATCTCGCGGAGGGGTATCCTTGGTCTCCGAATTTCGTCCAGGACGGAGCCCGTGTGATGGAAAACTTCAAGATATACTGCTATGAAGGCACAAGCGGCGAACAGTACGCGAAAAATAACAAGATCGCCTATGAACTGCGCGAAGATATCGAACCTGCCAATCCCGTTGTTACATACACCCCGGGCGACGGATGTGTCACACTCAAGTGGAAAGCTGTAAAAGACGCTGAAAAATACGCTGTCGCAGTCGAGGTCGATGGCGAATGGACTATTGTTGAAAATACTTCCGATACTTCCTTTGTGCTTAGAAATCTGAAACCGGGTGAGAATTACAGCGTTGCCGTGTTATCAATGTTTGACAGCGAGTGGTACGACAATTACTCGAATATGATAACCGTCACACCGTATGAGAAAACACCCGTGTACCCGATTGTTACCAACACCGAATACAACAAAACATATAACCAGTTCATGATCCACTGGTCGGAAGTTGAGGGTGCAGAAAAGTACGGCGTTGCCGTATACATCAAAGGCAAGTGGAAGATCGCAGATCAGAATATCCCCGCAACAAAGACCTCATTCACCTCGCCCAAACTCACACCGGGACACAAATACACGGTTGCAGTCTGCGCCAAGGTTAACGGCAATTGGCAAACCGACAAGATCAAAAGCAGAGCGGTAACAGTTACTATAGAAAAGGGAACGACGTTATTAAAAGGTGATGTTAACGGTGATGGAGAGATAACTGTTACAGACGTTACTAAGGTTGCAGCTCATATTAAAGGCAAGAAGCTACTGAGCGATGATGAAAAGTTACGTGCTGATGTTAACGGCGATGGAATTATAAATATTACTGATATTTCAAAAATAGCAGCTCATATAAAAGGGGAAAAATTACTGAGTTGACGATAAATCCAATATAGCGCATCCTTTTTTTATAAACGGATGCGCTTTTTTTGTAATCGAAAATCCCCGGCTATTCCTTATTTTAAGAATGATATCCGACGTGCGCCACACAAAAGCATAGAACGCCTTTTCGTTGCCTTGCCTATATCTAATAGCCGCGGCTCAGCTTGATTTAGTTCACGGCTGTTTGAACTTGTCATCACAGTTTGGATATTGTCTACGATCAATTCACTTATATTATCACTGCAGTCATAATACTCATTTAAAGCTTTAACTATAGCATCCTGAAGTCTAAGATCTCAGAAAACCGACTTGGAATTTCTCTTTTTGAACTGAAAACGGCATAAAAACCAGCAGAACATAACACCCCCGAGTCCTCTTTTTTGAAGAGGGCTTGGGGGTGTGCGTACTGAAACAGCTTTTTTCAACAGTTAATATGTTTTTTTACTCTGATGTTCGGATATGGTTAGAGGGTGCTGCGGTTGCAACAGCCCCTTTTCTTGTCTTCTCTTTACAGAATTAATAACAATATACTTATAGATAGTCGTTTGTTGATTGCGTGCATTGATCAATGCTGTATCATTTTATAGTAACAGTACCCGCGTGTTTGATAGCATTTGCGGTATCCCATTTGCCGTTTACTCTTGCTGCTATAGCGACCCAGTATGTCTTGCCGGGGGTGAGATTTTTAGGAGAAGTGTAAGATGTATCGGTAATGTTCTGTGCCTGAACTCTCCATTTTCCTGCCAGATAAATTGCGATGCCGTATCTGTCAGCATTCTTTACCTTATCCCATGTAAATCTTACCTGGTGATATTCCTTGCTGTATTCGACTTTGATGTTAGTGGGATATGTAAGTGTGTTTGTGTTGACTGTTGTTTTATTTGGGGTCACAGTTATCGAATTGCTGAGATCCATGTTCCACTCACCGTTGAACATTGCGATCACCGCTACATTATAGTTCTTGCCGGCAGTGAGGTTTTTCAGCGTATATGATGTACCTGTCGTCTTATTCAGCAGCTTCCACTTTCCGTTTACCAAACCTGCGACACCGTATTTTTCTGCGCCAGATACCTTAGTCCAGTTGAGCTGTACAGAGCCGTCGCCTGGTTTATACGAAACAGTTGGATTAGGGAGCATAGGTGAAACTACATTATCGAAATCCAGCCAGAGCTGAACGTACTTGCTGTTGGCACCGTATGCAGGTGAAGATGTATTCTGCGAAGAAAGTTCGCTTTCGGTGAGTGCTTTGCTGTAGACACGGAATTCATAAAAGTCTGCCATGGATGTACGTCCTGTTTCGGGGCAGGCACCAAGTGTAAGATCATAGGACGACGAGGCTATCCCTGCGGTAGTACCTGTGCTCTTTTCTGCCAGTATCTTTCCGTCGCAGTATATCTTTATGGTATCTGTATCAGCGTCGTATATACCTGCCATCTGATGCTTCTTTCCTATCCAGCCCGAGGATTCGTCCGTACCTGTTCGGTATGAGACTGAACGCCATGCTCCGCCTGCATAAACAAAGAAGTAAAGTACGCCTTTTTCTGTTCTGAGACCGAAAGAGTAGTCGCCCTTGCTTGCTATCATGTTGAATTCTGGATTGCCTGTGGGGACTAATTCAGCTTCAACAGTAAATGAGTGCTTGCCTTCAAGGGAACTTCCGATACTGTTGGATGAAGGTATTGAAAGCGAACCCGATACTGCATTTCCATAGGATGTCTGCTTTAATGTAGCAGGTGATTTTATGGGGATGGTCAGTGCATTGGAGCTCTTGTCCTGTATGCTTACGCCGTCTGAGCGGAGCTTTGCAGCAGTAGTTGACATGGATTTGCCGTCTGCATCTGTGGCTACGGGAATGATAGTGTAGCTCCAGCTGTAAGTTCTGCTTGAAGGAAGACGGTACTTTTCAAGTGTACCCTGTCCGCAGGTAGCACTTCCGGTACCCATTGAGCCGTAGTCAACGCTGAGTACAGTCTCTTTTCTCGGTGAAAGCTTGTATACGTGATCAGCCTTCTGAAGGTCTTCGGGATAGAAGTGGAGAGCACTTGCTTCAACAGTACCGTTTGCAGCGATAAGAAGGCTCGACTTGTTATTCTTGTTCTTGACAGATATCCACTTTACATCGGTTAGGTTTCCGCAGTCGTCAGCCTTCAGATACGGGAAATACTGCTCTGAAACGGTACTCTCCCATATGCCCTGACGTCCGCCTGTTTTACGGTCATTGAAGCTTTCAGTCTTGTTGCCGTACCATGAGAGCTGCTCCGAACCTTCGGGAAGGGTCATCATTGAACCAACACGTATGAAGTTGCCCAGACCTGATTTTGTTGCGTCAACATTGAAGCTGCAGTTTACACGTCCGTCGGGGTAGATAGTATATATGATATCCACCTTTGTGCCGCCCGCATTTGGAAGTTCAAGGTGTGAGGTAACGGTCTTGGCTCCGTCAGCTGCATCGCCTGTTTCCATACCTGTGACCTTTGCGCCGTACATAGCATTTTTCCAAGCACTGTCATAGAGACCTTTTGCACCCCAGCCTGTATCGTTTTCAACGTTGCCGCGCCAGAAATTAGGAGTCGGGCCGTTTTCGATGAGGAGAGTGCCCTTATAGGAATACATTTCAATAAGGCCTGTGGACTTGTTTATGGAGAAGTTGAAGTCGTTATGATTATTGGTAGGTACGTATGCGCTCGGAGTATCGACTATGGTAAGAACTGCATCGCCGCCGTCATATTTAACTGAGCTGCCTGTGGAGACCAGGTCAATCTGCTCATATGCCACCTCGGTTCCTGAAGGGAGGAGGTCGGTAGCATTCTTGGTCTTAACCGATATATCAAGTATGAACTCGTCGCCCGAGTAGTAATTCTGAGGAAGCTTAAACGGCACAGTGATAGTATTCCTTGACAGGGGAGCGCACTTAGCGTCCTTGACAGTGCCACTGCTTATTGCAGAACCGTTTTTCAGCAGCTTCCACTCAACGGTGAAATCGCTGAGGTCTAGGAAGTTGTTCTCGTTGTATACCGATACGGTATTGTTGGCGAGCTGTACCGCATTTGCAGAGAACCAGAAGCTCTGGTACTGGTATCTTACCTCGTCAGCTTCGGGCTGAGGTGTTCTGTCGGGGCATATTATGCCGTTCTCGCAGAAACTGTTGTCGTTGGGCTTGTCGCCCCAGTCTCCGCCGTAGCCGAAATATTTGCCCTTGCTCTCATCAGAGTATAGGTTCTTGTGAGCGTAACTCTCCGAGTAGTAATCCCAGCCGCCGTAAGGCAGTGCTACAGCTCTTGACTGGTCTACCCAGTCCCAGATGAAGCCGCCGAGCATATTGTCAGCGCTTCTTATATTGTCCCAGTACTCCTTGAGAGCGCCCAGTGAATTGCCCATAGCGTGGTCGTATTCGCACATTACATAAGGCATCTTGCCGTCACCTGCATTGTAGCGGATAACGTTCGAGCCGGGATACATATCACTTCCCATGTCAACACCCATACCGAAGTGCTGTCCTTCACTGTGGACGGGACGTTTTTCTTGAAATACCATATCATATCTCTGAACATACCACCTGCATCATTGGCGTTGGTGGTGTAGCCCATTTCGTTTCCTATTGACCATGAAACAATAGCAGGATTGTTTTTCAGACGTTGGTAGGCAGTTTTGGTTCTGTCCATAGCCAGTTCGTAGAACAGAGCCTTGGAGTCATTGTACTTTCCGTCCTGAAGGGCGTGGCATTCCATATTGGTCTCACCCATCATGTACATACCGTACTTGTTGCACAGCCAGTAGAGGTAAGAATCGTTGCTGTAATGGGAGGTGCGTATGGCGTTGATGTTGTATTTCTGCATCAGGCGAACGTCCTCTTCCATAGTCTTCTGAGGGACAGCCTTTCCGTAGAAGGGGTCGGAATCGTGGCGGTTCACGCCTTTCAGCAGGAGACGTTTGCCGTTGATAGTTATAGGCTGCCACTGTTTTGTGGTGACATTGTAATAGCTGTCAACAGCTGTGGGAGTAAAGCCTATCTCACGGAATCCCAGCTGTGTGGAGACTTTTTCCTTTACATTTCCCTTGTCGTCCTTGAGGGTCAGGACGAGAGCGTAAATATTGGGAGTTTCCGCAGACCAGAGCTTCGGAGCTGTAACCGTTGTATTGATGGAGTATGTGCCTGTTTGGCCTGCACCGAGAGCGTACACGGATGTATATGCACCGCTGAGGATATTGTTTCCTGCTTCGTCAAAGGCAGCAGCTTCCAGAGTCCAGCCGCTCTTTGAATTTCCTGTAAGGTTCCTTACGTCGATACTCAGCTGCAATTCTGCATTCGTGTAGCTGCTGTCAAGGTCTGTTCGGACGGTATAGTCGCTTATCTGCACGTCGGGACTGCTTACGAGGAAAACGTCACGGAAGATACCTCCGTCATATATCATGTCCTGATCCTCGAACCATGTTCCGTCGCAGAATTTATGTACTTCAACAGCGAGGATGTTCTCGCCGTCGGTAAGGTAGTCGGTGATATCAAAACGGTGAGGGCTGAAAGTGTCCTCGCTGTATCCCACTTCCTTGCCGTTGATGTATACGTAGTAAGCGGATTCTACGCCGTCGAACTGGATATAAATACGTCTCCCGCTGCCCTTCATGGAACTGTCGAGAGTGAACTTCTTGCGGTAAAGTCCCACAGGATTGTACTTCGTAGGAGCTGACGGACAGGTAACCCAAGGGTCGTAATTGCTCTGCCATGGTTCGTTGATATTTGTATAGATTGAGTGGTCGAATCCGAGAGCAGTCCAGCTTTTCGGGAGCTGAACGGTTTTCCAGCCGTCGCTGTTCTGTCCCTTGTAGCTGGCATTCATGAAGCCGCCCCAGCGGTAGGGTGCAGCCTGATCGTCGTTCTGCACGACGTTCAGTTCCCAGTTCTCGTTTTCGCCGGTGAGCATCTGGAGATAGTCGGATTTTTCACGGTCGTTGTAGTTCCATACAGCGTTTACCGCGGAAGCATTGTCCTGAAAGGGAATGGGGTTCACGGAAGCAGCTTCACGATTAACAGCGAAAACGTCCTCTGCACCCGATTGTCCCATCCATTCCTTATGGGTGAAGGTCACACCTGCCGCAGCGGTTTTTTGCGGAGTGAGACAGTTCAATGATTGTGTCAGCATAAGGGCTGACACAAAAACTGTGATCTTTTTTCTCATACATATATACCTCCTTAAATTATGAGCCATAAGCTGTCAGCGTGTCTGTCGGCTTTGGCTCATTGTTACACAGCTTTTTATTTACCCATCCAAACCCATATATGCATATTATTATAACTGCTAATATTGTACAAAAAAACAAGCGCGAATACAACTGAAAAAATGAAGAAATGGTGTAGAAATTATATGAAATGTGTACAAAATCTTTATCGTGAGTTAAAATAATGAACATTTGCAGAGTGCTCTCATTTGTAAATTTTAGGTGATGAGTGAAATGGATAGACAGTTATTATCGGGAAGCTATCTGTTTTATGTTGTGCAATGATATCTGTAGCTTACGATATTTAGATAAAATCGAGTGACTGAGAAAGCGGATCAATGCTTTGTTAAAAACATAAAAAAATATTTTTTCTTTTATTGATAATAAACAAATATTCAAAAAGACATATCGTAATTGTTGACATTCTTTGTGATGTATGCTATCATGATTTTTAGAATAATTATATATTTTATCCTATTAAAAATTGAAAATTTTGGAGGTAACAACAATGCGAGTAAAAAGATTTTTAGCAGTAGCAGTGTCACTGTGTATGGCAGCAGGAACTATCAGCTGTGGTGTGCCGATATTCACACAGACCATAACTGCGCAGGCTGCAAATGCTAAGACGAACAATGTTTCTTATGATGAAAAGTTAGGCGTGCTGCTTCTTAGAGGCAAAGTCGATAGCGAATCTATAAAACATTTTAGATACCGGTCGATAAAGACCGTTGTAGCTTTAGAGGGAACTGTTTTGCCTGAAGATTGCAGCGAGCTGTTCAGTGATTTTAATAACTGTACTTATATTGATCTTTCAGATGCTGATACAAGCAATGTTACTGATATGAGCAATATGTTCTCTGGCTGTAGAAAACTGAGTACCCTTAATATCAGCGGATTTGACACAAGCAAAGTTACAAATATGAATAGTATGTTTTATGATTGTTCCGAACTGACTACACTTGATGTAAGCGGATTTGATACCGGCAATGTTACAAATATGGGTTGTATGTTTTTACGTTGTTACAAACTGACTGCACTTGACTTTAGCGGATTCGACACAAGCAATGTTACAAATATGGCTGGAATGTTTTTGGGGTGTATCGGTCTGACATCACTTGATGTAAGCGGATTTGATACCAGCAATGTTACAAATATGGCTGGAATGTTTTCGGGGTGTACTGGTTTGACATCACTTGATGTAAGCAGATTCGATACCGGCAACGTAACAAATCTCGGTTGTATGTTTGAAAGCTGTTCAAAACTTACTTCGATCGATGTAAGCGGTTTTGATACCATCAATGTCACGAATATGAGCGGTATGTTCAAGGAATGTAAGAAAATATCATCACTTGATATAAGTAACTTTAATACCGAAAATGTCACGGATATGTGCGGTATGTTCTCATCCTGTTATGGCTTGACTACGCTTGATCTGAGCGGTTTCGATACAAGCAAGGTCACAAATATTGGATGGATGTTCTATGGATGTAAAGGTTTGACTGAACTTGATGTAAGCGGATTTGATACGAGTAATGTCACAACTATGTCCTATATGTTTGGTGGCTGTAAAAATCTGAGCGAACTTGATGTGAGTAATTTTGACACAAGTAATGTTACATATATATATGGAATGTTCCGTTACTGTTCCGGTTTGAAAAGACTTGATGTAAGCGGCTTTGATACTAGCAAGGTAAAAGATATGAACAATATGTTCAGTGATTGTTCAAATCTTATTTCGCTTGATGTGAGTGGATTTGATACAAGCAGTGTCGATAGTTTCTCTTTTATCTTCAGTCATTGTACCAGCCTTACCTCAATTGATGTAAGCGGATTTGATACCCGAAATGCGAAAGATATCTCCGGTATGTTCCATGATTGCTCCGCTTTGACAACGATTGATGTAAGTTCAATTGATACAAGCAATGTAAAAATAATGACCAGTTTGTTCAACGGCTGTTCGAGTCTGACGTCGATAGATGTTAGCGGATTTGATACAAAAAATACCACAGGTATGGGTTGGATGTTCGGTGGTTGTTCAAGTTTGACCGAACTTGATCTGAGCAATTTTGATACAAGCAGTGTAACAGAAATGCATTCAATGTTCAACGGATGCTCCGGTCTGAGTAAACTTGATCTGAGTAGTTTCGATACAAGCAATGTCAAATATATGAGTAATATTTTCTTTGGTTGTTCCAGCCTGGAAGCACTTGATCTGAGTGGATTTGATACCAGTAAGCTCACAAGTATGGGATTAATGTTCCGTGATTGTAATAATCTGAAAAATCTTACTCTTGGAGAGAATATCACAAACATAAATGTTGAAGCAGAGCTTCCCAACGGCTACGGATGGGTGAATATTAATGAACCCTCAACAGTTGTAAGCGGCAGTGGAGAATTCGCAGATATCAAAAACGATGGTACCAACACCTACGAGCGTCGTACTTCAGATACAGATGATTCGCTCACATATCCTACCAATATCAAGGTTGAATACAGTGAGAAATATCATCAGGTAAGATTTACATGGGATAAAGTCGAAGGTGCAGACAAATATGGCATCGCTGTATATCTGGCAGGAAAGTGGATAGTTCAGGCACAGGACATAACCGACACAGTTTACACTTCTCCCAAGAACCTCACCCCGGGTAAGACCTACAAGGTCGCTATCGCGGCAAGAGTAAACGGTAGCTGGGATACAGCAAATGCAATCAAAAATGCAGGAACTATTACTATAAAGTGATAGGCTG
>Ga0256405_10010782_pt1 | contig 11909 bp, 9 predicted proteins | sample RumenRJG_02DNA_FD_189096 | JGI IMG/M metagenome (GOLD analysis project Ga0256405, IMG submission 189096) | Bovine rumen microbial communities from Lethbridge, Alberta, Canada - RJG_02 | ecosystem: Host-associated > Mammals > Digestive system > Stomach > Rumen | place: Canada: Alberta | collected...
GTCGTTTTTTGCGGACAATAAAAAATGCCGCCAAAAGGTGGCAGCGATAAGTTTTAGTTGTTATTTACAACCTTAAATGAGTTCAGGGAAATAATGTTGTTTGCAGACTGATGCTTGCTTAAGTACTTATTCGAAAACTCAACTAAATACTCGGAAGCTAAGGTATTCTGATAGAAGTCTTCGATAACCTGCTTAACACAAAGCTCTTCTTCATCCTTGGGGTTTTGCATGAAGTCTTGATTCATGATACGACCCAGTTCTTCTTTTGCTTGGGACATTTGCTGGTGAACTACATTTATAAGGTCAGCGCAGTTCCGTGCTTGTTCGTTTGATAGCAACAGATATCAGTCCTCCTTGGAGAAAGCGTTTACACTTACATAGTATAGCACAATTGTTTTAAAAAGCAAACAGTTGCTCGGGTCTTAACTTCCGATAGTAATCATTTATCGGAAGTTATCAGAATTATCGATTATTGAGTCCATAGCAGCGGAAATCATCCCATTTATTTAACTGTGCATATTTACCCATATCCACAGTTAAACACAGGTGACTTGTGGACAACTGCGTCTGAACCCCCTAGTCGCCCGATATGCACAGTTGCATGGTTGCGGGCTCCTCTTCCTCGTGATAAAATATACCCAAAGGAGGGATTGTTATGGCAAACGAGTTGATAGCAAAAGAAGAAATGGCGTTGGATCTCTCTTTGGATACCAGCGCCATAACTCCTGAATACTATACCAATCACTATATGGAATTTGTTCCTATCTATATTGGCCGAGGACGGCCATCCATGGATACCCTGCATACTTATAGGGACTCTATCAGTACATTCATCAGCTGGTGCGCAGCCAACAAGTATTCTCCCTTAAAAGCTCATGAATATCAAATGCGTGTATTCTTCCATACGCTGGTAACCAAAGGACTGCATCAAAATACCGTGGCTACCAGACTGACCGGCGTACGGTTATTCTTTCGTGTCGCTAAAAAACTAGGACTTATAAAGGAGAATCCATGTGCAGGAATATCCTTGGGAATTGCCCGTTCTGTCGATGAACAGTTCCGTTACTACAGTCCGGATCAGATACAGGAAGTTATCAATGTCTTTACTACTGAAACAGATCCCTTCATTCGTTACCGCAACACTCTCATTGTGATGCTCATGGGCGTTGAAGGCCTTCGTAACGTAGAAGTTACACGCATGAATGATGAGGATATCCTTTGGGATAGTCTGGCTGTCCGCATTCACGGCAAAGGTCATGACGGCATCATTTACCCCTGCGAGACTACGTTCAGTGTCCTCGAAGCTTATCTGAATGTTCGTCCACCTGTGACTCCGGACCGCAGCGGCATGCCTACTATCGTGAACGACCACAATCACGGCAACACACGCATTTCTCGTAACGGTGTACGCTTTGTCATGAATAAGGCTCTCACGGCCTGCAACCTCAAGGTGAAAGGATACAGCTGCCATGTCTTCCGTCACAGCTGCGGCACCAACCTCTATCAGGAAACAAAAGATATTCGCGTCGTACAGGAAACCCTGCGGCATAATGATCCAAAGGTTACGGCAAGATATGCACATGTACAGGAACGAATGAGCAAGCGTTATACCAGCAAACTGGCTCCCAAGGTCAGTTTATAAGAACTTCTGGACAAGTTCACAGGCGAGGTTCTTTCCTCCTCTGTTCTTGTCCGAACCTGTACAAGGCAGGAAAGAAAAATAGCGGGCGTCATTCTCGTAGACCAGCTTATAGTGTCCTCGTTTTTGATTGACAACCGCTATCCCTGCCTCCTGTAATTTTTTCTTGAGCGAGGAATCCAGAACAGAATACCCCTTTAGTGCATTCTTGAGGATTTGCTCACGTTTTTGCGGGATTTTCTGGGCAGGATTATAACTCAATATATCATTCACGACATCCCTGCGGCGTCCGTCCGGCAGGGTTTTTATTGTTTCTGAAAGTATTTCCAACAGTATTTCGCGAAACTCTCCAGGATAAAGTTCCTGTTCTTGCCCTGACTGCAACATGCCTCCGTTGCCTTTTGTTGCTTGGAGGTTTGCCATGCGTTGTTTTAGAATCACGACTTGATTCTCTAGTTCTGCCACCTTATTGTTCGCTAAATCCAATTCTTCATCATATTCCTCAAGCAATGCTTGTACACTTGTCATATGTCTTCAACCTCTCAATATGCTATTCCAATTATATACAAAAAAAGTATCCCTGCAATGAATGCAGAGATACAAAAAAATAAGACAACAAAAACACTCTACAAATATAGAATGTTAATCTTGAGAGATGCAAGAAATTGAAATTTATTTCCTGTATCTCTTACAATATTACTAGACCGATTTTATATTGTCAATACGTTCAGCGGAGTACATTTATACACATCATTGTGATTTAAGTCGCTTATGTCATGTTTTAGCGTATTGTTGCCTCTTCGCTGTAGTGAATTGTTCGATGTGAACATTATGTACGTTGTTTTCTCAAAAACTTTGTACTACAATACAAACAAGGGAAAGAAACTTTGTATCAGAATACAGTGTCGGAGGAACAATTATGAACATACTTGAATCAATGGGATATCACAGCAAGATCCACATGCCAACTCCTAAGAGCCTGGAAAGGGCAACCGCCCGCTTGATTGAAAGTAATACGTATACTACTCCCCAGGAGTTTAAAGTCCTGATTACCATACCAGCGGCTGCCGTCAACAAGGCTTTAAGCAAGGGCAAAGATATCGAAGTTCTTCTTCTTTATCATCGTACCGTAGTAGATGGTGTCGCAAAAATCAAGACCCTCAATATCACGAAAGATGCAAACGCCTGCATATATTGGCAGTCTCTCATAGGAGACTTCTCAGATTATATCAATGCGTATCTGGAAGGGCTTTATCGCAGTGCAATCAGCTACTTACAGAAAAGAAACCTTAGTAAAGTCCGCACACACTTGCTTCACTACAGCAAAGATGCTGTATTGAAACCGCAAATTATCTGAAGTTTTATCCTTTCATCAATCCAGCCTCTCACATGAGAGGCTTCTTTTTATATTTGAAGAGATAGTTTTTTATTCAGCTCGTTACAAAGACTGCATTTGGTATCGCAATCGTTGAATCCACAGTACAGGAGTTTGTCTGGAAGTTCCGCTGTGGAATATTCAAAGTGTTTCTTGTCAAAATTTACGATATCAGACATCTGGCAATCCTTTCCTGCAATGTAAGCATCCATGGTCTTCCAGATTTGCTCAGGCGGGACATAGCGCCCGGTTATCTTATAAACCTCCACAATGTCATCGAGTTTATCCAGCCAGCGCGGCAGCACAATGCAGTTGCGGAACCGTGGATTTTCAGGATGGAAATTGATATAACAGTCTCCCCTGCTGTCATCATAATCATGATGACCAGCACAGAATCCTGCCATATAAGGACAGAACGGTGAGCATTGCTCATTAAGCAAAAGCTTGATAGGAATATCTTGTTCATGCAGTTCCTGCAGCCATGGAAGATTGCGCCCTGCTTCTCTTGGAACATTGAACACCTCTATGCCGATGTCCCGTTGCCAGGACTTCATAATAGCTGTAGTCCAATGCATAGCATTGCAGGAAGTCTCTATGGCTATGTCCGGCAATGCCTCACGGATTTTCAAAGCCATGTAATAGTTGGAACATATAACACCATCTATCTTATACGATTTCAATGCATTGATAAGAGCCGGTAAAAAGCTGTTATGCATAGTGTCGTAGTCCATGGCATCATAATCTGCATTCAATGGTACGAAGCGCTTGAACAGTCCTTCTGTATGCATCAGGAAATTATGACATACTTTTTCATAATCCGGGGATATCTCCATCGTAGTTTTTGTGAAATAATTCAAGAAGCCTGGGAGGGCTACGAATACATCATGGACATATTCGTAACGTTTCCCCAGCTCACTCAAAAAATCTTTTATATTCGAAGCGTCAAAGGGGACGCTGAATTTGTGCTTTCTCATGTTTTCTCCTCTTAATTGAATGATCCATAATGTTCTGGACAATTTTGCCAATACTGTGCGACAGGATCGATATGTGATTCAGCACCAGAATTGGCATCTCCCATTCCCATCTCTATGTGTAAGTGATTTGCATAAGCATTCGGATTGCCGCCGCCATAACCACCGGTAAGTCCCAACTGATCGCCTTTAGAAATAGGCCCTTTCTGACAAGTGATTTCGCTGCAGTGCAGGTAACGGGCATATGTTCCATCCGGATGATTAACACAAATAGCATTATCATCTCTACCCCATCCATCACCTGTTGCTACTACTTCGCCGTCATGAACAGCATGGAAGGGTGTCGGCTGCCCAGGCGCAAGGTCTACGCCGTGATGTATATAAGAACCACGGTCTTCGCCAACCCAACCGGTATATTTAATACCGTTAACACTTGCGCATTCTTCATCCGTAAATGGAAAAGCATATTCATCGCCATCATATTTACTGTTCTTGATGTATTTGGACAGATTGACATACAGATAACAAACCTTGCAGAACATGGCAACATCGTTTTTTGAATGGCCATTCTGCGCAGCAAGCAAAGATAATGGTTCTGCGATATCAACCCATAATACTTTTTCCGGATCAAAAGCTTTTACTTCTGGCATGTTGGGAGGAATCGAAACTTCCTTGCCATCTTTTGTCTTAAAAGTCTTACTATTATTTTTCCCTGGATCGCCAGATGATGAAGGATTATAGCCATCTTTTAAAGCAATCAACTGTTCAACAGCTTCCGTACCGCAAGAAATAGCTCCACAAATGAGCACTGGATTACTTACGTTTAATGTTGTCTTTGCTGTAGAATAATCCTTGGTATCCTGACCATAATTTCCACTATTACCGCGAGCCCAGTCTACGCAAAGAACAGATAAGGCATCGCCGCTACCGCCCGCGTTATTGATAGCACCATGAACTTGGTCCATTACATTCTTCATCGTAGTAGCGACACTATCACATTCGCTGACCATCGCAGATCCCTGGGATATCCAGCCAGATAATCTGCTGTCGCTCTTATTGGATTCCATTGCATCATAATTCTCTTTATAAGAACCAAAGCCTTTGCCTGCTTCGGTAAGCTGATCGCCAGCGTCTTCTTCATCCTTCGGGAAAGATGCCAGACGCTCCAGATGGGAGCCGTCATCATTGATAGACTGACGCCAGTTTATATGACATCTTTGCTCCTCCAGAGGCACTGGAGTCCAGTTCATCTTGATGCCTGGCCCCCAGAATTCATTTAAATCCTTGTCTTCAGAGTTTTTGTTTAATACTTTAGTCATCTCAAACGTAGCTTTCTTCTCTGGCGACATATAGCGTTCCACGCGGGAGAAGTCCATAAAGTTATCCATGTTCTGATAAGCCATTTGGTTATCATCCAGCATTTGAGCAGCATTTGCGCCAAGGTCATTCATAATTTCATAGACCTGGCCATACACAGGTTCGTAACGGGTACAGGTCAGACACTGATCGATTTGAACCAAAGCACCATCATTAGCGCGGTCTGAACGCATACATCTAATGCAGCGGTATTTCTCGTATGGACTTTGCCCTCCATAGTACACGCAATTGATAGGTACTCTTGCTCCTAAACGAAACAAGTACCGCATTATCGTAGATATATTGTTTTCTAGGTGAACCAGACGCTTCTCTGCTGTGTCGCCAACGAACATAGCAGCCTTTGCGGCAGGTTCTGCGTTAGTATGACAAGTAACACGATGAACCTTAACTGTCGGCTTGTGCGTTTCAAATTCTTCAATCTTTAGGTCAACCGGGAACGGATCCTGGTTGTTCGGCATTTTGCCAGGATTAGGTGTTTTGAATTCCTGCTTGTATTTGGTAGGATCGAACAAATGCTGCCGGTCTTTGACGGCTTTTGCATTACCCAAGACAGAATTAAGCTCAATACCGCCCACAGCACTCTCCATCAAGGCATTCATGTCCCGCCCCATTTCCTGGGTAGCATTCTTACCATAGAGAGTATCATTGATTGTCTTTTCGAATTTGACTTCGCTGTTTGCACGAGCTTGTGCTTTTCTCTGAGCATCTTCCGTAGCTTTAGCTACTTCTTCGTCGTGTTTTTGCTTAGCTTGAGCCAGAGCATCGTCGTCTTCGTAGTACTTACCGTCTACGATTCGTTCCGGATGTTCCTTGCCCTTTTCTTCGATTTCTTCCTCGTTGTACTGATCACTATCATTATTCTGAGCCATTTAGAACCTCTCATGAAATTATGGAGCTATAAATCTTTTCATTGCTTGGTCAATCTTTACAGAGTCATTTTAAGCGCTTCTTCTTATTCTGAAGGAGAATTATCATTCTTATCATTGTTATTGTCCTTATTGTTCTTATCATCCTTGTTGTTGTCGCCATCATCTTTTTGTTTTGCATCTGCTGAGCTAAGAGCAGCATCCCGAGCTTGTGCATCCTGGCCAACCTTTTCTGCAGCTTCTTCCCAAGCTCTGTTCATCGCATTACGATTATCTATCTTTTCCTTGACTTTTTCGATACGCTGGCGAAGCATGTTGTATTTATTCTTAGAGGCTTCGTCTGGTAAATAGATGCCATTGATAAAGTTCTCATTTTCGGTATTGTGAGCCTCGTCTTCATACTTGTCCTTAGCTTCTTTCATGGCATCATCAGTATCCACCTGTATACCCTTTTCGACTACCCAGGCAGTAAATTGATCCTTCTGGAAATCTTGCATTTCATCCTCATAATCGCTTAATGCCTGCTCATCTGCATTTTTATCTTTAAGTCCAGCTGCCCTTCTAGCTTCTTCTTCAGCTTTCTTATTGATATCTGCCGTTGTCTGTGTCATTATCCATTCTGGAATAGTGTCCGCTACGGTAATCAGATCCGGATATACGGGTTCGCAAGGAGTAGTCTTATTCTTGGGCAATCGAGTGATCGTAGAAACGCTTCCCGATCGTTTTACTTCAAAACCTACGCCGTATTTGAATTTAAGCTGGTCAATGCGTTTCATAAGTCCAGCAATCTTGGATTCTGTTGCAGGATCTGGTTCTGCATCTCTTTTATCCGGGTTATCCCAGTTCGTCAGTTTGTATTGTTCCACGTTGTTGAGAGCTGTCGTATTCATATCAGCGTGGTTAAGAACCTTCAAAAAGTTTTGGATAGTAGTTCCTTTTGCAGCCTGATCGTCGTTCTCAATCGTAGCGCTCAACGCATTCAATGTACCGCTACATTTTTCCGAATGGATGAACTTTAAGATACCTGCAATGCCGACCCTAGCGTCTGAAAAGGCACATTTATTGCCTTGGTCGGCATGGTCATCACAACCAAGTGACTTATCAAAATCAAGATTCCAGAAGTTATTCTTGCCAATTTGGCCAGAATTGAATCCAGTTACAGCTAATGCCACAGCAAGGATAGTAGATGGTGGAACTTGCTTGTCTACATTCTCTTCGTGAAAACACTGGTTAGCGCTAATAGGACCAAGAAATTTATTTATATACTCATCGGGGTTGAAGTTAGTATTTTCGTTTCCTCCGGTTACTTCAATAGTTTCGGCTTGTTTTGGCAGTTTGGAAGATGAAGGAGCTTTATTTTTCGGACCGTCGCTGGAGTCATCGCCTTCGCCTTGGACTTCTGTTACGCCATCGTCATCATCGTCTGTTTCAACGCCATATTTTTCTCCATGGCTTGCATTATCATCTATGATATCATCGACATCATCCTGTTTCAGCCAATCACGCATCAAACGCCAGAGTTCGGCAGTACGAGGCCATCCATCATTGGCGTACTGTATATACTGTTCATCGAACTCTGGTACAGCCGTGTCCAGAGTGTGCTCCCTCAAGACGGAATCCATCTTTGAAATTGCATCCAGGATGTCATCATCCGTCATTTTCGGAGAAATAGAACCGCGACCAAAATCGTAAGCTCTTTGGTTAAAGTACGATAAATTCCATGAACCCATTAGTAGAAGATCCCCTCATCTTTTTCATAATTTGAAGCTTCATGCCCCCAGATTTTGTTTTCCAGGATGGTTTCTTTCCTTAATTCATATTCAGCTTGCTTCAGCTGTTGCTCGTATTCCTTTCGGGATTTAGCGTCATTTAAGTCGCTGTAATCCCAGTTATCTTTCTTTTTCTTCATCTTCAGGTCATGAAGTGTTTTTGCGTTTACGATAATTGTCGGGTCTTCATCATCCTGGTAATAGAAGTCACCAGGCATAATTACCTGCCCCGTAACTGTATCTTTCATGAACTCGTATTCGTCCGTTATCCGATGCAATCTAAGCATTTCTTGAGTTCTCCCTTCAACTGTCGGACATTCATTTAAGAATGAAGGAGAGCGCCATCGTAGCACCATTTTTCTTGATGATGATATTCAAATGACTGCTATCCTTGATCCTAGCCTGAATGCTGTCTATCTGCTTGCTATTCTGAAATTCTCTTCGAAGTACCTTGTTTATCTGAGATAAAGACGTACCTGCTTGTAATCCCTGGAGCACCTTCGCTATCTTTTCTCGAAGTATCGCCATATTATAAATAGATGATAGCGTAAGAATAATAACTACCTCCTCTGTGCAATTATTTGTTCATCAATCATTCAACAGGGGATTGCTGCATTTGAACAGGAGCGCCATGGATTTGCTGGTAAAATTCCTGATAGTTCGTTGGCAACTTATCAGAACCGGAGGGAACCAGCGCATTTACCTTCAATTCGCGAGCACCGAATTCGGCACGAGCTTGTACATCCTGCATAACCCAGTTCAATGTAAAGCCTACTTCATCGACTGTTGCGTTGGACTCCGCCAGTACAGCAAGAATCTTCTTTGCTAATTCTTCATTTACCATAATACATATTTCCCTTTCTACATTTTGTAAACTTTTCAGTAATAATATTACTTTCTTTGACAAGTTTTTCTACATTTCGTAGAAAATAAAAAAGAGAGATGCTGCCGCCCTGAAACGGGCAGCAGTTCTCAACAAACAATCAAACGGCAACGAGCAGCGGCACATCCGTTGCCGGCATATTCAGAAGCTTCTCTTCTGTGCAGCCGAGCGAGAACTTGATATCCGACGAAGATTTCCGTTTACGGGATTTCTTCTTTGGTTCACCGACCATCGAATATTCATGATACTCGAACGGCTTCCAGGCTGTTGCTTCTTCCTGTTCGGTCTGTTCCTTCGACTTGATTGCGCTCTTCTGGAATACCTGCGCATCAACAGTCCCTTTGATACCTTCCGCAACGCTTTCTGCGACAGCAGTAAGGATATCCTGGTTATCTGCCATGGCACGCAGACCTTCTTCAGAGAACTTGCCCTCGATAGCCATACTTGCCTGAAGCTTGGAGGCCATCAAGGACATAGCCTGCTCCTGTACCGTCTGTTTATAATACAGGAAATAGACCTCGATATCCTTTGTCTGGCTGATACGCCAGGAACGGCGAGAAGCCTGACGCAGCGTAAAGAGATTGTAGCCCATCTGATAGAAGGCAATCGTCGTGAAATCCAGCAAATCCAGACCAGTCTTAACCAGTTCAGGATTGCAGATAAGCACATCGATATTTTCCCGGTTGATTTGACGGGCAATCCACTCTTCGCGTTTAGAAGCTGCCATATCATTTTTCAATACAGAGGCTTTGATGCCATGAGCGGCAAAGATACGTGGCAAACGTTCTGCAAGATTGGTACGGTGTGTCCAGTTGTAATACACCAGGACTTTTTCTCCTTCCTGCTTTTTGCGCAAGACAAGATTCAGAAGTGCTTCTTCCTTAGGAGAAAGAACATCCGTAGCTGAACTTGCGTAGCGATAGCAGTCTTCCGGAGTGATTTCTGTCTCACCTGTAACCGGATTAATGACATTCGGCTGATTGAACGGCTGGTCAGGATATACTGACATAAGTTGGATAACCTGTCCCATGATCTTACCGCCTGTTCCTTCCCGCTTGGAGGTAATAAGCTGTCGTGCTTCTTGCTCCACCTTTTTGTAAGATTCTTCCAAGGCATAGTCCATATCTACGCCGATAGGAATTTCCCGATAGCCCGGGAGCGCTTCGGCAATGTCTTCCAGACTGATGAATGCAGCATTTTCGAGCAGGAATTTCGTGAACACGATAGGACTGATGCCTGGCAGTTTCTTGACCCTAGTATTGCCAGTCTTCTGCCCATATTCATCACCACGCATCTCATACCATCTGCTTTCGCGGGTTACACCATAATCCATAGAGAAGGCATTGTCGTCGCCAAAATCATATCCCTCTTCCTTCATCTGCTTAGCAAACATACGGAACAGGATATAATAGATGGAATGAGCATAACCGTTGAGAAGCGTACCGGTCAGAGCCAGCGTCTTCTTTGCTGCATATACGAAGTCACCAAATGCCTGTCCCTGCAGGGAGTCTTTGGACTTTAGTTCGTGAACCTCGTCGGCCACGAAGTAATCAATCGTCCCCTTCATAAACATACGGATATATTTAGCGATAGAGAACTTGCGTGGCATATGTGGAGCAGAAGGGGAATCAATTGCCGAAGCAATAGCTTCCAGAAGTTTTTCCTCATCTTTGGATAAGTTTTCCTTATCTGACAGATAAGTCAGTTGACCCTCTAAAAATCGCTGTTCCATCCAGCCGGCAGAAGTTTTCACCCACTTGTCGCATGGAGCACTTTCTTCCAGCTGCTCCCTCACAGCAGGTTCCCAGAGCTTCGTATTGCAGTCTTTTTCTACGTATTCGCCTTTATCTCTATCCCATACCTTCACTTTGTTCGTACAGATACTGTTCTTGGCATTCTTGTCCAGGAAGCCGGTCTTGTCAAAGAAATGGCGAACCTCATGCCGGCTTCTCCCTTTGCCTTCATAAGATTTCCAGTACAGGGGTTTGCCGCAATGCGGGCAGACATAACATTTACGATGCTCGGACCATACGGCAGCCGGACGCTCTTCATAACCGAACTTTGCCGTTTCTTTGGATATGATTATCCAAAGATGGCGGGCACGCTTCTTATTCATGATGCGTGGCTTAAGTTCGAGAAGCTGCTCGAAGTTTTCTACGATATGTGCTTCAGAAAGTGGAGCCAGCCTTTCGATTTCACGCTTCCACTTCTTTACCAGGTGACTAGGACATTGAATCAGATTCGTCATCCAGTGCTTATCCTTGTTCGCAGTAAGTATAGAGCCAATGGACATAGCAGTCTTGCCGGAGCCCGGTTCACCAATAATGAAAGCATTCTTCTGATGATCCCAGGCCAGTGCTATGGACTGGATAACGTCTTTCTGTGCATGATACAGGGAAAGATGGCCATGCCACTCAAAGAAATCGGAGATATCATTAAGCGTCTGGCTGTATTTGTCTACCTGCGGAATAAAACGCGGGCGGAATGATGTCTGAATTTTATCCGTAAGCGTTTCAGAAAACGTATTCAGATAAGCATCGATGCCGGAGATGGCATTCATCTCATCAGAGACATCATAAGTACTGTTGATGCTGATAGACTGGGCGCGGAGACCGCCTGAGATACGATTGATAATTTCGTCTACCGTACAGTTGATATAGTAGCAGTAGAAGTTGCCATCATCGTAATAACGGTCATTGACAGAAGCCTGCTGCAGGCGGCCGGTATTGATCATGCCCTTCATCAGGTATTTGGTCCATTCCTTCAGAATAGGAGCCGGAGAAAGCTCATCGAGTTTATTGAATACAGCGTCCACAAGTTCCTGCGGATAGCTTTCATCGTGCTGCATGTCAAAGAGAGTAGTCGTAATCTTTTCTTCTGGACGAAGGAAGATATAAGCATGAATATGCTCGTTACCAGCTTCGTCTTTATCTACGCGGTCTTTCTTGTAAGCCATCAGATGCGAGAACTCAGAGTTATCCATGCGGGAAGCATAGACTTTGTATCCTTTAGGAAGAGTCGTGAACATA
>Ga0256405_10010784_pt1 | contig 11907 bp, 7 predicted proteins | sample RumenRJG_02DNA_FD_189096 | JGI IMG/M metagenome (GOLD analysis project Ga0256405, IMG submission 189096) | Bovine rumen microbial communities from Lethbridge, Alberta, Canada - RJG_02 | ecosystem: Host-associated > Mammals > Digestive system > Stomach > Rumen | place: Canada: Alberta | collected...
AGTATGATGCCGAGGGGCTGGACACGTCCCTGGTGCTTCGTTCGGAGAAGCCTTCCGGCGTGGCCCTTATTTCCGTTGACAAGGATGCAGAGAACTGCATCGTCGTCGCTTCCGGGGCCAATGCCGACCTGTCGGCCGCTGATATCGACAACTGTTCAGACGCGATACACGGGGCCGGCATCTTGCTCATGCAGCTGGAAATCCCGGTTCCATCCGTGCTGAGGGCTGCGGAGACGGCCCATGAGGCAGGTGTGATGACAGTACTGAATCCCGCTCCGGCATTGGAACTTCCGGCGGAGATATTCCGATGCATATCCCTTTTCATTCCTAACGAGACCGAGCTGTCGATGTATTCCGGGATGCCCGTCACCGATGAGCGGAGCGCTGCCGTCGCAGCCAGGACCATGATGGAAAAAGGGGTGGAGAGGCTTATCGTGACGATGGGAAGCAAAGGGGCTCTCATCGTGGATGCTGACGGTTGCATCGGCATACCTGCCTTCACGGTGGATGCGGTGGATACTACGGCGGCAGGTGACACGTTCTGCGGAGCCCTCTGCGTGGCCCTGTCCGAAGGGAAGGGGGTAGTGGAAGCCGCCCGTTTCGCCTCAGCCGCTTCAGCCCTTGCCGTCAAGAAGGTAGGGGCGCAGAATTCCATTCCCTCCAGGGAAGAGGTGGAATCATTCCTTGACAACCAATAATACCAAAGCGATATGTTCATTGTTAACAGTTACACCCTCGCGGTGATCCTCTGCTTCGTCATCATGCTCTGCTGGGGTTCCTGGGGAAACACCCAGAAACTTGCAGCCAAAAGTTGGAGATATGAACTTTTCTACTGGGACTATGTCATCGGCATGGTCGCGTTCTCCCTCCTGCTGGCCTTTACCCTCGGCAGTTTCGGCTCCGGCGGACGGCACTTCCTGCAGGATCTGGGACAGGCTTCAAGCCAGGCGATCTGGAGCATCGTCATCGGAGGTATAATCTTCAACGCCTCCAATATCCTTCTGAGTGCATCAACCTCCATCGCCGGCATGTCTGTAGCATTCCCGCTTGGGGTTGGCCTGGCCCTGGTGCTGGGAGTGTTCAACAACTACAGGGTAGCCCTCCAGCAGGGAGCGAGCACGGGCAACGTCGCCCTCCTTGTGACGGGAGTGGCCCTCGTGGTGGCCGCCATCATCTGCAACGGCGTAGCTTCCGGACAGAAAGGTGAGTCTTCCGTGTCGAAGGCCGACCAGCGGAAGGGAATAGTGCTTGCCCTGCTCGCAGGCATTATCATGTCCTTCTTCTCCTCTTTCGTGATGAGGGCGATGGACCTGACCGATTTCGCATCCCCTGCAGCGGGAAAGGTCACTCCATACACCGCCATCGTTGTATTCTCGCTTGCAGTCCTTGCGAGCAACCTGATATTCAACACCCTCGTGATGAAGAAGCCCTTCGTCGGAGAGCCGGTGGCGTATTCGCAGTATTTCAAGGGTGATTTCAAGACACATCTGGTTGGAATGCTCGGAGGAGCGATATGGTGCCTTGGAACGGCCCTGAGTTACATTACCGCCGAAAAGGCGGGAGCCGCCGTGTCCTATGCCCTCGGCCAGGGAGCACCGATGGTGGCCGCCATCTGGGGTGTCTTCGTATGGAAGGAGTTCAGGGGGGCTCCGAAGAAGGTTTATGTCCTCCTTGCCCTGATGTTCTGTCTTTTCATCGCCGGCCTTGCCTGTATCGTGGCTGCTGGAAATAATTGATAACGGCTGAAATAGAGCAGATGAAACGCTTATTCTTCATTTTTGGCCTCCTTGTCCTTGCCGCCTGCTCCCGTCCCGGGACTGTGCCATATGGGAAACAAGTCACGATTCCCGACGATGTCCTCCGCGACAAGATCCGCGGCGGCTGGTACGGGCAGACAATTGGCTGCACATATGGAGGTCCGACGGAATTCCACTATCTTGGAGAAACCATCCCCGACGACAAGGCTATTCCCTGGTACGAGGACTATATCCTTGAGACATTCACCAGCATCCCCGGCTTGTATGATGACGTTTACATGGACATCACCTTTCTGGAGACCATGGTGAAAAACGGCCTTGACTGCCCTGCAAAGCCCTATGCCGATGCCTTCGCGAATGCCGGATTCATGCTGTGGCACGCCAACCAGATGGCACGTTACAACATACTCAACGGCATTGATCCGCCCGCATCGGGATTCTGGAAAAACAATCCCCATGCAGACGACATAGACTTCCAGATCGAGTCGGATTTCATAGGGATGCTCTATCCCGGCAGGCCTTCCGAAGCCTTCGTACTCGCCGACAGGATCGGCCATATAATGAATTACGGGGACGGCTGGTATGGAGGCGTGTTCATGAGCACGATGTACAGTCTGGCCTATGTGTGCGACGACATCCCCGCATTGGTGCGGGAGTCTCTCAAGGCCATCCCTGAAGGTACCGGATTCCATTCATGCATTTCCGATGTCCTGAAATATCATGGGCAGTACCCGGACGACTGGAAGAAATGCTGGGAGGCCGTCATGCAGCTCCACAACGAGGACAAGGGTTGTCCCGAAGGGGCTCTCCGACCCTTGAATATCGATGCCAGGATAAATGCCGCCTATGTGGTCATAGGGCTTTTATACGGAGGAGGGGATTTCGGGAAAACCATTGACATTTCCACCCGTTGCGGTCAGGATTCCGACTGCAACCCCTCGACGGCGGCCGGTATCCTCGGGGTGATTCACGGCTACTCTGCCATTCCTGACGAATGGAAGAAGGGGGCCGAGAAGATCAAGGACATGCCCTTCCCCTATACTTCGATGAGTTTGGAAGATGTGTGCAAGCGCAATTTTGACCTTGTAAAGGCCTCCCTGGGCAGGGAGGACTGCACCTTCCGTGTGAAACGGTTCCGTCCGGTAAGGTTCGAGCAGAGCTTTGAAGGGCTCAGGCTCTCCGGAAGGCAGGAACTGGACCTCGATTTCGACAGCAGGGCCGAGATTCCATTCGAGGGCTGCGGAGTCTGCGTGACTGGCCAGGTGAAGATTCCTTCGGAGTTCGATGATGGCTATGTGGCCGATGTCACCGTACTGGTAGACGGAGAGGAGGCGGAGAGGGTCTGCCTTCCGGTCAGTTTCCTGCGAAGGAAAGATGAACTGTTTGCCGGATATGACCTTTCCTCCGGCCCGCATACCCTTACGTTGATCTGGAACAATCCTGTCCCCGGCTACTCCATCAAGGCCGGCTCTATCGTCACGTACGATAAGGAATAAAGATCAGCCGTTATCACAGCACCGGCATCGGCAAAAGCGAGCATTGCGGCCGTAAGGCCGTGTATCTGGGAGCGTTGCCGATGCCGGTGCTTAGTCTGTGCCGGATGGGGCAAAAAGCGAGCATTGCGGCCGTAAGGCCGTGTATCTGGGAGCGGGGAGGTGTCAGAGCTCTGCTATAAACTTTTGCATTGCGGGAACTTTTTCCAAGGCGGAGTGAAAGAGTTTCAGCTGGTTGCGTGTGCGGACAAGATTGTGGTCAGGATACTTTGTCTTGTAGTACACATCCCCGTCGAGATAGTCCGCAAAGAAACGGACTGCCTGCATGAAGGGGAAGAGGCAGGCGGCATAGGGGAGATTCTCCCTTTCCACCGTGGTGAGGAATGAAGCCGTACCTTCGAGGTACCCGCGTGTGAATGCTTCGAAGATATCCATCCTGAAGTCCACCCCGTCGATGTCCGGATCGTCTTCAGGCAGCGTCGATGCGCCCGTGCGGAGAAAGTCCCCGTAATCCGAAAAGACGAAACTCGGCATGACGGTATCCAGGTCTATCACGCAGAGGACGTTGCCGTCGGCGTCGAACATCATGTTGTTGACCTTTGTGTCGCAGTGGCAGATCCTCTTGGGTAGTTTCCCTTCACGGAACAGCTGTTCTCCCTTGCACATCTCCACCCCGTGGGCGTCGATGTCCTCGAGTATCTCATGCAGTCCGTGGCTGTGTGGCGTGAGCCTGCCCGCCTTGTTCGCCTTGACGGCCTCTGCGAGCTGCCACAGGCGGAATTCGATGTTATGGAAATTTGGGATGACCTCTCCGATCTCTTCTTTCAAGTCGGAAAGCATGGCCTCGAAGTTGCCGAAGGCCTTTCCTGCAAAAAAGGAATACTTCGGATCCACCGTCTCGTACGTCCTAGCGTCTTTGATGAAGACCGACACCCTCCAGTAGAGTTCCCCGTCAAAGAAGAATGTCTTTTGGGAATCTTTTAATGGGATGAATCTAAGGACTTTACGGTCGATGTCCTTCTCTCCGGCAGCGATGAGTCCGGCCCTGATATGGCCGGTGACGGCCGCGATGTTCCGCTGGAGCATTTCCACGTCAGGAAACACAGCATTGTTGATCCTCTGCAAGACGTAGTCGGGGGAGTTTCCGGCGGTGGTCACTTTATACGTATCGTTGATAAGCCCGTTTCCGAGGGGAGAGACCGAGGTAACGGTCCCCTCCAGGCTGAAATTTGATGCAATCGAAACCAGGTCCTTCATAGCAGTCAATTCAAATTCTTGTCCATAAAATCGGCGGCAAGGCGCACGGCCCTTTCCTTGTCGGCTCCGGAAAAACCATGTCCGGCTCCCTCGAATACTTCCAGGGCGACGTGGGAATAGGTGGCCGCGGCTTTCTTGGAATAAGAGATGGGGACGAGCTGGTCGTTTGTCCCATGCATGATGAGGACAGGCCCCTTGAACCTGCCGATCTTCTTGAAAGGGTCGAGTTTCCAGGTGTCTTTGAAATATGGTTTTCCGACCGTGATGAATCCATAGGACGTAGAGTCTGGAATCTCCTTGAGCTTGGAATATCTACGGTGATTGTCGTCCTGGATGACGAAGGCTGGATAGATGAGGACCAGGCCGCTGATGTCTTTCCTGAGGTCTGCCGCTGTCAGCGCCGCTACCTCTCCTCCCTGGCTCTGGCCGATCAGGAAGACATTCTTCCGGTCGACGAATTTTTCCTTGCACAGTTTCTTCACAACCAGGGTGGCATCGTCGATTTCCGTCATTACGCTCATATCCAGGGTGCTGCCGTCGCTGGTACTGTTCCTGGACCCTCCGCGGAAGTCGAATGTGTAGGCCGCCCATCCGCGGGATGCAAGGGCCTTGCAATAATCATCTCCCGAGGACATCGTGGACCCGAATCCATGGCAGAAGATGGCGACGGGAAGCTTGCCCGCAATCCCTTCCTGCCTGTAGATCCTTCCGTTTATCTTCTGTCCCGAAGAATTGTAGAAACTCAGGGCTTCAGCGACGATCCTGGCCCCGTCCTGTCCTCTTGTCCTCTGCCTCGGGTTCATGTTTTTTAGGACAAGGTATCCTCCGCCTGTGAGCAAGGCAGCGGCAATCAGGACTATGCCGGTGATTTTCAGCTTCTTCATATCATGTCTGCAGGGTATGTGATGCCGTTCTGCCTCCTGGCCTCGTCGATGAGTTCCATCACGGTGAGGGAGGTCTGGAGGGAGTTTACGGCAGATTCTTTCTTGCCGTAGGTGAGTAGGTCGATGAATTCCCTGAACTCGCACTGGTATTCGTCACCGTCCATCGAGCAGGTAATGTCCTGCCTTTCAGGTGGAAGCCCCCGTCCGGAAGCCGGGGCTGCGTGAGGAATATACTCGGCCTTGCGGGTGATGTGGATCTGGTCGAGGAGCAGGTTGCCTTTTTCTCCGGCAATCTCCGTGGGGAGGAAGGAATCGTCCGTCTTCGAATAGATTGCCGTAGCGTGCATACCGGGATATGAGAAAAGGATGGCTCCGCTGACATCGGTGAGGGAACCGTCAGGAAGGGGGACCGTCCGCATCGAGGCGATGAGGGAATCGGGCTTGCCAAAAAGCCTTACCATCGGGTAGATGGTGTAGATGCCGATGTCCATTATGGCTCCTCCTGCCATCGCCGGGTTGAAAACGTTGGTCACCTCTCCCTGCATAAGTTTCTCGTACCGTGCGGAATACTGGCAGAACGAAGACGACCAGTGCCTGATGGGGGAGATCTCGTCAATGAAGCGGGCCGCTTCCTTGAAGTTGGGATTCAGGGTGGAAATCATGGCTTCCATGAGGAGGACGTCGTTCGCCTTCGCCGCGGCTATCATTTCCCTGACCTCGGCTGCGTTGGAAGCCATCGGCTTCTCGCACAGGACGGCCTTCCCCTTGTTCATCGCCTTGATTGCGATGTCCTTATGGGTGGCGTTCGGGGTTCCGATGTAGATGGCGTCCACATCAGGATCGGCGGCCATCGCCTCCACGTCCGTGAACGTCTTTTCCACTCCGTATTTCGCCGCGAAGGCCTCAGCCTTTTCCTTTGACCTCGAGCAAACCGCTTCAAGGGAGAACCTGGGGTCGAGGAAGGCCCCCTTCAGCACCCAGTCGCTTATCCTGCCGGTTCCCACGAACCCGAATCGAATCTTGTTGTCCATGTATTGTTGTATCTATGACTCAAACTCTAACAAAAATACTACTTTTTTCCGTCTAAAGACAGGTTTTCCTCCATAACGTGTCTTTTTTCTTTTGTATATTTGCGTTATGTTGAGGACTTTGATCAAGCAGGTAAGGCAGTACAAATGGGCGGTGGCGCTGACTCCGTTGTGGACCTCGCTGGAGGTCGTGATGGAGGTGCTTATCCCCTATGTGACAGCATCCCTGATCGACAAGGGCATCAATGCAGGCGACATGCATGAGGTGTACAGGTACGGAGCCATGATGGTAGGACTGGCCTGCCTTTCCATGCTTTTCGGCATCCTCGCCGGCCGCTTTGCCGCATACTCCAGCACAGGCGTGGCCGCCAACCTCCGCGAAGCGATGTACCGGAACATCCAGAGGTTTTCTTTCTCCGACATCGACAAATTCGGAACGGCCTCGCTGGTGACCCGCATGACCACCGACGTGGCCAACATCCAGGGTGCCGTCCAGATGCTTCTGCGCGTCTCCTTCCGGGCCCCGCTCAACCTGGTGTCCAGCATCTTCATGTGCCTTTTCATAGACTCCCGCCTCTCCCTGATATTCCTGGTGGCGATGGCAGTGCTTACCTTCTGCCTTGCCATCCTCATTTCCAGGGCTGCGAAACTGTTCAAGGAAATATTCCCGAAATACGACGCCGTCAACCTTGTCGTGAAGGAGAACATCGATGCCATAAAGGTCGTCAAGGCCTATGCCAGGGAGCATCACGAAATGTCCAAGTTCGACAAGGCTGCCCTGTCCCTCTATGCCTTGAACGTCAAGGCGGAAAGCATCATGGCCCTGAACGGCCCGGTCATGAACCTGGTGGTGTATGGCTGCATGATCTCCCTGAGCTGGTTCGGAGCCCATCTTGTCGTGGGAGGGACCCTCACGACCGGTGAACTCACGTCGCTCTTCACCTATGTCATGACCATCATGGGCTCCCTGATGATGCTCTCCATGATATTCGTCCACCTCACCCAGAGTGCCGCCAGCGGCAGCAGGATTGCGGAAGTCATAAATGAGGTCCCCGACATGCTCGACCCTGAAGATCCCGACACGGCGGTCCCTGACGGGAGGGTTGATTTCGACCATGTGTGCTTCTCCTACAAGGCGGCGGGCGATGCCGGAGTCATAGACACTTCTTCACTGGAGTCCGGCGACTATGCCCTCAACGACATAGACCTTCATTTCGCTTCCGGCGAGACCATCGGGGTCATCGGAGGTACCGGCAGCGGAAAATCCACCCTGGGCTCCCTGATCTCCAGGCTGTATGATGCCACTGCCGGGACGGTGTCGGTAGGAGGCAAGGATGTGCGTACTTACGACCAGAAGGCCCTCAGGCAGAAGGTGGTGACCGTACTCCAGCAGAGCCTGCTGTTCTCCGGGACAATCCTCGAGAACCTCCGCTGGGGCAATCCCGATGCCACGAGGGAAGAGTGCGTGGAAGCCTGCAAGGCGGCTTGTGCGGACGAGTTCATTTCCTCGTTCCCTGACGGTTACGACACGGTGATCGACCAGGGCGGGACCAATGTGTCCGGAGGCCAGAGGCAGAGGCTTTGCATCGCCAGGGCACTCCTGAAGAAGCCTGTAGTCCTGATCCTGGACGATTCCACCTCCGCTGTAGATACGGCCACGGATGCTGAAATCCGCCGCACTTTCGCGGAAAGGATTCCCGGGGTGACGAAGATCATCATCTCGCAGAGGATCCTGAGCATCAAGGACGCCGACAGGATCGTGGTCATGGATTCCGGAATGGTTGACGGTGTGGGCAGCCATGGTTGGCTCCTGGAGAACAATGAGATATATCACGATATCTGGTCCATGCAGACCTCCGGCGGCGAAGGCGACTTCGACGAGCCGGAAATGATTGCGAAGGAGGCGCTTGCGTAGGATTATGCCACCCGGATTCAATATGAACGACCGTTCCCGGAGCAGGGACGCGCGCATGATGGGTGCCAGCATCAGCGACCTCAAAGGCGCAGCTTCCGTATGGCGTCTGTTCTCCTTGATTTTCAAGCATTACAAGGTCGGTTTGCTGGTGGTGGCGGCATGCATCGTGGTGTCCACCCTTGCCACCCTCGCATCAACCCTGTTCACAAAGACACTCATCGACGACTATATCCTCCCCATGGCGAACAGCGGCTCGTCCGACTTTTCCCCGCTTGCCGTCGCCCTTGCCAAGCTTACCGCCGTCCTCCTAGTCGGAGTCGCGGCCTCATACTCCTATAACCTCATTATGATCCATGTGGGCCAGGGAACGATGCTGCGCCTTCGCAAATCCCTTTTCTCCCACATGGAGTCCCTGCCTCTCAAATACTTCGACGATAATTCGCACGGGGACATAATGTCTGTCTACACCAATGACGTGGACACCCTGCGCCAGGTCATAGGCAGCACCCTTCCCAGACTGTTCCAGTCAGTCATGACCATCGTTTCCACCTTCGTGTCGATGATCGTACTGAGCCTTCCGCTCACCCTCGTCTCCATCCTGCTGGCCTTCATGATGTTCAAGGTGACGACCGGCCTCGGAAAGCTTTCCAGGAAATATTTCACGGCCCGGCAGCGTAACCTTGGAAGGATGAACGGCTTTATAGAGGAGATGGTGTCGGGGCAGAAGGTGGTGAAGGCATATTGCCACGAGGAAGAGGCCATGAGGGATTTCAGCGCTCTCAACGAGGAACTCCGCGGAAGCGTCTACAATGCCAACAAGATTGCCAATATCGTGATGCCGATCAACTCCAACCTGGGCAATTTCGGCTATGTGTTCCTTGCCATCATCGGAGCCATTATCGCCATCGGAGGCCCTTCAGGTTGGTATTTCTGCGGATTGAACGGCTCCATCCTGACCCTGGGCTCCCTGGTCTCCTTCCTAACCCTCCACAAGAATTTCACCCGCCCGGTCTCCCAGATATCGAATGAGATCAACAGCATAGTGATGGCCACCGCCGGCACCGACAGGGTGTACGCCCTGATGGATGCCGCTCCGGAGGAGGACGAAGGCAAGGTGACCCTGGAGAAGACAGGGAAGGATTCCTGGTCGTGGAAGAAGGAGGATGGGGAGATGGTGCCGATGGAAGGGGCCATTACCCTGAAGGATGTGGACTTTGGATATGTGCCTGAGAAACAGGTGCTTTATGATATCTCCCTCGTGGCTGCTCCGGGGAAGAGGATTGCTTTCGTCGGCGGGACCGGAGCGGGAAAGACCACCATCACGAACCTGATCAACCGCTTCTATGAAATCAGCGACGGGGAGATTACCTATGACGGGTTCAATGTCTCCGATATCAGCAAGGATTCCCTCCGCAGGAGCCTCGGAACAGTCCTCCAGGAGACCAGGCTCTTCACGGGCTCCGTTCTGGAAAACATCCGCTACGGCCGTCTGGACGCTACCGATGAGGAATGCAAGGAAGCCGCCAGGCTCGTCTGCGCCGACCAGTTCATCCGCCGTTTGGCCCATGGATATAGCACTGTCCTCAGCGGAGACGGTGGCAACTTGAGCCAGGGCGAAAGGCAGCTGCTGTCCATCGCGAGGGCAGCCGTAGCCGACCCTCCGGTGCTTATACTGGACGAAGCGACGTCCTCCATCGACACCAGGACCGAGAAACTGATACAAAGGGGGATGGAATCCCTGATGAAGGGACGTACCACTTTCGTCATAGCCCACCGCCTGTCCACCGTCCAGAACGCGGATCTTATCATGGTCCTTGACAAGGGACGGATTATCGAAAGGGGCCGCCACAGCGAGCTACTTGCCCTGAAAGGCAAATATTACCAGCTATATACCGGGAACCAGATCACGGCCTGATATCAGCGACCGGAATCTCTATGTATGAGCCGTCCATGAAGAGGGTGTGTTCCGCCTTTTTATAGTGGTTCTTCCTGGCGTGACAGGGATTGGCCAAGAAGGTCTGGGGGTTCATGGCAACCAGGGGGAACCAGGATGACTGGACCTGCACGCAGAGGGAATGCCCGGGGAGAAGTTCGTGGCAGATGTCGTTCATGGTGAAAGAGATGTCGCAGGCATGTTCCGGGACCATCGGCTTAGGCTTTTCGAAACCTTCCCTGAACCTTGCAGGCATGACGTCCGCCCTTACAAGCATCTGCCTTCCGTCCGGGGATGAATCGATAAGTTTCACGACAAAATCTGCGTCATTGCCCGTTGAGGCGACCCTAAGGGATACTTTCACCGGTCCGGCGAGGAGTACGGACGAGGCTGCCGGAGCCCTCCGGAAAGTGATGACATCGTCCCTCAGAGAAGCGAATCCCTGGTCTGCGGCCATATAGCCTCTGTCCCTGTCTTCCGTGGGGGATCCATAGTACGGAACGGGGTTCTCCGGATCTGAGATCCAGGAAATCTTCCCGCCTTCCACCTTGGCCATCGGCTCGAGATCGTGTCCCAGGCCCAGCCTCTTGAATGTCATTCCTTTCGGAGGCCATTCGTCCAACCGAAGCCAGCGCCCGTCCCAGGGACCCCTGTCTTTCTCTTCGAAGCTGTCCGGAACGGGAATAGACATAGAGGGGTACACGGTCACTTTCGAAGGCACTTCTCCTTCTCCTTCGAGGTATCTGGCGAAGAAAGGATATTCTATCCTGTCGAGGAAATAATCGGAGGTGCCTCGACCGAAGAAAGATGAATCCAGGCCGTCGTATCCTGTCTTTTTCCATGCTCCGTGGTACCATGGACCGAGGGTCAGGCAGATTTCCGCTTCAGGGGAACCGGCGACCAGCCTCCGGTATGTCTCCAGGGGACCGTAGCAGTCTTCCGCATCGAATTCCCCGCCGACAACGAGGAAAGCGGGCCGAACGTTTTTCAGCTTCAGGGAAGGGTTCCGGTCTTTCCAGAACCTATCGAGGTTGGGATGCCTCATCGCAGCGGCCAGGAAGGGGAGGGAGCGGCTGGCGGTACCGAACAGTCTCTGCATGGACTTTCCCCGGAAGAATTCGTAGATGTCGCCTCTGGTCCTGAGTATTCCCGGGCCGTAATCCTTGGTCGGGGTCCTGTGCCTGCGGTAGAACCATCCTCCGAAGCCGTACATGTCAGCGAGCATGAAGGCTCCGTTGCGGTGCATGTCGTCTCCTGTAAACCAGTCTGTAACAGGGGCCTGGGGAGAGACAGCCTTGACGGCCGGATGTCCGCAGAGGCCTGCCGCGGTGGCGTAGAATCCGGGGTATGAAATGCCTTTCACCCCTACTTTCCCGTTACAACAGGTGTTGGAAAGAAGCCATTCGACGGTGTCGTATGTGTCCGTGGCCTCGTCGGTGCGGCCTTTGCCAAGGGGGCGGACATTCGCAAACGAGCCTTCGCTCATGAATGTACCCCTGACGCATTGATAGACGATTATATATGAGTTGAGGGAATAGTTCCTGTCCTGGATTCCCAGGCTCTGGGAGAATTCCTCACCGTAGGGGTCGGCTCCGAACGGGGTGCGGGTCATTATCACGGGCCTGCCTGGGAGCGGCTTC
>Ga0256405_10010785_pt1 | contig 11906 bp, 10 predicted proteins | sample RumenRJG_02DNA_FD_189096 | JGI IMG/M metagenome (GOLD analysis project Ga0256405, IMG submission 189096) | Bovine rumen microbial communities from Lethbridge, Alberta, Canada - RJG_02 | ecosystem: Host-associated > Mammals > Digestive system > Stomach > Rumen | place: Canada: Alberta...
GCTTCTGGTAACCAATTCATAATCAAAGGTAAAAAGTCTATGGCTTGTAAAATCAAACGCGCTATAGATACTGATAAGAATGTAGTTGATACAACCTTAGTAGGCACTAAAGTAAGTGCGTTACCTGAAAACGGTAACTATGACTGCCAAGTTGAGAAAAAGAATGGCTCTGTTATCAGAGTTATCAAAACTCATCATGCTACAGACAATGAGGAAGATAAGAACACTATCTTACGTACTAGCTTGAATGTCAAAGGTGTTGATATCAAAGTCATCTATCAGCTTTACAGAATAAGATGGCAGATTGAACTTTTTAACAAGTGCCTTAAAAGCGGTAATGGCTTATTAGCTATTAACTCAACTAAAAAGACCATTGTAATGCAGTACATCCTATTCTCTCTTATTGTTGCTTTATTAAAGACTTATGCAGCCTTTAAAGCTCAAGCAAGACATGAAGACGAATGGCTTTCATTGCTAAAAGTTCATACTGACAAAGGGTTATGTAAAGTCTTTGGTAACTTTATCTGTTGCTTTATCACGCATGGGCGCTCATCAATATTTCAAAAATTTAAAGAGCTACAGGACAATATCGTTGAGATTTGTCCTAGGTCTGAGATCTCTGAAAGAGATCGCAGTAAGTTAAAAGATTTACCACTTCTCATTGAGAAGGTGGTGTTTACTATCGCCCATAACCTTAATTTAAAAATTGCTTAAGGTCTTGGGTATATTTTTCAATCAGAGAAATAGCCCATTAGAAAAAGAAAAGCCTCTGCTTGTGGCAGAGGCTTAGAGTTTATTCTTTACTAATGATTAGAATGCAAAGCCTAAGCTTGGATTCCAGAATGCTGCGTAAATTACAGCAACGATTAGAAGAATTGCATATGATGCGATAGCAAAGCCACCTGAAGTCTTGAAAGTAGCGTTGGTTGTAGCAATAGCCTTAGCATCGTCGTCGCCATCGTTAGTTGATAGAGAAACGAATACGATTACAGCGATAGTTAGGATGCAGGTGTACATCATCTGATCCATGAATGGCATGCCTAATGGTAAGAACTTTAATAGTAAAGCAATTACGATAGAAGCTAGAACACCAACTACAGCACCAGTTGAATTTGCCTTCTTGTAGAATAGACCGCATAAGAATACAGCTAAGATACCAGGTGAAACAACACCAGTGTACTCTTGGATGTACTGGAATGCCTGACCTAAAGAGCTTAACATTGGAGCTAAGAAGATAGCGATTACTAAAGCTACGATTGCGGTGATACGACCTACAGTAACTAAAGCGATATCTGAAGCATTCTTGTTAATGTACTCTTTGTAGATATCCATGGTGAAGATAGTAGCAGTTGAGTTTAGCATTGAAGCAAGTGATGAAACAATTGCTGCTGCTAATGCTGCGAATACTAAGCCCTTAACACCAACTGGTAGTAACTGTGCAACCCATGGGTATGCTTTATCAGTCTGCTCAGCTGTAGGAATGTTAGAAGTGATGATATCACCATAAACACCCTTTAAGGTCTCTAACATTGCTGGGTTGTGAACTGTAATGTAGTAAGCTGCGATACCTGGAATTACAACGATGATTGGGGTGATGCACTTTAAGAAGGCTGCAAAAGCAAGACCTTTTTGAGCCTCATCAATAGACTTAGCTGCAAAGGTGCGTTGGATAATATATTGGTTAAAACCCCAATAGTATAAATTTGCTACCCATAAACCACCGATTAGAACAGCGATACCAGGTAAGTTGCTAAATTGTGGATTTTGCTGATCTAGGATCATGGTGAAGTGGTCAGGAATGTCGTTAATTAAGGTTGATAAGCCAGACATTGCACCAGCGTCGCCACCGATTAGCTTTAGAGCTAAGTAAGAAGTAGCGAAACCACCGATTACAAGAATTGCAACCTGGATAACGTCAGTCCAAACAACAGCTGATAGACCACCATATACAGAGTAGATTAGAGCAAATGCTGCTAAACCTAAAATGGTGTACATCATAGGAATACCTAAGATGGTCTCTAAAGCTAGACCGCCTAAGTATAGAACTGATGATAGATTTACGAAGATGTATAAGCAAATCCAGAATACAGCTAAGATAGTCTTTAAGGTCTTATTGAAACGCTTCTCAACGAACTCAGGAATGGTATAAATGCCTTTTTCGATGAAGATAGGTAAGAAGTATTTACCAACAAGAATCAAGGTAACAGCTGCCATGAACTCGTAAGCTGCGATACCAAAACCGATAGCGTAGCCAGAACCTGACATACCAATGAACTGCTCAGCAGAAATATTAGCAGCAATTAGTGATGCACCAACTGCCCACCAAGGGATTGACTTACCTGCTAAGAAGTAACCTTCTGCGCTCTTGGTGTTCTTCTTAGAAGCGAATAGACCAATCGCGATAACAACAACAGCATAAATACCGAAGATCACGTAATCGGCGGTACTTAAACCTGCAACAACATTTTCCATATAACTAACCTTGTGTTTAAGTTAATAAAATCTAACAAATAGAAAAACACTAATTGCTAGTACTTTACAAGGTGAATTATACAAGATCTTTATTTACATGGTATTTTCAGAAAAATTGCAATTTAGAAAACAACTTTTTACGCAAAATTCGCCAACAAAGTATATAAATTTATATAGACCTAAAAGTAACAAAAATTTTGGAATATTCCTAAAATACAATAAGTTAATAAGTTAAGTACATCACAAATCTTTTTGCTTTAATTTTGCAAAATCGCAACTTGTTGCAACTCTAATTGCACTAAATGTAATCGTTTACAGTTATGTAACATATTGAATATTAAGATAAAAATATTTTGCAAAAACTTTCAAAAATGTGAAATGGCACGCACTTTTTAGTAATTTTAAAACACAATTGTTTAATATTTTGTCTAAATTATTAATCTGAATATATGCAGATCACGACCTTACAAGCATTTTCAATCATTGATAGTGGAAATTTCTTGAAAACAAATTAAACTACTATATATAGATGATAGAAGTACGTCTCTTAAGTTACATCTATACTAAGATAAAGATGTAATTATATTGATGTAGTATCAAATCAAAGATAAGCGAGTTACAAGCGAGTTTATATGAGCGAACTAGATAAGAAAAACATCTTAGTATGTAAAGTTTCTTACAATTGGTATCAGGTGTTAAAGTCCCATTACATTTCTAATGGCTCATCTGCTACAAACTGTTGGTACACCAAAGATGAAGAGATTGAACCTTTATCTGAAGATCGTATGCCTGATCCTGGTACTTTAACTTTATTTGTAGTTGAAGTAGATGGTGTACAAAAGGTTGTAGGTGGTGCTTTCTTTTTAACTCATTGGCAGGCAAGTGTTAAAAAGTGCTGGGATAACTTTGGTGTTTGCTCAGGTTACATAACCTATGAAGATTTTTCAAAGCGTGCTCAAGACTGTGGTGCGTCTTTAGGTGATCTTTTATCCTGTTACGTTTGTTATGGCCCCTTCATTTTTATGAAGAATAATATTTTTGATTTACCTGATTCTTTCCAATTAGATTTTTCAAAAAGCCTTCTTTTAACGTTAGATGAAAATGATCCGCTTACTGCTTTCTTAGTTACAGTATCTATGCAAAGAAGAGCATCTCAAATTGATGCTGCTACCTCTGAAGGTTCATGGCGTGGTATCTACTATATTGCATCATTAAGACAAGGTGCTGAAGACGCTGCTATTTTAAAAACTAAGATCTTAAACTTATATAATTTTAAGTGCGCAATCTCTGGTTGTCGTTTAGGTCCTACTTTATCTGTAGCTCACATTAAGACCATGTATGATGACCGCTACACCGAGCCACAAAATGCTATCTTAATGAGATCAGATTTACATAAACTCTTTGCTAAAGGTTACATTACTATTTTCTATGATGATAATGGTGATTGCCGTGTACGCGTAAGCCGCAAGATCTTGTTAAATTTAGACCCTGAGTATTCTAAGTTTGAAGGTGCAAAACTAGAGTTACCAAATGACAAGAAATATTGGCCAAATCCAGAATATCTTGAGTGGCATAATCGTATTCGTTTTGAAAACTGGTTAAAGTATGGTGAATTTAGCTTAATTGACCATCTGCCAATGCATCCTCATCATTAAATTACCTATGCCTAGCTTAATGTTAGGCATATTTGTTTTAAGGCTTTTACATTCAAGGCTTACATATGAAGATAGCTGTTCTTGGAGCTAATAAAAAGTTAGGGCAGAAAATAATACTAGCTGCTGAAAAAAGTAAAATCTCAACTGTAAGTATTGTTGATAGTTTTACTGATGTTGTAGGCGACGGTGCGGTTGTCATTAAGTCAATTGATGATCTTACTTATAATGATGTTAAAGACTGTCACTATGTCATCGATCCTTTATCCTTTTTTAAGATCTCTAAGTACTCAACAGATAATCTTCCTTTATGGCACATTTTAGAGATATTAAAAGATACTGATACTAAACTTTTAGAGTTAGGCTCTAGTGCTTGTCTTTATACAGATAAAAGCAAAACCACCTTTGTTGCTAATCAAAATGAAGGTGTGTTAAATGAGTTTGAAGACAATAAAGAAGAACTCTTGTGTCTTAACACTTATAAAAGATTGCAACATTGTCATAATGTTAAATGGTCAGTGTTGTGCCCACCATTACTTATAGATGACTCAACCTATGGCACCGGCAGATTTGAATTTTCAAATGAAATTTTACCAGTTGGTGTAAACGGGGAGAGTTTTATCTCAGAAACTGACTTTATTAGTGCAACTATAGAATTGTTAAAAACAGTGCCAGAGCTTCACAAATGCACATCGGTACGCGGTTTAAACTAGTTTTAGCATAAAGATCAGATAATTTTCTAAAAAACTCTACCACCTGTCACAAAATAATCGTATCATGTGCGCATTGTGTTTGTTTTGTGAACTAGGATCTAAAAAATGAGTTTCTTAGATACTCTAACCCAAATGGGTGCCTTGTTTTTAATGGTGATCATCGGCTTTTGCTGTAATAAGCTCAAGTACATGGATGGTGACTTTAATCGCAAGTTCTCATCTTTAATTCTCAATATTACCGCTCCATTTTTGATTTTATCATCTGTAATGGGTGAGGTTTTACCAAAGCCTGAAGATATTCCTCCTGTACTTACAGCTGGTTTATTATCATATGCCTTCTTATTTATCGTATCTTTTACAGTATCTAAGTTCTTATGTAAAGATGCTGATAAAGTTGGCTCATACAGATTTATGCTGATCTTCGGCAACATCAACTATATCGGTTTCCCTGTATTAGATGCTTTATTTGGTTCAACTGCTATTTTCTATGCAGCTGTAGTTACCATTCCTTTTAACATTCTAATCTTCATGTTTGGTGTGCCAATTATCACCTCAGGTAAAGGTAAGTTTGAGTTCAAGTGGAGAACTTTATTCTCACCATGCTTAATTGCAACTTACATTACCATTTTAATTGTGTGCTTGCAGTCTAGAATGCCAAAGGAGATAGCTGAAGCATGCTCACTTGTAGGTAGCATGACTGTCCCAGGCTCTCTTTTAATCATTGGTTCTACTTTAGCAGGCATTCCAGTATTAAAGATGCTTGGCAACTTTAGAATGTACATCCTAACTGCAATTAAGCTTTTAGCTATCCCTGTAGTTCTATGGTGTATTTACAAGGTAAGCCCGCTTGATTATAAGTATGCTCAAGTTCTAGTAGTGCTTTTTGGTATGCCAGTTGCTTCAATTGGTACTATGCTTTGCCTAAAGAATAATATTGATGGTTCAATCATGTCTGAAGGTACTTTCTTAACTACCTTATTATCAGTACTATCAATTCCATTACTTGCCTTAATTCTTTAATTAAGTCTTTTTCTGCCACTGTCTTTAAGTGGCAGAATTACTCTCCATCCCAACATTCCACGAATCTAAAGATCTTCTATTATTAACTTAGTTATAACTAATAACTATCGCTAATTATTACTTATTGATTTTAGCCAATTTTTTCTTGAAAGAGTGTTTTACAAGGTGTTTAATACTTATCAATTCGATAGGTTATATAAATTTCCTACCAAGATTTAACGATAAACAAATTAAAGGTAATGTTATGACACAGTTTAAGAAAGTAGAATCAGCAGTAATTCACGCAGGTATTTATGGCGATCAGTACACCAAGTCTGTAAATGTTCCAATTTACCAAACCTCAACTTATGGACAGCCTGCTCTATATGAAAAGGGAAGTTGGGAGTATTCAAGAAGCGGAAATCCAACTCGCGCTGCTTTAGAAAAGTTAGTTGCCGATCTGGAGCATGGCAGTGCTGCTTTTGGCTTTGCCTCAGGTATGGCTGCAATTACCGCTGTTTTCCAGTTATTCAACTCTGGCGATAAGATTTTACTTTGTGCTAATGTGTATGGTGGTACCTTTAGATTACTAGATACTGTATTCAAGCAGTTTAAACTTAACTTTGAGTGTGTAGATACCTCTGACTTATCTAAAGTTGAAGAGAAGATCACTGAAGATGTTAAAGCTATCTATGTGGAAACTCCCTCAAATCCACTTTTAAATATTACCGATCTTAAAGCTGTAGCTGATCTTGCACATAAACATCAGATCTTAAGTATTGTCGATAATACCTTCTTAACCCCATATCTGCAGCAACCACTAGATTTTGGCATTGATATTGTCATCCATTCAGCTACTAAATACTTAGGTGGTCACTCTGATGTAGTTGCAGGTTTAGTCGTGGTTAACAGTCAAGAGCTTGCTGATAAGGTTTACTTTGTGCAAAACACAGCAGGTGCCATTGTCGGTCCTTTTGATGCTTTCTTATTATTACGTGGTATTAAGACTTTAGCAGTACGTCTTGATAGACATTGTGAAAACGCCCAAAAACTTGCTGAGTTTCTAGATAAAACAGATGGTGTAACTAAGGTTTACTATCCAGGGTTAAAGACACATCAAGGTTATGAAATTCATCAAAGACAGGCTAAAAATGGCGGTGCGATGATCTCCTTTGAATTAGATGATAAACATGATGTTAAAAAGTTCTTTAGTGCTTTAGACACTATCTTACTTGCTGAGAGTTTAGGTGGTGTAGAATCTTTAATTTGTCATCCTGCTTCTATGACTCACGCAGCTTTGTCTGAAGAGGAGCAATTAAAAGCTGGTATTACCAAAAACTTAATTCGTTTTTCAGTTGGTATTGAAGCTTTTGAGGATTTACGTGACGATTTAGATAATGCCATCAAGGCAAGTGCTGTCTAGTTCAAACTTTAATTTACAAAACGCTTACAAATATAGGCCTTTTTGGTATCATACGAACAATATCAAGAAGGCTTTGTTATGAGAATTAAAGAACGTAGTATTTCTAAAAGAATTATTTTAACCCTCCATTATCTATTACGTATGTTTAGGGAGCTTAACTATGTTAAGTTAGTCTCTCCATATCGTGGTAATGTGGTGCCTTCAACACTTCTATCCGATGTCATTATGTCTAATGATGTCTTTGGTTCTACTCTAGGTATTCAACCAATCATTGGCGAGGCTAAAGCTCCTTGCAATTGTGTTGTTGCAAGAATCAGTGAGCTTGGTAATGCCATGGTCTTAAAGTCAGGTAAAACTGAAATTGTGATTAACATTGGTCTAGATTATGAGCGTTATCGCAAAGAGCAGTTTAAGACTTTAGTAGAAGTTGGTCAGAAGATTAAAAAAGGCCATAACTTAATCGCCTTTGATTTGAATTCTTTGTATGAGCAGGACAGATACTTTGTATGTACCGTAACCGTAAAGCCTACTAAAGCTAATACCTTTACTCGCTTTATTAATGCTAAAAACGTCGATTACGATACAATTATCTGCAATGTAAACCTAGGTTAACATCATATATTTGGTATATATGGGGCCAAGATTTAGATCATATAATCGTTTGAGTACATCTCAATTTGTCTATCTAAGAGCTCTTGTAGGGAAATTGAGTCTAGATACTCAGTTATTACCTTATATAATCCTTTCCATACCGGTAGAGTTACACATTGCGCAGCTCTATCACAATTCATAGGCTCACACTCAAGACAGGAAACTGGAGCTAGATTACCTTCAGTTAATCTTAAGATGTCACCAACAGAATACTCACTTGGCTCTCTTGCTAATTGATATCCGCCTTGAAAGCCACGGGTTGTGATTAAAAAGCCTGATCTATTTAAAAGGGGAATGATCTGCTCTAAATATTTTTTGGAAATGTTCTGACGTGCAGCAATGTCTTTTAGAGTAATTACGCCTTCATTTTTATGCTCTGCTAAATCTATCATTAAGCGTAAAGCATATCTGCCTCTAGTTGAAATCTTCATAAAGTCTTACCAAAATAAAATTATTTTACTTAAATCACTACTATTTTACTAGGAATTATAGTATTTTTAAATCATAAATTGTACAATCACAAAAAGATTTACAAAAACAGTTCACATATTTTCATTGGACTTGATATGACTTTAACTCAATTACACTATGCAATTACTATCTCTGAGACTGGCTCTTTTAATAAGGCAGCTCAGATCTTATATGTCTCACAACCTAGCTTATCAAACGCTATCCACGATTTAGAAGATGAGTTTTCAATCTCTATCTTCCACAGATCAGGTCGTGGTGTGACCTTAACTAATGATGGCGTGGAATTTATTGCTTATGCTCGTCAGGTATATCATCAATATGAGTCATTACTTGATAAGTTTGGTAAAAATGGCACGGTTAAAAAGAAGTTTGGTGTTTCAACTCAGCACTATTCTTTTGCAACTAAGTCATTCGTGGAGATGGTGAAAAACTTTAACACCGCAGAGTACGAGTTTGCTATCCGTGAGACTAAGACTCGTGAAGTAATTGATGATGTGGCTACTCAAAAATCTGAAATTGGTATTTTGTACTTTTCAAATTTCAATCGCAACATGATCTTAAAGCTTTTAAATTCTGCTGAGCTTGAGTTCCACCATATCATTAACTGCCAAGTATATGTGTACTTATATAAAGAGCACCCACTTGCTAAACTTAAAGAAATCCACTTTAAGGATCTAGAAGATTATCCATCACTATCTTTTGAACAAGGTGATAATAGCTCTTTCTACTTTGCCGAAGAAATCTATTCAACAAAAGAATACCTAAGAACGGTTAAGGTAAATGATAGAGCTACCATGCTAAATATGATGCGTGGTTTATTAGGCTTTACCTTATGCTCAGGTATTATTTGTGAAGAGTTAAATGGTGAGGATTATGTAGCAGTGCCATTTAAGCCAGATGATGGTGATGAGGATGATAATATGTCCATTGGCTATATTGTCAAAAAGAATCAGATTTTATCTCACATGGGCAAGCTCTACATTGAAGAAGTGCAAAACTACTTTAAGCGCTTAGGTTTAAAGCCAAGCCTTTAATCAAAAATTCCTTTAGCAAAAATAAAACCTTCAATCAATAGACTGAAGGTTTTTATTATCTTTTATAAGCACCTTGATACAAGGTGCATAAACTTAATGATTAGTCAGCAATCTTTGTGCCTTGCTTTACTTGTCTAAAGTGGAAGAAGGCAATTACTACTAATAAAATTACCAAAGCAGTACCAAAGCTTAAGAATAAGTTGTGGGTTAGACCTGCTACTACATAACCTATGAAGGTAGCAACAGCAGCTACAATGGCATAAGGCAACTGAGTGTAAACGTGCTCAATGTGAACGCAGCCAGAACCTGCTGATGATAAAACTGTAGTATCTGAAATAGGTGAGCAGTGATCACCAAACACAGAGCCTGCTAGAGTTGCTGAGAGGGTAATAATTACTAATTCAGTTGAAGTTGGATCAATAGCTTGTGCTACTAATACTACGATAGGAATTAGAATACCAAAAGTACCCCAAGCAGTACCGGTTGAGAATGATAAGAAACCTGCGATTACGAAGATCACAGCAGGGAGAATTGCACCTACGAAAGCTAAATCGTTTTGTACAATTGAAGAGATGAACTGTGGAGCTTGTAGAAGATCACGGGTTACACCTGAAATGGTCCAAGCAAAGGTTAAGATCATGCAAGCAGGTAACATAGCTTGTACGCCACGTAAGAAACCATCCATGAACTCTTTTAAAGATAAAACTTTACGAGGTACTAGCATTGCAAAAGCTACAATTAAAGCACCAGTCGAGCTTAGGACTAAGGCACGTGATGAATTTGTGTTACCAAAAGCAGCGCCTAAAGTGTGGTACTGCTCATCATCGCCCCAATAACCGCCTAAATAAAGCATAGCTAAAGTTGCAAAGACAATTAAAGATAAAATAGGAACTACCATATCAGCAATAGTGCCTTTTTCTTTAATAGTTACGTCTTTTTCACGAGGATCTTTTTTCTCTTCAACTACAGTTTTTTTAGCCTGTGAAGCTTCCTTTTCAGCTTTGTACATAGGTCCAAAGTCGATGTTGAAGATACATACTAAGAACACCATTAAGATACTTAGTAAAGCGTAAAAGTTCCATGGAATGGTAGCTACGAAGGCACCAATATCAGAATCAAAAGCTTTAGTGTCTTTTAAGTTAGAACCTACAGCTGCAGCCCATGAAGAAATAGGAGCAATAATACAAATAGGAGCTGCAGTAGCATCAATGATGTAAGCAAGTTTAGCACGGGCTATTCTTTGTTTATCAGAAATTGGGCGCATTACAGTACCTACGGTTAGGCAGTTAAAGTAGTCATCAATAAAGATGAATAAGCCTAAACCTGCGGTTGATAACAAAGCACCACGACGGCCTTTGATTTTAGATGATGCCCATTCACCATAAGCTTTAGAAGCACCTGCCATGTAAATTACATATACAAGAGCACCTAAAAGTGAACAGAAGAGAACAATGTTTAAATCAAACTTATTGCACATTACCTCAAAGGCATTGTTAAAGGTGCCTACAAGGATGTTGCCATCTGTCTTTAGGGTATAAATTAAAGTACCTGATAAGATACCTAGAATTAAAGAAGAGAATACTTCTTTGGTGATCAGTGCTAATACCACTGCAATGACTGGAGGGAGAATGGATAATGCTCCCACTGATACTGGATCCATAAAATAGCCTCGTTTAGGATATTATATTTTGCACCGTTATTATACATCGTTAATTCTGATGAGATTAAAGTGCTTTATTTTGGGGCGTATTTTATGTCAAAGATCAGTGGTAGGTCAAATTATCTTGTGTAATCCTTAGACTCAACAACGCAATCTTTATCGCAGAATGCTATTCCAAATGCTTTTATTGTTCTAACTCTAGGATTTTTGATAAAGAGCACCTTGTAGTATCCTTTACCTTCAATTTGCTTTAATGCTTCATTTGATTTTTCGTATAACTCCTCTACAACCTTTGTAGCCTTAATTTCAATAATCACACCAATGGGTGGTTTTGTTACATCGTTTGTTTGAATAACAAAAGCTATATCAGCTCGACCACTTCCTAATTCAATATTACTGTCATATTTTAAAGCTTTGTCTTTAACAACTTGCGACAGAACTCCATTTAAAAATCCATGATAGTAGTTCTCATGAGGTCCAGGAACAGCATAATCAATAATGCTTACGTACCCTAGAAGTAGAGAGGATAGCGAGTTTTCAAGAGCGTGTACATCACCTTCAATAAGTGCGTTAAAAATCGGATCAGACTTTTGATTAAATGATGAATTATTTTTACCCAAAAAGACAAGCGCATAAAGCCTCGTACTTTAGTGCGAGGATAAATGCGCGTAAAGTAGTCTCTTATCTTAGGTAAAGTCTACCGCATTTAATCTCAAATATTTATTGACAATCTAGTTAGTAATAGATACTATAATCTCTATGTTAACCGAGATTACCAAAATAAGTAACCAATGTATGACTATCAAAACATTACATCAATTATGTTTTGAA
>Ga0256405_10010786_pt1 | contig 11906 bp, 10 predicted proteins | sample RumenRJG_02DNA_FD_189096 | JGI IMG/M metagenome (GOLD analysis project Ga0256405, IMG submission 189096) | Bovine rumen microbial communities from Lethbridge, Alberta, Canada - RJG_02 | ecosystem: Host-associated > Mammals > Digestive system > Stomach > Rumen | place: Canada: Alberta...
TGGAACCCTTAACTTCCTTGATTGTGTAGGTGTAGGTACCTGCCTTGTCGTAGGAAATCGCATTAAAGGCTACGCTGCCAGTAAGGTTGCTTGTTGTAATCTTCTTGGTTTGCAAAACGTTGCCGTTTTCGTCAATAAGCTGGAATTCAAACTCGCCATCACGCTTGCTATTGGTGAGGTCTTCGATAGTCTTCTGTACGTCGAAGGTTGCCGCAGTAGGCTTGGTTGCGTATTTGTTCTCAATCGTGCCAGTAAAGGTATTACCTTCAGTACCATTGATGGTTGCCGTGAGATTGCCTTGATGGTCGTCGGAAAGGGTAACGGTAATTGCTACGCCATTTGGATTTTGGTTGGTAAGGCCTGCACTATGGCCGCTCTTAGATTCGTCTTCGCGGATTACGTAGTAGAAGGTCTTGTCGCGATCTTCAGTAGTGTAGGAAATGGCAGTATCGAAGTTTACGATTTCGCCATTTTCGAGCGTGATGGTACCGATTTTCTTTTCGGTGTCGCCATTGAGGTCATAAAGATCAAATGTAAATGCGTCGCCATCAGCCCAGTCGCGGCCGGTAAGAATCTTGCCTGCGCCAATTGTGATGGAACCAGTGGATTCGTAGGTATTGATAATCGTGGATTGATTGCCGGTAAAGGTTGGTTCGCCGTCAATAACTAGATGACCTTCACCATCATCGTAGACCTTTACGGTTACGGTGAGGGTGTTCGGTGCTGTCGTGGTGTTGATATGCTGATTCCTGGCATTATCCTCGAGAGCTTTCTCGCTGATAGTATAGGTGTATTCGCCTGGAGTGCTGTATTCAACATTGAAGGTTGCGCTCTTGTGGTCCTGATCGACCGCTACTTCGGTAATATAGTTACCGTCTTTGTCGTGCAACTCAAATACGAATTTGTCATCTGCAGTCCAGTCGTTGAATTGCTTGTCTGCGACGAAGCTCGTACTGACTTTCTCGAGATTGTAGGTGTTTACGAATGCTGCGGTAGCTTCAGTCGTATCAGAGATAGTACCTCTTGCTACGTTGCCAGCCACACCATTGACGGTGGTGGTATAGCCAGGTAGGCTCGTCTCGGTAATTTCATAAGTGGCACCAGCTGGAAGGTTAAGGAATTCTACCTCTTGACCTGCGGAAAGCTTAATGGTGTCACCGGAAGTGATAGTGCCTTTCTTGTTGCCGAGAGTATAGTTATAGGTTCCGGTTAATTCAGCGCCTTTATTGTCTTTAAACACGACTTTGAAGTCGAATTCTTTTGCGACAGATGGGTTGCCATTTACGGTCTTAGATAGCTTGAGGTTGCCAGAGGTGTATTTGTTAGTAATGACTACTGCGGATGCCGTGTTGCCGGAAACAGTATGGTATTGTTTCTGATCGACAGTAGTAGTGTTGTTATCTGCAGCGTTGGACTTTTGATACTCCGTAGAAACATAACTATAACCAAAAGGTATATCGCTCTGGCTTTCAGAAACGGAATAGAGCGTGCCGTTATCTACGTTGATTACGCGAATTGTATCGCCAGCGTATATGGATTGGCTGAAGTGACCTGGAGTGCCAGTGATACTATTTGCGTCACAGCTCTTATTCACTTTGGCGTCACTACAAATATGACCAGAACGGTTGTCTCCACCTTCGACATAGTTAGGGTTATTTACGCCATAGTAAATGCGGTAATCGTAATCGTAAGCATTGCCTTCTGCGTCCAATAAGTCGACGTCAAAGGTAAACTCGTCTTCGATATCTTCAATATCAGTAATTTCAACATTGTTGTTGTCTACGATCTTCTTTGTGATATTGATGCCGCCCTTGAGGGTATTTTCTGCGTAAAGACCATTGCTTACGAAGTCGTCCTCGATGGATTCGATGCCAGTAATGTTGCCAGACGCATCTTTGGTAAAGATAACGTTCTTTAGGACGCCATCGACTAGCATTGGATGGTATGAATACTTAGTTAATTCAAAGTGATAATCGATATCTTCTTCCTCAAACCAGTATTCGTGGCCAGATTCAAGGATGATGTAGTCGCCCATAACCTTATCGTTATATTCGCCATGGGCATTAATAGAGGCGGCAGTCGCGCCATTCTTGCTAATCATGACGCCTGGAGCAATGTGAATATTGCTATCAAGCTTCCAAATCGGATTGGTTGGGTCAGAAGAATCTGCGCTTAAGACTAGGTCGTCATAAATCTTAGTCTCGTCACGATATAAGTCAAGCTTTACGCTTGTGATCGGGTTCTTTTTGTCTAAGCGTTGAGATGGGTCGAGTGAGTCGTTCCAGTGCTTAGAAATTGTCATTTCGTAATCATACAAATCTACTGGATCAGGGTTTCTGATAGTAGTCGTCACTGGATCGGATACGACAGTAGTGGAAGTGCCATTGATAGTCGTAGTGGTGACCGTGGAATAAGTAACGGTAGGGTAGTCGGTGTTGGTTTTTAGCGTATAAATACCGCCACTGACTGAAATAAGAGCCTTCTGTTCCGGAGTTAAGGAGTCGTATTGAATGTCGCCGTTGTTTAATCGTGCGACCAAATCTAGGGATTCCTGCTTTGGCCAGACGACAAAGGAGATAGTGTAGGTGACGCCGTTTTCAAGTACTGCATCGCCAAGATCCCAATCGACTTCGCCATTGCTGTTGATTTTTGCTGCTGGTGCGTCAGTCCATTCTTCACCAAGGCCACCATTAGCTGTGGTACTGTATGAACCGCCGCTACGGAAATACCTAACGCCACTAACATCGCCGGATGCGTTTGCTTTTACGTTAGATGCGGTCATTTCGGTAATACCATCGGTAAGTTCTACATTGGTATAGCCGACGCTGTTTGTAATGTCATTAACAATTTGTCCGAGTGCGGAAATAAGTGTATCAGTATCAGATGCATCAGTAAAATACTGCGCATACTGGCTACTAAGTGCAGTATTTGAGTCACCGGTACCAGTGTATGCATACTGGATCAAGCTGGAGAGGTAATGGGAGGAATTACCAGATCCCCAGGTGAAAAGACCATATAGTTTATGGCCTGCGGTAATAAGAGCCCTAGCGTTATCGTTTGCTTCGGCCCATTCCTGAGCATAAGTTGTATTTACGGTGTAATCATTATTGTGCGTAGTCGGCTCACCGTCCGTAAGAAAGATTACGTATACAGCTTCGTTTGGCTGACTGGTTTTGATGCTTGTTGCAAGCTCTTGCGCTCGCATTAAGCCTTCTTCCCAGTTTGTACCCTGAGTGGCCGATAAGCCATTAACCGTGTCCTTTAATGAAGTTCCATTTGTCGTAAAAGTCTGTGCCGTAGTGCCACGAGTACCAAAGTTTGCGATGGCGACTTCGATAATGTCCGATTTGATTGGGTCGCCAGCGACGTTTTGGCTAAGTAGCCTATCAATGACCCCATTATTGTCAGTAAGCACATGTTTTTCGGCTTCTAGCCTTGTCATGCGAGAACCATTATAGGTGGTTCTGTTATTAACCATCGAAGTCGAGGTATCTACGACTAAGATAACATTTGCTTTTGTTGCTTGTGTTGTTGTGCTACTGGATGTTGCGCCAGTTACGCTAAGGTTAATGGTATATGTGCCATCACCATTCTTTACTAGTTGTTTGCTGTGCGCAGGTGCCTCTGGGCCTTCCGCGTAGGCCTCGTTGACAAAAGCGCCTCCGATCGGAGCAATCGTACTGACGACCATAAGGAAGGCCGCCGCGATGTTCCTGAATCTATTTTTAAGACTCACTTTTTTTATCTCCCTTTATTAGATTTTTAAGACCCCAGAAATAGGGGATTTTGCCTTCAAAATACGCTATTTTAAAGTGAGTTGCAAGCAAAAGCGTATTATTTTATTACTATTGCGCAAATGGTTAAAATATGTGTTCATTGTGGAAAACTCATCAAAAATGCCATGTTGTAAAAAATACAACAACAGAAAACGCCAAAAAATCAAGTGTTGTAATAAATACAACATGACGAAATGCAACAAAAAACCGGCTATGCTTATAGCCGGTTGTGTGCAAATAAGTTAACTGTTAGCGGAAATGTAATTTATGGCTGCAGTGGCTGCAATTGCGCCATCGCTGGTAGCTGTGACGAGCTGTCTGAGCTCTTTTTCGCGTACGTCACCAGCTACAAACACTCCAGGAATATTGGTCTTGCAATCCTCGCCAGCATCCACATAACCGTCATCAATAATCGTGAGATCATCGATTAGTTTTGACGCATTTGGAATGCGACCAATAGACACGAATAGGCCGTCAATCTCAAGCGTGCGGCCGGTATCTAGCGTAATAGAACTCAACTTTTTATCTCCAGCAAGTTCTGTGATGTTTGCGCCAAGTACTAACTCGATGTTTTCCTTTGCTTTGACTTTTTCGACGATATCGTCCGAGGCGCGGAATTCGTCTCTGCGGTGAATAAGATATACCTTTGAAGCAATATCGGACAAATACAGCGCCTCATGCAATGCGGAATTGCCGCCACCGTTAACTGCGACTACCTTGTCTTTATAAAATGCGCCATCACAGGTCGCACAGTAGGATATACCTTTGCCAGTGAACTCATCCTCGTGTTCTAAGCCAAGTTTGCGCGGCTCGGTACCGGTAGCGATAATAATCGTTTTTGCAGTATAGTTGCCGTCCTCGGTCACGATAGAGAAGTAATCATGGTTATTATCAATATGTGTAACCTCGGAATACTCAATTTCTACGCCAAGATCTTCCGCCTGCTTTGATAAAACCTGGCCAAACTCTGGACCAGTAATGCCTGGCGTAACGGGATAATTACTAATCTTGGACGTATTTATAATCTGTCCGCCCGCAGTAAGCTTCTCGAACGCGATAACTTTCTTATTAGCGCGCTTACCATAAATACCCGCCGTAAGGCCGGCCGGACCGGCGCCAATGATTGCAATGTCGTACATTATTTAACTCCTAGCATCTTTTGGAGACGCTTCTTTGGTTGGAGTCCTACCTTGCGCTCGGTCTCCTCGCCACCGTTGAATACAACCAGGCACGGAATCGAGCTGACTTCGTATTCTTCAGCAAGTTCGTCCTGGTCGTCAATATCTACGGCCACAATCTTAAAATCGCCGCCTTCTTCGGCAAGTTCTTCGAGAATTGGATGCAAGGCTTGGCATGGCGGACACCATTCCGCATTAAAATCTACCAGAACCGGTACGTTGGCTTTTAGAACCTCTGTATCAAAGTTTTCCTTTGTTCCTTCAATTATCGTCATAACAACTCCTATATGCTTTTATCTTGCCCATAAGCCTCCTATTGTTTATATCTTAACATCAAAAGATGCTTTGATAAAAACGGCACAGACTTCAAAAATATGTTTTTCTCTTAATAATTTGAATTAGCTTAATTGCTTGTTTTGTGATGTATAGCCCGTAATATGCAATATATCCCATCGGCCAATGATTCAGTCCGAATATGTCATTCCTAATCGTGCTTCGTGGATGCAACAAGAGCTTCTTTCGGAAACCAAAGAAGCTATACGACATATCGACGATACGGAAATAATGAAAATCCACAAAGCCACAATCGAATTGTATGTTGCCGATTATTTTTACGACTTTTCTCTTCGGTCTCGTGATGAAGTTTTTGATAGCGGCCCTGACAGCGGAGGAATAATAATCGAGAGGATTAAGGTTAATCGTTTCAATAAAAGCTATGCCATCCAGAATCCCAAGGCGAATCTGCTCCAAGTGGGCAGTATCTTCGCTAAATTGCGCCTTGTTCGTAAAAGCGTATTCCCATAAAACTGCATTCCAGATTCTTCTATCTTCGCCCGATCGAACGTTTGGCATAAGGTATCCGCACAAGTCCGTATCTTTCATCTCGAATCTATCTGCTGGATGTGCGCCAAGATATAATCCTGTAATATCTAGATTCGCATTATATAATCGGCAAAAATCCGTAAATAGCATCTGAACTGTGCCGCCCCAGCCCAAATCAACAATGGCGACTTTGTGTTTCAATGACGGAATTATGGAGATTACATAATCGTAAGCTTCTTTTAGATGTTTCGTGTACTTACTGCCTGCATGGGCGATATTGTATAGAAAGCTCTTTCTAAAATCTTTCTCGTTTTGGTGATTAATAGTTAGCTCGCTATATGGGTAGTCCTTCCCGAAGAAGAATTCATAAAGTTCTCTACGCGTACCGTTAACCTCGCCATAGCAAATGATACTGAAGATGGAATCGATATCGTAGTCAATCGTAGGATTGTTTGCCAGAAACCAAACGAAAGCCTTAATCATTTGTCTGCGGTTTAGTTTATTAGCAATGACGATATTCTGCTGGTCGAACAATTTACCCATAAGCTTATCGCCATATTCCTTAAAGCATTTCGCTTCGCTCGAAACCATCAAAAACGTGGTATTTGGTGAATACTTTGCAGATAAAGCTACGTGCGCAAGAAAAGAGCAGAGCGCTTGAGAGAAGATAAATCCGTACATCCTCCATATTCCAGCTGGATTTGAAGGATAGCTTTTAAGCTTATTTGCTAATTCTTTTTTGGCTTTACTGGCCGATTGTTTGGCCAGGATTTTGCGCCTTAGCCTATTTGCGTAAAACTTTCGATCATTTGGGCGATATAATATAGCGTCCGAACCATTCGCTATCGGCATTAGGTAATCTGAAGTGCGCGAGTCGCCGATATGTATGTTCGTGGAGAGATCAAAAGAATCTCCGAAAACCTTTTTATTGTGCAGATAAGAGAAGAGGCCGCCATTTGCTTTGATGTAACCGACGTCTGTAGAAACAATGCCATCATCAAAGATGTCGATTCCGAAATGATGTAATAGATCCAAAATATACTTCTTCGACAGATACATATCAGAGACGAAATAAACTTTCAGTTGAGGATTATTTTGCCTGGCTTTTCTGACCGCCTCAATAAGCGGCTTATTCGGGAATAATTCACGCTTTTCCGTCTTAATTTCCGCATCGATCATAGATGCGACAAGATTATCCTTGGCTTCTTGATTGATCTCTTTATCATATTTTTCAACGAGTAGGTCAACAATTAGAGCAAACCATTCTTCGAGCGTCACATCGTAGACATAGAGCGATGATAGGGGATCTTCGTCCGAGACTTCGCGTGTATTATATTTTGAGTTAATATTCCAAAGCTCTTTCCGTGCATAGATTCTTGTCGACAGCAATTCATTCGCCTCAATCTTATCGGAAACTACTTTGTGAAATAGTGGAACCCACTGCTTTGCTACCTCAAAAAATTGCATTTCTTCTGGGTGGATTTTTCGGAGCAATACAGTGTCAAAAATATCAAACGTGACAGATTTTACGTCATCGTCGGACAGTTTAAGTAATATATTCCTCGTATTGCTCATATTTTTATGATAATAATACAAGTATAATACCTTAAGGCATAAAATGCATGCGTTACTTCGGGCGACATTTAAATTCTTGGGGTTTTACAAAACTCAACAGATGTGCTAAAATATGACCAATATGGCAAAAAAGAATAATACCAAGCGCAAGCTTGTTGGTTTGGTTTCTGAAGAATCTGGTATTCGCCTTTACTATACCAAGAAGAACACCATGAACACCCCAGACAAGCTCAGCCTTCGTAAGTATGACCCAGTTTTGCGCAAACACGTGGTCTTCACCGAAACGAAGAAGAACCTTGGCCGCAACGAAGTAAAGGAAAAGAAGCGCTAAATAATATGCCCCAACTCGAGAGGGGCATATTTTTATTGTCGCACGTTTGCCATCTATCTTGAAAAAGCTTATACTATTAAGAAATCGGAGGTATTTTGATGGAAAGAGTCCAAGAGAAAAAACTCGATAAATGGATGATTATTGCAATTATTTTTATGGTCCTAACGATTGCTTGTGGCGTAGCCGCGGTACTTGCGTATATTAATATGCCAGACAAGGAACAAATCGCCGCAGACGCAAAGACCGAGGCCGAAACCGCCTATAATGAAAAGGTTTCCGAACTAAAGAGCTACTACGAGAGCAAGATAAAAACCATCGAGGCCGAAAAGAATAAAGCTATCAAAGAAGCCACCGGCGAGGGCATGTCTGAAGAATATGACGGCAAATGGGATACATTAAATACAATCTCTACCGTCAACGCAACGACCGCCAAAGATTATATTTATCTACCGATTGTTGGCAAAAAAGTCAAAATTTCCGATAGCCTAAAGGGCGTAAAATACCTCTCCGACAATGAAGGTGTACTAATCTGGGCTATCGATGCCGAGGCTAGTAAGGATAGCTATGATTTTGCCGACCCAGACAAGAATACTAGCGGCATGATTCGCCTTGAGGCGCTTTCAAAGAAATACATCGATGCCTATCTAAAGATTGACTCCACTGACGACTGGATGAACTCCTTTAGCAGTAATAGCATTGTCTCTGGTAATGGCAACCTACTTCGCCGTGGAATTGCAAGCCTGGATCAATATAGCTCGCCGGATTCTGCCGACGGAAAAGTAGAGTCAAAGACCATGGAGATTCTTCAAAAACTCCTCACAGACAAAGAAAACTACGAAGACCTCTAAAAAACAGATTAAGTTATTTGCAAAAACGGATTCTTTTTGATATACTCTTGACAAGAGTCCGAAAGGACTATTTTTAATGGGAGCATTTCATGGCAAACATCACAAGAATTAAGGCGAAAGACGACAAAGCCTCTAGCAAAAAAGAGACCAAGAAGTCTGACGAGCCAGCTGAAATTACTCGCAAAGTCACAGTAAAAGCAAAGAATAGCGAGAATAAAAAAGTTCGCGCCAAAGATCGCAAAGAAGCAAAAAAGCTCGAAAAAGCAGAAAAGAAAGCCGCAAGAAAAGCTGCGCGTGAAGGCAAAAAGCCTTTTATTCTATTCCGCCCATTCGTAGCCTTTGGTCACTACATTCGCGACTCATTCCGCGAAGTACGCCAGGTACGCTGGCCAGATCGCAAAGCAACCTGGAAGCTCGTATTTTCTGTAATTATCTACGTGGTAGTAATCGCAGTATTCATTATGCTTCTAGACATGCTATTCACTTATCTATTTAACTTAATCTACGGAGGATTATAATATGGCGGTAAACCGTTACGATGGTTCTAGGGCGTGGTACGCAATTAGCACGTACTCCGGCTATGAGGACAAAGTTGCTGATTCTATCAAGCAGCGCATTGGCAGCGCCGATTTGGCAAACAAAATCTTTGATGCTCTCGTTCCAAAAGAAAAACAGATTGAAATCAAAAACGGCAAGCGCCGTGTTGCAGACAAGAAAATCTTCCAGGGTTATGTATTGGTAGAAATGTGTCTCTCTGATGAAACTTGGTACATTATCCGCAATACCCCAGGCGTAACTGGCTTCGTCGGTACTGGTACTCAGCCAACCCCAGTTTCCAAGAAGGAAATCGAAAAAATCAAGAAACGCATGGGCGTTGACGATCCAAAGTTCACCGTCAACTACGAAATCGGCGAAGTCGTATCCGTTACCGATGGTCCATTCAAGGGCTTCGAAGGTACAATCTCCGAAATCGATGCTAATAAGGGCAAACTCAAGGTTCTCGTATCCATGTTTGGTCGCGAAACCGCCGTCGAGCTTGATGCTCTTCAAGTCAAAAAGATTGACGACTAATTAGTGAAAGCCTCCAGATTTGCGTCCGGAGGCTTTTTGATGTATAATATACGCCGTTACGCACGTTTAATTAAACGTAATTTCCGGCGAAGCGCTTCAAAGCCGGAGAAGGAATATTAACAAAATGGCAAAGAAATGCATCGGCAACCTTAAGTTGCGCATTCCTGGCGGTAAAGCAACAGCTGGACCTCCAGTAGGTAGCACCCTCGGTCAGTGGGGTCTTAATATGATGGACTTCATCAACCCATTCAACGAGGCTACCAAGGAATATCAAGGCAAGAACGTTATCGTTCACATTAAGGTATACGAAGATCGCACTTTCGACTGGACCTGCTTAGGTCAACCAGTTGACGATTTGATCCGCGAAAAGATCAAACTCGAAAAGGGTAGCGGTCGTCCAAACACTGAGAAGGTTGGTAAAATTACCATGGCTCAGATTAAGGAAATTGCCGCAGTAAAGAAAGATCAGCTAAACGCTATCGATGAAGCTGGCGCTTGCAAAGTTATTGCAGGTACTGCACGCTCCATGGGCGTAGAAGTAGTTGAGTAATTCTACAGAGAGGCCACTCTTTACAGAGTGGTCTTTTTGTTGTAGAATATATACTTATTGTACCTTACAAATGATGAAAGGGGTGGTACAGATGAACGGAACGGTACCAAAGCTTCCGTTGAGACAAGAAATCGTTGATACGTTAGTTATATGCACGATTTATGTCGTGACTGCACTGATAGGGGGTGCCTTAATCTTTAGATTGTTTATCGGCTTTTGTTTCGTTATGGCGATTGTCGAGATTTTCGTAAACTCGCTTTATGCAGACGAAGACAAAAACCACTGCGAGGCATTCTTCAATACACTAATGACAATCATACTTGGAGTGGCAATCTATCTGCTGTTTCAGAAGAAGATGACTGGCGAGCAGTACGTCTTATGGATTGGAACCGTTACGGCTGCAGACGCCTGTGGACTATTCTTCGGGAGACTGTTTGGCAGTAGACGACCGTTTTTCTCGAAGAATATCTCGCCAAACAAAACCTATGCTGGCTATATCGGTGAGATAGTGGGCTCCATAGCTGCAGGCTGGATAATCATCGTAGTTTTGAAGATTCCATTACTTGCGGCAAACATCTGCTTCGCTAGTACCGGATTTATCGCTTGTGCGATAGGCGATCTGCTTGGGTCCGCCGCCAAGCGCGAGCTCGGTATTAAGAACTCCGAATGTTTCCTGTTAGACAAACCGATACTCGGAAAGATAGAAAGACTGATGCGTTCGCGCCATGGCTTCCTAGATTGCTTCGACTCGGCCTCGGTGGCATTCATCTATTTCATCATCTTGCTCTAATCGGCGTCCCCTCGGGGGCGCCCTTTCTTTTGACAAAAAATATGTTATAATTAAAAGCACTGATTGCTTTCCTGCATCATAGAGGAGGTGGATATATGAAAGGAAGAGTGATTGGAGCACTTTGGATTATCGGAGCACTATTTGTGTGCTATTTCGAATTTGGAGGTGAATACTTCAATCTTCTGTTCGTGTTCTGTTTCTTGATGTCTATGGCCGAGATAATGATTATCTCCGAGACGCAAAAGTGGCGTATGGATCCGCTGTCTTGTCAGCCCGCTGGGGCCTGGGCCTTCGAAGTTTGCGTATTGATGTTTGCGACTATCGCTACGCTGATTGTAACGCGCGAAGAGCTGGCCTTCGTCGTGCTAGTGAGTACGCTGGCGGACGTTGGAGCTTTTGCTGTCGGCAAACTCTTCGGTAAACATCGTGCCGAGATTTTCTACAGGATATCGCCAAAAAAGACTTACGAAGGGTTCATCGGAGGAATCATAGCGTCTTTTGCGGCTTTGTTCTTCTGCCCGCTGTTCGGTATCACCATAACCACCCGACTTGTTATCTTTATGATATTTGCGGGCGTAGTGGCCGAAGCTGGTGACCTACTCGGTTCTGCCTCGAAGAGGCAACTTGGCATCAAGGATTCTGGCGACGGACTGATGACCATACCGGTCGTAAGACTTCTCGAATATCCACTTCGTGGACACGGGGGTTACTTAGACCGCATGGATTCGATTTCGCTCACGCTGATGTTCTTTGCTCTGGTAATGGTGTCGTAAGCCCAGCTTGCGGCACCTTTTTCTTGCTTTTCTATCTGTTTTATGATAAAATCAAACAAGTTAAATTTAATGGTCGGGAGAGTTAAAAACTCGTTTGTACCGCGAAAGGATATAATCATGGCTAAAGAAGAAGCCAAAGATCTTGAAACTCCTGTCGTAGAAGAATCTACCACAGAAGAAACTCCAGTCGAA
>Ga0256405_10010787_pt1 | contig 11905 bp, 10 predicted proteins | sample RumenRJG_02DNA_FD_189096 | JGI IMG/M metagenome (GOLD analysis project Ga0256405, IMG submission 189096) | Bovine rumen microbial communities from Lethbridge, Alberta, Canada - RJG_02 | ecosystem: Host-associated > Mammals > Digestive system > Stomach > Rumen | place: Canada: Alberta...
CCAGCCTGGACACGCATGGCTCATTGCTTCGCGCAAAACATCGAGTAGGACGAATCCTACTCGATTACGACGGCTTTGCCGTTCTATGATTCGTAACGTTTTACAGCTCGGCAACCACCATCTCACGATACTTTTCGTCCAGCTGCTCTTTCGTCACGGAGATACTGATGATAAAGTCTACGGAAAACTGGCTGCTGATTGCTGACAGCTGGTCCAGAACACGGCACACTTCTTCAAGATCCAATTCATCGCGCTCCATCTTCGCGATCTTCAAAAAACTGTCGAGATAAACCTTTTCCAGGTCATGATCCTGAGAAATGATACCACAGATAAATCCGACGAATTCATCCGCATCGGTGAGCGGGTAATTGGTTACATCGATAAGACGAATCCGATTGTTCAGTTCAAACATATGCTGCGTGTTCTTGTCCAGATAAACAACATTTCCCGTTGCTTCTTTGACTTCCCGGTTTGCCTTTTCTAACAGAACCTTTGTCTTACCTTTGCCCTTTTCACCGATAATGAACTGTATCATACCTGATGACCTCCTTTTAACACAAATTATCAGTTTCTATGCCACATTACAGCGCCGGAACCAGGGACAGAACCTGGTTCATCTCCGGATACAGTGTTTCTTTTGAGTCCGAATGGAGAATCACGGAGATAAAAGGATTGCCGTACAGATCTTTGCTGATCAGTGCCAGACATGCGCCGGCATCCTCCGTCGTGCCGGTTTTACCGCCATAGATCACGACATTCGTCGGCTTTGAAGCTTCTCCTGTCAGATAATGATCCGTGGTCTCCCATGTCATCGCATAGGCATCTCCATCCGCGTCCGTGTACTCCGCATAATAATTCTGCCGCTGAATGATGTCCATAAACAGATCGTACTTCATGGCAGCGTTCAGCATCAGATAGACATCGTACGCGCAGGTGTAATGATCACTCGCGGTCAGTCCGTGTGCATTGACAAAATGCGTATGCGTCGCGCCAAGCTCCAGAGCTGTCTGGTTCATCATCTCGACAAAATTGCTGATACTTCCTCCTCCGACATGCTCCGCGATCATTTGCGCAGCATCATTTCCGGAGGCGATCAGCATTCCGTACATCAGCTGCTTCAGCGTGAGCCGGTCTCCCCGATGCAGTTCACAGACAGAAGAAGCTTCTTCAATGTCAAAAGCTGCGTCATCGACGGTGACCATATCGTCCATGTTCCCATACCTGAGTGCCACCAGAGCAGTCATGATCTTGGTCAGGGAAGCCGGAGATCTTTGTTCGAAAATGTTCTTTGCGTAAGTGACCTCCTGCGTGGTGAGATTAAACAGAGCAGCCTCAGCAGCGCTGATAAAAATCGCGTCCGCATCGACATCTGTCTCTGTCACGCAAAGACCGTCCGCAAACGGTGTCGTCTTGACCATCATATCTCCACCACTGTGAATGCCGAAAACTGCACTTTCCATGTCATACTGCATTCTGAGCCCCGTATCATGTGAGCGGAATACGAAATACCATACTCCGTAGAACAGTGCGGCAGCGACAGCCAGCATCAGAAGAGCGGCGAATACAAGATTCCTCGTAGCGCGGGCCTGTGCCTTTTCTCTGGCGCGGATACGATTCCACTCGCGCTGGGTATAATAGTCAGGTTTTTCTATCTTATCGGTTCTCATACTTGTTTCAGTGATACATCTCCCGCCAGTCAAGATCTCCGCGCTCCAGAGACTTCAGAAGGATCTCTGCAGTGGCAATATTCGTGGCGAGAGGGACATTATGCAGATCGCACATACGGATCACCTTGCCCAGATCTGTCAGCTCATTCTTTGTTGAGGCCGTACTCTCCGGGTCCCGGAAGAACAGAACAAGGTCCAGCTGATTCTGCTCGACCATCGTACTCATCTGCTGCTCTCCGCCTACATGGCCTTCGAGAAATTTGTGTACGGAAAGCCCTGAAGCTTCCTGAATCAGCCTTCCCGTCGTTCCTGTCGCATAGAGATCATGCCGGGACAGAATCTGTCTGTATGCAATGCAGCAGTTCTGCATCAGCTTCTTCTTTGCGTCATGCGCAATAAAACCGATATTCATTTTTTACTGCGCCTCCTTCTATCCCGATTTCCCGTTTCCAGTTACACAGAAGCCATATATGTCGGACGGAATCTTCTCTTCTCCGGATCGGATTCAACCATTTCACGCCTGGGCTGAAGTCCGACATTCAGCACCAGTCCGATCTCCATACAAAATGTCACAAGGGAGGTAACTCCATAGCTGACAAATGGAAGGGTAATACCTGTATTGGGCATCAGACCGGTCGTAACACCGATATTCAGGGAACTTTGAAACAGTATCAAAGAACCGACGCCCATGCAGATCAGCATACCCGACTTTTCTCTCGCACGCAGGCCGATCCGGACACAGAGGATGGCAATGATCAATTCCAGTGTGATAATTGCCACACATCCGGCAAATCCAAGCTCCTCTCCTGCAACCGCAAAGATAAAGTCTGTCTGCGGCTCCGAGATAAAGTTTCCGTTCTTGACGGAACTGATCGCGTCTGTATTCAGGCCCTTTCCGTAGAGCTGCCCGGAACCGATCGCAATAATCGAGTTCTGCTGCTGATAAGCCTCCTCGGCATACTCCATCGGACGCAGCCAGGAAAGAATACGGTCTCTCTGATAGTCTGCGATCAGAGTCTGATCCGGGCTGAGAACGATGCTGAGGAAGATTGCGGCTCCCGGAACTGCTACGGCCAGAATCGAAAGTATAATCTTCCAGCTCAGACCAGCTGTAAACAGTATAGCACAAAATATCAGTGCTGTGACGATCGTTGTGGACAGATCCGGTTCTCTGTAGATCAAAAACAGGGGAACACTCAGAATCAGAATCGAACCGAGCAGCACCTTCGGCGTGTTCAGACGGGCATCGTACTGCTGAAAATACCCGGCGAAGAATACAATCAAGGCCATCTTCATCAGATCAGAGGGCTGGAACTGAACGCCGATATTGATCCACCGGGTCGCACCGCCGACATTGACGCCAATCAGAAGAACCGCGACCAGAAGCAGGCAGCCGATCAGGAACAGGATCCAGCGCATACGCACAAATATCGTGTAATCAAAGACGGACATTGCCAGCATGACGGTTACGCCGATGATAAGACCGAATGTCTGCCTTGTCTGGGAAGACTGCTGCGCGCTGCCGATGACCATGATGCCGATTACAGACAACGCGATGACAGCCGCAATCAGGGGAAAGCTGTAATTTCTCAGTTTATACTGCCGAAACATAATGCAACCTCAAAAATGAAATCTCTGTAACAGCCGGATGCGGGGCTCAAAACTCCGCTGGCATGGTTATTGCTTCCCGGATACAGAAGCTTTATCGAAAAAACGGTTCCACATCTTGCCCGATATCGTGCTGAGCTTCAGATGTCCTTCTTCCACAACCGCTATCTGCGGATAGATGCTGTAGCTGTCGTCCATTGTTTTTTTGCGGATTCCCGCTACGCCTTTGTGTCCGCATACTTCCAGACTCTGCGGCTTCAGGACCAGCGCAGCCGCGAAGCTGTGAGGATCCCCGTTCAGACCGGCCCTGAGGGTTCCCAGAGCACATCCCGCCACAAAGATACTTCCACTGCAGCTCACTTCTCCAAGCGGTTCCACATCTCCCAGAATGAGAACAGAACGGTCACTTAAGACCTTCTGTCCATTCCGTACGGATCCTCTGCAAAGATCTGCGGTCAGGTTCATTCCGCCCGCCGGATGGTCTTCCTCTTCTGATGAGTCTCCGGCCCGGGCATTGCTGCTTTCGGAATCGGACAGCATCGGACGCTCCTTGAGCGAGAGTGTAATTGCCTTATACTGTGCTTCTTCCTCCTGCTCCTCTCTTTCGAGGATGCAGATAATATCCAGACCACAGCTGCTGGTGATGGCCGCCGCGATTTCTGACTGCTGCTTTTGTGTCAGCTGCTTTCCTCTGAACTCCAACGCCATCTGCGCGCCCTGAAAGAATCTGGCGCTGGATGTAAACTTCCGGGTCACATCTGTCAGGATCTGATCATATTCTGCGGAAGGATCCATTACAAGGGTCAGGGTATATTGAGAGCTTTTCAGTTCGATGGATGAGTTCTGCATATCAGTCTGTCTGGGTATTTCCGGCGATAACCTGGATCGCATGTCCGGGCATCAGCTCGGAAGAGTCCTTCTGCTTGAAATAATAGTTGATAATGTCTCTTGCGAGGGCAGCCGTATTGGCTGATGTGTATCCGTACGCGATTCTGCACGCGAGCGCCATCTCAGGCGCTTCGGAGGGGGCGTAGCCGATAAACAGAGCATGGTTCGGCTTTGTCGTAACCTCCTGGGCAGTACCGGTTTTTCCGGAAACAGCCACACCGCCTTCCGTGTTGTAGTCCTCAAAGGAGGAATGATTCAGCACCACCTGGCGCATACCGGTGTGAATGGCATCCCAGAGCTCCCCGGACAGCTTCAGTTCGCTGTGCAGCACAGGCTCCTTATCCGTCACCGTGTTTCCATTGGAATCCGTAATTTTATCGACCAGGGTCAGGTCATAGCACTGTCCGGAATTGGCGACGGTCATGACATAGCGGGAAAGCTGGGAGACGGTATATGCGTTGTCAGCCTGTCCCATCGCTCCACGAACTGCGTCATAGGTCAGCATATGCGGGGAAGACTCGGGAACCTCGATACCGGATCCGGAATCAAGGCCGTACATGCTGGCGTATTTTTTCAGCTTTTCAACGCCCGCATCGTCATTGTATTCCCCGTCTGTGGAAGCCAGACGCCAGCCTATGGTATTGAAGAAGAAGTTGCAGGAATTCTTGATTCCGTCTGCCAGGGATTCCGTTCCATGCGCGCCGGGGGAGATCCAGCATTTGATCGGTGGGTCTACGCCGTCAAATTCTCCCGTGCAGTAGAGCTGTTCCGACACACCGAGGACGCCTTCGGCGACACCTGCCGTTGCCGCAACCGGCTTGAAGGTGGAACCCGGAGCCAGCAGCTCCTGCGTCGCACGGCTGTAGAACGGACTCGACAGATCCGTCACAAGCTTATTGTAATAATCGGTGTCCATGTCATTGACCAGCCGGTTGCTGTCATAACTTGGGTAGGTGACGCAGGCCTTCACGCTTCCGTCATCCGGATCCGTAACGACAACCGCGCCGGAGCAGGGCATCAGCGCCAGCTGTGCGGGCGTGATCTGGAGATTGTAGATTTTATCCCGGATAAAGTCATAGCCGCTGAGGGATCCGTTGGAGAGTCTGTCATAGTCGGTGGTATTCATCTCGAGAACCCCCTGGTCAAACAGGAGCAGACAGACCTGAGAACCATTCAGCTCATGCGCCATCAGCATATAGCGGAACACTCTCTTACAGAAGTCTTCATCCGAACCCAGATAGTCGGCAATGTAATCTGCAAGCGCGTTATAGACTTCCGTGGAATCCATGTAGTCCATGCTCTGCGTGATTCCATTTACATCAATCCAGTTGCTGGAAATGGCGTAAGTCAGGAATTCCTGAAGGCTGATGGTCTCCTCTTCCGCCCAGGCTTTATAGGTCAGATCAGACTTGTCAATGGCTTCTTCGTTGAGAATGCCTGCCCTTGGGAGCATCGTGTTGACAATATAGGACTGATAGACCTTCATCTCATCCGAGAGCTCTGAATAAGGAGTCGGGTCATCCCTGGTCAGCTGATCCCTGATTTCGGCAAAGATCGATTCCGCTTTTTTCAGGAAGGCGTTATAGACGTTCTTCTCGTTTGTCGAGGCGGAAGGATCGGACAGATGCGATACGCTCAGAACATTGTTTTCAAACAGGGAGTAGTAGACATCGTAAACCGGGGTGACAACATCATCCGCAGACTGAATCCATTCTGTATCGACGGACTCCGTGTCTACGATATTCGCCCAGAGAATTCCGGCGATATATTCCTCCAGAATATGATAACAGGCCTTCTGAAGATCGGAATCCAGGGTCAGATACAGGGAGTTGCCTGCCTGCGGCTCTGTCCTGGAAGAAACCTGAAGCGTTCTTCCGAGGTTATCGACATAGATCGTTTCCGATCCCTTTCGTCCCTGAAGATCCGTCTCCATCTTTTTTTCAAGGCCGACTTTGCCGACAATGTCGGTGGAGTCATAGCTTGTGTCCTGCTCTTTCAGTTCCTTCAGTTCTTCCGCGGAAACCAGTCCTGTATAACCGATGATCGGAGCAAAGTACAGAGCATCATTGTAGACTCTCTTATAATTCTCAGAAACATTGATTCCGAGCAGGGTACCGGTATTCTCAAGAAGCTGGGAAACCGTCTCCTCCTTTACGTCTCTGGCCAATGTGATGGAATTGTACCGCTGGTAGGCGTTTGCCTGCAGGGTTGACCGGAACTGACACAGCTGCAGCACCTTCTCCGGAGGAAGGATCCGCGGCATATCCCAGCGTGCCAGATCTTCGTCGGAATAACGCTCGGAATTGATTCCGTAATACTTGTCCGAGCACATCAAAGCGATCAGATCCGGCGCTGAAATGTCTGCCTCATCCGGCGTCATCTCGTCAATCGTCCGATAGCCGAAGAAGTCTGCCTTAAACCGGGACAGATTAAAGCCTTTGACGGTATAGACATAGTTTCCGTCCGCGCCTAACGCTACCTTGAAATTATTGTAGGTGGTATCACCGTGAGACTCGATAATCTTAATCGCCGTGTACAGAATTCCATTCAGGTTCAGATTGCGGGAGGTATTGTCCGCATAGCTTCCCTTATCTTCGAATGTAACCTCATAGATCAGTTCATTGTATGCAAGCAGATTGCCGTTGCAGTCAAAGATCTCGCCGCGGGTAGACTTCAGTACCTTCTTTTTTTCAATGGAGAGCGTGAAATCATTCTCATAACTCTCTCCATTGAGAATCTGCAGCGTGAAAAGACGCGAAACAATCAGGAAAAAAAGCATCAAAAAGATGAGGATCAGGATGATCACCCTGCCTCTGAGAGAATCTGCGGAAGATTTTCTTTTTTTAGACTGTTTCAATCGGTTTACCTCAGAAATAAGACCGGATGGTCTTCTTGTTTACATAATAATTCAGCTGATACAGAAAAACCGCAAATATAACCGTATAGATCATCTCCGGTATGATGATTCTTCCCAGATAGAAGAAAACATGAATACGGCCGCGGATCATAAAGGTAGTGACATATTGGTAGAGTCCGAAGCAGATGTCACAGATGCCGATCAGAAGGAGCGGTGTCTTGATATCGTCATCATAAAAGATCCGATAGCTGTAGCCGGCCACATATCCGATCCAGGTATAGATCAGCGCATAATAGCCAAGCAGCCCTCCTCCAAACAGATCAAGCAGGATTCCGGTTGAAAACCCGATGATCATTCCGGTCCGGCTGCCGCACATCAGTGCGAAGGACGCTGTCAGAATGACCGGAAGATTGGGGCGGATCGATGCAACCGCAACATAGGACATCAGTGTCGTCTGCAAAAGAGGCGCAAGAAAACACAAAAGTCCGATCAGAAGCTTACGTTTCACTGCTCTCCTCCTTCGGGCGCTGCCTGACCATCGCCTTCGGCAACTGCTTCCCCGCCTTCGGCCGCCTCCTGTTCTCCATCTTCGGCTGCGGCCTGCTCTCCGCCTTCTGCCGCCTCCTGTTCTCCGCCTTCTGCAACTGCCTCTCCGCCTTCAGCCGCCTCCTGGGCGTCCTTAGCCGCTTTGGCTGCATCCTCTGCTCTGGGGGCTGTGAGCGTTGTGGTATCCTGTCCGGAAGCCTGGGCAGATTCCGGTATGGCACCTTCACTCGGGATATATTCCTTCAATGTGCGGATGACAAGAACCTCCTGAAGATGATGGAAATCCACAGCAGGGTTCAGCGTTCCGGACTTGGTCAGGTTGTTTGCGTCATTGTTCAGCTCCGAGATATAGCCGATCAGAATTCCCGGCAGATACTTCTCGGAAATATTGCTGGTCACCACCTTGTCGCCGACATGCACATGATTGTTGTCATCGGTCAGCTTAACCAAAGAGAGCGTGCCCTCGTCCAGGAGCTGAAGATTGCCGGCTATGATACAGGTATCACTTGTCGTAGAGACCATTGCGGAAACATTGGAATCATCATCGGTAATGGAACGCACTCTCGCCCAGTTCGGCCCCACATCGGTTACAATTCCGCACAACCCAGCGCCGGCCATGACATTGCAGTCTACCTTTACGCCGTCATTGGATCCCTTGTCAATGGTAAATGTCGTAAACCAGTTCCCGGAACCTTTTGAGATGACATGGGCGCCGATCGCATCATAGTCCGAGTATTGTTCCTTTAATTCCAGCAGCTCCTGAAGACGGTTCAGCTCCTCCTTATTCAGGACAAGCTTGGAGTTTTCGGCCTTCAGGGTATCCACCTGATTCTGCAGCTGCGTATTCTCCTCGCGAAGCTGTGCCGCATCTGTCATATTGGAGGAAAACCCTGACAGAAATGCGCCGAGCTGATTCATCCCCTTCTGGATCGGCGTGATAATCATGCCGGTAAAGCCTGTAACAGGGCTTGTAACACTGGAGCCGATGATGGAGATGCCAATCAGCACGATGCAGATCAAAGAGAGAATGATCAGAGTTGTTTTTCCCTGTTTTCTTTTCTGGTTCATAGTGATATCCCCTTATCATCGGTTATCTTCTGGGTGAACGCATCAGCGTATGCAGTTCTTTCTGATTGATCATCGTGATCAGACCGCGGATGGTTGAGTTTTTGGGATCCTGAATATGATAGACAGGAAGCGAAACTTCTTTCTGAAGATACATTGGCAGATTCTGGATCAGCGATACCCCGCCGGTCAGGAAGATTCCTTCCCGGAAGATGTCCTGTCTGAGCATGGGCGGCGTGCGGTCGACAACCTGCCGGACCTCATCCACGATCCGGTCGATCGTGGCAAGGACAGCCACGGAAACGGCAAGGGCGGGAATCAGATCCGATTTCGGGAGACCGGACAAAGTGTGAATCCCGAAAACCTTCTGCTCCAGCCTGGGGCCGTTGATCATAAAGGCAAGATTGTTCTTCAGCTGTTCCGCGGTTCTGCGCCCGATGCTGATATTGAACTTGCGCCGGACCATGGTCACGATGTCATCATCCAGCGTAAAGCCTCCTTCTTTCAGGGTTCTTCCAATAATCACTTTCCCGTCGGAAATCACGGAGATCTCCGTCGTATCCGCACCGATATTGACAATCATATGGCCTTCCGGCCCAAGCACCGGCAGTCCGATCGAGACGGCATCCGCAATTCCTTTATCGACCAGATGGACTCTGCCGGGACTGAGCGTCGTATTACAGACATTATAAAAAGCGCGCTGTTCCACAGGGGTTACCTGGGAAGGCACCGCGATGCAGATTCCCGCACTCTTCTGGGAAAAAGTGGTAAATTTGCGAAGCGTGTATATCAGCACACTTTCCATATCTTCGGAGGATGCAATCACACCTCCGGTCATGGGACGAATGACCTGGACAGAGGTCGGATTCTTTTCGTACATCATGTACGCATCGTTGCCGATCGCAAGCGTCTTTTTGCCGCGCCGCGCGATCATGTTCCGGCTCTCCATGAACTGCTCCCCGCTTCTGTCACGCAGCTTCAGGGTATCTGTTCCCAGGTCAACCCCGATAATATTCGAAAAAAACATGTATGTTGTGTTACCCCTTACTGATAAGATCCCGTCTGCGATTCGCGCCCATTTTGCCAAAGCCGGGAATCGATTCTTATGCTTCCATCATGTGAGACTGCCGCAGACTGACATAGGAACGGTCTCCGATGACCAGATGATCCGTCAGAGGAATTCCGATCAGCCTTCCGGCCTGCGCGATCCGCTTTGTGATGTCAATATCCTCCGCGGACGGAGTCGGATCTCCGCTGGGATGATTGTGCAAAAGGACGATCGATGCCGCTCTTCTTGCAAGCGCTTCCTTAAACACTTCACCTGGATCGAGAATTGCCGTATGAATGGTTCCTCTGGAAATGATCTTTTTCCCAAGCAGTCTCCCCTTGCTGCTCAGGCATAGTATCAGCACGATCTCCTGACTTTCATGTCTGAGTTCTTCCATATAGTAAGAACCGATGACTTCCGGATTATCGTATACCAGCTCATCCTCGGCACCGATCTTTGCCTGTGCAATTCTTCTTGACAGCTCTGCGAGGCATCTGATCTGAAGCGCCTTTACCGCGCCGATCCCACGGATCTTCTGAAGATCCTCCATTCCCTGTGCGGGAAGCATTGCGATTCCGCCGCTTCCCAATGAATGGATCAGGGAGCGGCTCATCTCGAGCACACTGACGCCTTCTGCTCCGGATCTGAGGATCACTGCAAGCAATTCTGCGTCAGAAAGCGTTTCCGGACCGAATCGCGCACATTTTTCATAAGGACGTTCCTGCTTCGGAAGGTCCTTCATCTTTACGGTGCTGTTTTCATGAAGATTCATACGCATAACCTGCGCGCACTCTCTTCCATATTCTACATGATTCAATTCTATTATTCAAGGACGCACACAGGTCTTAAGAATCTGTTCGGCAACCTTCAGACCGTCAACCGCCGCGCTGGTGATGCCTCCCGCATAGCCGGCTCCTTCTCCGCACGGATACAGGTTTCGGTGCCCGGGAGCCTGATAATCCGCCTCTCTCAGGATCCGGACCGGTGAAGAGGTACGGCTTTCCGCAGCACACAGAAGGGCATCCTCACTTGAGAAGCCCTCGATCTGACGCTCCCACGCAAGAATCCCTTCTTCGATTCCTGACGCGATAAACTCCGGAAAGATCCGGCGGATGGGAGACAGCGTCCATCTTCCGAGAATCTTCGGCTCATAATCCGGAAGCCTGATCTTTGCGCAGTCCCCAAAACGCCGTGCATAATCACCGAAACGCTGAACGGGAATCGCACCGTTTCCCGCTTCAAATGCCGCCCGCTCCAGATGTCTCTGGAATTCCATTCCGATCAGGGCGGGAATGTCTCCCGTGTGGTTTTCGTAGGCAGCGATTTCTTCGGGAGATACTGTAACCACAATTGCGCTGTTGGCGCTGTTTGAGGCGCGGTCGTGATTGCTCATCCCGTTTACGGCAAGCCCTCCTTCCTCGGAGGAGGCATTGACCACATATCCGCCGGGACACATGCAGAAGGAATAGACGCCTCTTCCGCCTTCCAGACGATGGGTCAGCTTATAGGATGCCGCAGGAAGAGAATTCCCGCCTGAAATTCCGTACAGCGCACGGTCAACCAGGCTCTGCGGATGCTGAATCCGGACACCGACGGCAAACGCCTTAGGCTTCATACAGATCCCTGATCTGTGCAGCATGGCAAAGGTATCTCTTGCGGAATGCCCGATCGCGAGCACCAGGTGCCTGGTGGTAAACCACAGCATTTCCCGATTTCCGGTGCCTGCAGCTTCCCGGAGGACTTGGCTGCAGCCAACCTTCCACATGCCCTCGCTTGTCTGCTCCATCTGATCCATGCGCGTCTCAAAGAACACTTCACCGCCACGGGAGCAGATCTCGTCGGTCAGGCAGGCAATCACTTTTTTCAGGACATCCGTTCCGACATGCGGCTTCGCATCACACAGAATATCCGGATGGGCGCCTGCCTGGACAAATGTTTCCAGGATGAAACGGATTCTGCCTTCCGGATCCTTCACCCCGGTGTTCAGCTTTCCGTCTGAGAAGGTTCCTGCTCCGCCTTCCCCAAACTGCACGTTGGACTCCGGATTCAGAGCACCGGTATCCCAGAATTGCAGGACGCTCTGACTGCGCTGCGCTGCCCTTTGCCCTCTCTCGATCAGGATCGGACGCATTCCCTGCCGCGCGAGAAGCAGACCGCAGAAAAGCCCGGCAGGACCGGTTCCGATAATCAGCGGCCTTTCCGGGTTATTGACAGCTTCCTTCGGGA
>Ga0256405_10010788_pt1 | contig 11902 bp, 10 predicted proteins | sample RumenRJG_02DNA_FD_189096 | JGI IMG/M metagenome (GOLD analysis project Ga0256405, IMG submission 189096) | Bovine rumen microbial communities from Lethbridge, Alberta, Canada - RJG_02 | ecosystem: Host-associated > Mammals > Digestive system > Stomach > Rumen | place: Canada: Alberta...
GATAATGTCCCAAAAAGTGTGTCCGTATAGGTAGAAAGAAGAAAGTCTGTAAATTTAAAGTGCCTAAAAAGAACATCAATGTTCAACTTTAAAAATACAGACTTATGATTACTTTTACAAAGGAACAACTTTCTGAGGTAATGTGCAAGCATGCCGCGAAAGAAAATGGACTTCATGACCTTTTGGAGATTATGTTGGAGAGCCTGATGGTGGCGGAGCGGAGCGAGTTCTTGCACGAACAGGAAGACCACAACAAGGGCAACGGCTTTCGCTTTGGGCATACCTATGGCCACGGCCGTAAACTGGAGTTCAGGATCCCCAGGGACCGCTTCGGGAACTTCCACCCGAAGATCCTTGCCATCCTTCGAGACCAGGAAGAGGAGTGCGAGAAGCTGGCCGGAAGTCTCTACACGAAGGGTTTGACGCAGAGTCAGGTAGGCCAGGTGTTCGATGAGATCTACGGAGAGCACTATAGCAAGTCGAGCATATCCAGGATGATTGATTACGTCCGCAAGGAAGTGGATGCGTGGCTTGACAGGGGCCTTGACGAGTACTATCCCATCGTGTTCGTGGACTGCGTCCATATCAAAGTGTTCCGCAAGAAGAAAGCTGCCACAGAGGCGTTCTATGTGGTTCTGGCCGTGACAGAAGAAGGCACTCGCGAAGTGCTTGGCATCTACAACAATCCGCTGGAAAGCGCCACAGGATGGAGGACCATGTTCGACGACATCCGCAGCCGTGGCGTTGAACGCATCGGCCTGATGGTTGCCGATGGCTTGACCGGTCTGGACGTGATCGTCGGCGAGAAGTTCCCCGGCGCCGGGTTCCAGCGCTGTACGACGCATCTCAAGCGTGACATGATGGCCCGCGTCCGCCACGGGGACAAGAAGGCACTGGCCGATGACATGCGTGAAGTCTTCCGCACCGGAGACAAGGACTATACTGTCGAGAAGGGTATCCAGGCTTGGAAGGACATGTGCCTGAGATGGGGCAAGGACTACCGCAGCATCAAGGCACAGGCCGACAATGAGGACATCGCATTCTACTTCACATACCTGAGCTATGTGCCCCAGATACAGTCCATGATATACACGACGAACTGGATTGAGCGGCTGCAGAAGGACTTCCGCAGGGTGACCCGCATGCGGGGCGCAATGCCCGATGAGGACTCCGTGATTGTCCTGATGGGAAAGACAGCCATGGACAAGGAGTCCTACAACCGGGTAATCCCGAGAATCAGAGAAGACAAGACGCTCTTCCCGAATGAATAAGGTCGCATACAAACCGCTCAATCAGAACATCTTATGGAAACGACGCAAACATTATATGCAGCTGTTCAAAAGTGCTACGAACACCTCTATGACGCCATTACGGAGCTGGCCAAACACCCTGATGAAGACAACCGTGCCATGCGGGAAGCCATCGCTCACGATGACTACGACAGGGCCTTGGAAGCCTATGTCATAGCCAGAGAAAAAGAAGCGAAGGCCGCCTGGGACAGGGGCGAACTACCCTTCTAGAAGGGGGCACCGCCGCCGGAATATACGACCTCCGGCGGCTACAGATCGAGCGCTGCGGGGGGCTCCGGGAAAGGGCCCTCCTTGCGCCCGACTGTTGCCCGGTGCACGCTGAAAGTCTTGCCGGTTAACGAAAAAGTCGTAACTTTGAGCGTTCTTTAAATTGCAGACCCTACTCCAGACACACTGGATGGAACGCTACCCGTCGGACAGATGCTGCGCCGTATTATGCCTGTTTCTTTTCTACGAGCAAAAATAACCGTCAATTGTCCCACAATATGAGACACTTACAAATTATTTTTATATTTTTTACATGAAGGTCAGGGAATTGGAACCTGCTGATTATAGCAATTTTATTAGGTTGGAACGGGGAAATTTGTTAAATTTGTGGGATAGCACAGCAAACACATAAAATCAATATCATGGCCAAAACCAATACGGCTGACGTAGGATTTGAGAAACAAATCTGGAGCGCAGCAGACAAATTGAGGGGCAGTATGGATGCCTCGGAGTATAAGCATGTTGTTCTTGGACTTATTTTCCTGAAGTACATTTCCGACAGATTCGAGCAGCGGTATCAAGAACTGGTTGCCGAAGGATACGGCATGGAGGAGGACAAGGATGAATACACCAGCCAAGGCATTTTCTGGGTACCGCAGGAAGCCCGCTGGGAAACCATTGCATCCAATGCTCACACTCCGGAAGTTGGCATTAAGATTGACGATGCCATGCGTCTCATAGAAAAAGAGAATGCTCGTTTGAAAGGTATTCTTCCCAAGAACTTTGCCCGTCCGGAAATGGACAAGCAGCGCCTCGGAGATGTTGTGGATCTGTTCACCAACATCAACATGAAGGAGCATGGCGACAGCAAGGATATCCTTGGCCGCACCTACGAATACTGCCTTTCCATGTTTGCTTCTTCCGAGGGCAAGAATGCCGGAGAATTCTATACTCCCGCTTGCATTGTACGCACCCTCGTAGAAGTGCTCAAGCCGTATCATGGCCGCGTATTTGATCCGGCGTGCGGATCCGGAGGCATGTTTGTGCAGTCGGCAAAATTCATTGAACGCCATCAGGGACGAATTAACGATATCTCCGTTTTCGGTCAGGAAAGTAATCCTACCACATGGAAGATGGCCCAGATGAATCTGGCTATCCGTGGAATTGAAGCCAACCTTGGTGAGGCCAATGCCGACTCCTTCCTCAAGGACCAGCATTCCACCCTGAAGGCCGACTTCGTGATGGCAAATCCGCCATTCAACATGAGCGACTGGGGAGCCGACAAACTGCAGGATGATGTCCGTTGGAAATACGGTATTCCTCCGGCAGGAAATGCCAACTTTGCATGGCTCCAGCACATGATTCATCACCTTTCCCCGGTCGGAAAGATTGGTATGGTGCTGGCCAACGGTTCTCTATCGTCCCAGAGTGGCGGAGAAGGAACCATCCGAGAGAACATTCTCAAAGCCGACCTCGTGGAGTGCATCGTTGCTCTTCCGAGCCAGCTCTTCTATTCCACTGGAATTCCTGTTTCTCTCTGGTTCCTGAACAGAGCCAAGAAGCAGCCGGGCAAGACGCTCTTCATCGATGCTCGCAACATGGGCACAATGGTTACCCGCAGGCTCCGCGAACTCACCGAGGAAGATATTCTCAAGATTGCAGGAACATACGACAAATACGTTGCCGGAGAGCTGGAGGACGAGAAGGGATTCTGCGCTGTGGCCACTCTCGATGACATCGCCAAGCAGGACTACATTCTCACTCCCGGACGCTATGTGGGCATTGCCGAGACCGAGGACGATGGAGAGCCCTTCGAGGAGAAGATGACTCGGCTGACCAGCGAACTCTCCGAAATGTTCAAGGAGTCACATCGCTTGGAAGATGAAATCCGCAAACAGCTGGCCTCAATTGGTTTTGAATTGAAATAGTGTATTTTTATCCTCTTTATTCATTTTTAACATAGAGGATATGAAAGAAACTTTTATCACTCAGATTACCGAGGCAATGTCCGGAACATTGACAGTAGACCAGATGACACAGCTGAGCAGCGTCTTGCTTCAGACGCTGAGCGGCTATACGCTCATCGATGAAGGCGGCAAAGTCCAGGAGGACATTGTCTCCAACAATCGTCTGCTGGAGATATTCCTGTCTGCAAAGCTCGTGGAAGGCTGTTCAGCCAAGACCATCAAGTATTACGAGACCACCATCAAGCAACTTTTCCGGTACATGCCCAAGGCCGTCAAGGATTACACAACGGATGACCTACGTGCATATTTGGCTGTTTTCCAGAAAAAGCACAAGTCCAGCAAAGTCACCATTGACAACATCCGTAGGATCTTTTCATCCTTCTTCTCTTGGTTGGAGGACGAGGATTTCATATTGAAGAGCCCTGTCCGCAGAATTCACAAGGTGAAAACCGGAGAACAGGTGAAGGAGACCATCTCGGACGAGAACATGGAGATTCTACGGGACAACTGCAAGAACATCCGGGATCTGGCGATGATTGATTTGCTCTCATCCACCGGAATGCGTGTCGGGGAGCTGGTGAAGCTCAACCGCACTGATGTAAACTTCAACGAGCGCGAATGCATTGTATTCGGAAAGGGCAACAAGGAGCGAATCGTTTATTTCAATGCCCGCACCAAAATACATCTGCAGCAGTATCTTAAGTCTCGGAAGGATAAGAACCCGGCTCTGTTTGTCTCGCTGAACAAACCTCATGAGAGGCTCCAGATTTCCGGAGTGGAAGTCCGTCTCCGTCAACTCGGACGCGGATTGAAGATTCCGAGGATTCATCCTCATAAGTTCCGCAGGACACTTGCTACAATGGCTATCGATAAAGGAATGCCTGTAGAGCAGGTACAGAAACTGCTCGGCCATGTGAAGATTGATACCACCATGCGTTATGCAATGGTGAATCAGACCAATGTCAAGCTCTCTCACCGTAAGTTTATAGCCTGATGTACGCCATGTTTACATACTGCCGTCGCAGGCATCGTCCCTTGACCCCAAAACGGCCAAGAAATCATAATTTAGAGGAACAAGCACAGGCTCTGTATAAGTCTTGGTTCGTTGATTTTGAGCCGTTTAAGGGTAGCAAATTCATCGATTCGGAGTTGGGAATGATTCCTGAAGGCTGGCGAGTCGCCACATTAGGTGAAGTTACCTCAGAAATGCGTGATAAAGTAGGCACCCGGCAAGATGTGAAGGTGCTTTCTCCTGTAACAACCGGCCAACTGGTTCTTTCTGAAGAATTCTTTACAAAGCAGGTTTTTAGTGAAAGCATTGCAAAATATCTTGTTGTACGACCGAATGATTTTGCTTACAACCCTGCTCGAGTCAATATTGGTTCGCTGGGGAAGAATGAGTTTGATTTCGATGGATGTGTAAGTCCAGTTTATGTAGTGTTTCGGTGCGAGACAGGTTATGACCACTTTTTTGATCTGTATAGAACTATGAAACCTTTCAAAGAGGAAGTTATCTCACGATCCAATGGTGGTGTACGCCAAACTCTTGGGTATAAGGATTTTGCTCTCATAAAGTTAGTTTATCCACCTGTAGCTATTGTTGAGGAGTTCAACACCATCTATAACAAAATGCTTATGGGTATGAAACAGCGCGAAAAAGAAAGTATTGCACTTGCTAAGCAGCGCGACGAATTGCTCCCAGAGCTCATGTCGGGTAATATTTCTCTAATGGCTTAATTTGCTAAATTCTCATTTATGGAAATGCTTACAGTCATACTTTCAGCCATAGCAGCTTTTGCATCTGTATTATCCGTTATATTGATGCTTAAAAGTAATCATGACAATAAACGACACCTCCGTCACCGTCTTGAAGCTTTAGACGAAGAGTATAATGGGTTTCTCGGACATATGGTGGATAATACCGGGCGCGATAAAGTACGCGTAGAAATGAATACACTTAAGAAAGACCTTAATATCAAGCGCTAAGTGGCATATGATAGCGTGGAAATCATATAAATTATCTGATGTGGCTAACCTGACAACAGGTTTCCCATTTGACGGTCACAAGTACGCAAAAGATGGGGTGCGAGTCGTACGTGGTGATAATGTTACGATTGGCTCTTTGCGGTGGGATGCAGACAAAGATAAACGTTGGAACGAGCCGTTTTCTCGTGCATGTGAATACACTCTATATGATGGAGATATTGTGATTGGTATGGATGGATCCCGCGTAGGGAAAAACAGAGCACAGATTTACAAATCAGATTTACCGCTATTGTTGGCTCAGCGGGTTGCCTGTATACGCCATAACGAAAAATCCTACCAAGAATTTCTGTATTATCAGATATTCTCTGAGCGTTTTGTCGAATACATTAAGTCAGTTCAAACAGGAACATCTATACCACATGTTAGCTTAAAACAGATTGGTGATTATCCCATTCAGCTGCCGCCCATTGAAGAGCAAATTCGTATCGCAAAAATACTTAGATCATTAGATGACAAAATCGCCCTCAACAATCGCATAAATCATAATTTAGAGGAACAGGCACAGGCTCTGTATAAGTCTTGGTTCGTTGATTTTGAGCCGTTTAAGGATGGTAAGTTCATAGATTCAGAGCTGGGCATGATTCCGGATGGATGGCGTATCGGAACGCTTTCCGAATTGGGCGATATCATAGCAGGTGGGACTCCTTCAAAAGCAAAAGCCGACTATTATACTTCGTCAGGTATTCACTGGCTTACTCCAAAGGATCTTTCAAATCACTGCGGCAAGTTCACCGCTAAGGGAGAGACTGACATAACTCCTCTTGGATACAAAAATAGCAGCGCTAAATTAATGCCTCGTGGCACCGTTCTTTTCAGTTCTCGCGCTCCTATTGGCTATATAACTATCGCTAAAAACGACATTTGTACAAATCAAGGTTTCAAATCCGTTGTCCCAACCAATGCGGGGACCGGGTATATTTATTATTGGCTTAAAGAGCATACCAGTGACATAGAGGCTCAGGCTTCCGGTTCGACATTCAAAGAAGCATCAGGGGCACTAATGAAGTCTTTCTCTGCATTGATTCCCCCCAAGGAGATAATTGATAGCTTTGAGGAAAAGATACGTCCCTTGTTAGGTGCTCAAGAAAAACTTGAGGAAGAAGTCGAGGCTCTTTCTCAAGCGAGAGACCTGTTGCTGCCTTCACTTATGTCCGGAACTCTTGAAATCAATAATTTAACCTGCTAAATTCTCATTTATGGAAGAATGGAAACGATATAGATTGGGTGATATTTGCACGATTTATGGCCGAATTGGTTTTAGAGGATATACAACAGAAGACCTCACATCCGATCCCGCTGAAGGTGCAATATCTTTAAGCCCCACCAATATAGTTGGTGGAGAACTTGATTTGTCCAAACCAACCTACATAAAATGGGATAAATACGAAGAGTCTCCTGAGATCAAGCTGCACCCGAATGATGTTGTTATTGTAAAAACAGGATCATCCGTGGGCCGCACGTCATTGATTCGAGATGTGACACATCCATTAACGCTGAATCCACAGCTTGTTGTTCTTAAGGATATAAAGATCAATCCTGTATTTCTTTCTTATCTCGTCAAATCATCTCGATTTCAAGGGCTATTAAAGTCTATTACGGTAGGGAGTGCAATCCCTACTTTATCACAAAAGAACCTTGCTAATCTTCCCGTAGACATTCCCAACGAAAGTGTCCAAAGAAAGATTGCTGACATTTTAAATAGTCTTGACAAAAAGATTCTTCTTAACAATCGCATAAATCATAATTTAGAGGAGCAGGCACAGGCTCTGTATAAGTCTTGGTTCGTTGATTTTGAGCCGTTTAAAGATAAAGAATTTGTGGATTCGGATCTGGGGCAAATACCTAAAGCATGGCGAATTAAACACGCAGAAGATATCTGTCCCATTAACATAGGTAAGACCCCGCCCAGAAAAGAGACCCACTGGTTTTCATCCGAAATAGCGGATCCCATTTGGGTGTCCATTTCAGACATGTCAGACTGTGGCGTGTTTATAGACAATTCAGCAGAAAAGCTAACATCTGAAGCGATCAAGAGGTTTAATGTTATTATTGTTCCGGAAGATAGCGTTCTTCTGAGCTTTAAACTTACTATTGGGCGTGTCGCTATAGCGAATCGTTCATTAACGACAAATGAAGCTATTGCCAGATTTGTCACTAACAATAAACCATTGTCGTTGTACCTCTATTTGGCTCTTCTAAACTATGATTATTCCAAACTTGGGAGCACATCATCGATTGCAACGGCCGTTAACTCAAAGATTATTAAGGCTATGCCTATTCTCTGGCCGGGCAGTATTGTGGTAGAACGATTTGCCGAGTCCATTAAGCCGATGTTTGATGAGATAAAAAAACGTCAAGCCGAAAATCGTTGTTTAACCGCATTAAGGGATACGGCACTCCCTAAACTGATGTGCGGCCAACTCACTTGCTAAATTCTCATTTATGGAAGAGTGGAAAACATACAAACTTGAGGACTTGACTATCGACGGGAAGGGGCACTATGGCATTGGGGCTCCTGCTGTTGAATACGATGAGAATAAGTATACATACCTTCGCATCACCGATATTAACGATGATGGCTCACTAAACTATTCTGGTCTAAAATCAGTAGACGACCCAGAGGCGGGAAAGTATCTGCTTAAAGAGGGGGACATTGTTTTTGCGAGAACCGGAAATAGTACTGGACGATCCTATTTCTATGAGCCCTCAGACGGTCAATTTGTATTCGCTGGCTTCCTTATTAAGTTTTCCATTGATCCGTCAAAGGTTAATCCTCGCTTTTTGAAGTATTATACCCATTCTAAGCCATATTATGAGTGGGTTCAATCATTTGATACAGGAGCCACACGTGGGAATATCAATGCACAAACTTTCGGGTCTATGGAGATTAATCTTCCTCCGCGTGACATACAAGATAGATTGGTTGAAATATTAAGCTCGTTAGACGAGAAGATTAAACTCAACAATCGCATAAATCATAATTTGGCAGCTTAGACAAAACCCATACACGCACTATAACATTGATAAACAAAACCTTATCATATGAGCATATTTGACGAAGGAAGTTACGAAAACGCTGTTCTCTATCTGCTTGAGAATCTGGGCTATGAGCACATCTATGGCCCGGAAGTGGAGCGGGATTACAGAGTGCCGTTCTATGAGGCGCAGCTTGCACATAGCCTCATGCTGGTAAATCCCAACAAGCCAGCCGTAGCCATCGAAGAAGCCATCCGCAGGGTGCGGGACATTGACACCGGAACACTCGTCCAGAAGAATGAAAAGTTCATGGACTTCCTCCAGAACGGTGTAGAGGTGACGTATGCCGTCAAGGGAGAAACCATCCACGACATCGTTTACCTCATCGATTTCCAGCATCCGGACAGGAATACCTTCCAAGCCATCAACCAGTGGACATTCGTGGAGTATTCCGAGAAGCGGGCCGACATCATGATTTTTGTCAATGGACTCCCACTGGTGCTGGTGGAGCTCAAATCCCCGTCTCGCGAGGAGACTGATGCTTCGGCTGCATATCGGCAGATTCGGAATTATATTCAAGAAATCCCGTCCCTGTTCATCTATAACGTCTTCTGCGTAATGAGCGACATGACGCTCTCCAAGGCTGGTACCATCACCAGCAAGGAAGACCGCTTCATGGAATGGAAAACCAAGGACGGCCTTGAGGAGACGAAGGATTTCGTGGATTACGACACCTTCTTCGTCGGGATGTTCAAGCGCGACCGCTTCCTCGACCTCATCAAGAACTTCACCTGTTTCAGCGTTGACGAGGCTGGATCAGCCAAGATTCTTGCCGGGTACCATCAATACTTCGCAGTCAAGAAGGCCGTTGACCGTACCGTCCGGGCCACCAACACCGATGGCAAGATTGGTGTATTCTGGCACACTCAGGGAAGTGGGAAATCCCTGTCGATGGTGTTCTATGCTCATCTGATTCAGACAGTCCTCAACAAGCCTACCATCGTTGTCATCACGGACCGTAACGACCTCGATGACCAGCTTTATACGCAGTTCTCTAAATGCCAAAGCTTCCTGCGCCAGAAACCTGTGCAGGCATCCAGCAGGGAGCATTTGAAAGAACTCCTGATCGGACGGGAAGCAAATGGTATCATCTTTACCACCATGCAGAAGTTCGAGGAATCGAGCGAGCCGCTTTCCGAACGAAGAAACATAGTGGTGATGACCGACGAGGCGCATCGCGGGCAGTACGGATTTGAAGAGAAAATCAATGCACAGGGCAAGATCAGTGTGGGCATGGCTCGCATTATCCATGATTCACTGCCCAATGCATCTTTCATCGGTTTTACCGGAACTCCCATCTCAGACAAAGATCGCGATACGCAGGAGGTCTTCGGTAATTACATCGACATCTACGATATGACACAGGCCGTCAAGGACGGCGCAACCTGCCCGGTATTCTACGAGTCCCGCGTTGTGAATCTGAAACTGGACGACGCCACTATCCAGAAGATTGACGCTGAATATGAGAAGCTCTCCGATGAAGGCGCTACTACTCAGCAGATTGAGGAGAGCATGCACGAGATGTCCCATCTGGAGGAGATTCTCGGTGCTCCGGAAACCATCGACTCTCTGGTACGTGATATCCTCAAACACTATGAGGAAAACAGGCAGTTCGAGCTAACCGGGAAGGCCATGATTGTGGCTTTCTCCCGGCCCATTGCCATTCGCATCTACAAAAAGATTCTGGAACTCCGCCCGGATTGGACAGAGAAGGTGAAGGTGGTGATGACAGGCTCCAACAACGACCCGGAAGAGTGGCATAGCATCGTTGGCAACAAGCAGTACAAGAAGGAACTGGCTAAGAAGTTCAAAGACGATAATGACCCGATGAAGATTGCCATCGTTGTGGATATGTGGCTCACCGGGTTTGATGTTCCTTCGCTGGCCACCATGTATGTGTATAAGCCCATGTCCGGCCATAACCTCATGCAGGCCATTGCCCGCGTCAACCGCGTATTTGCAGGGAAGGCAGGTGGTCTGGTTGTGGATTACATCGGCATCGCAAAGGCACTCAAGGAGGCCATGCGCGACTATACCAAGCAGGATCAGGAAAACTATGGCAATCCGGACATCAAGGAAACGGCCCTTGTCAAGTTCAAAGAGAAACTGGAGGTGTGCCGGGACTTCTTCCACGGATTCAATTACGCCAAGTTCCATTCGGGAACCGATGCCGACCGCGCTGAAATTATCAAGGGGGCCGTCAACTACATGCTCGCTCCCGCAATGGACGAGCAGTGTACTTCCTTCCTCAAGGAATCCCTGCTTCTGAAGAATGCAGTAAGTCTCTGCCGCAGCCTCCTGAATGAAGAACAGCGCTTCGAAGCCGCATTCTTCGAGACAGTGCGCACAGCTATTAACCGCATCAAGAATGTTAAGGTCAAGGTATCCAAGAAGGAAATCAATCAGCGCATCAGCGAGCTCCTAAAGCAGAGTATCAAGAGCGAGGGGGTAATCAACCTCTTCTCTGATGTCAAGGCAGAATTCTCTCTGTTTGATGCTGCCTTCCTCGATGAGATATCCAAGATGAAAGAGAAGCACATCGCCATCGAACTCCTCAAGAAACTGCTCAAAGAGCGTGTGCATCTTTATCAGCGCACCAACTTGGTACAGGCCCAGAAGTTTTCCGAGCTCATCAACATGGCACTCTCCAACTATCTGAAGGGCCTTTTGACGAATGAGGAAGTCATCAAAGAACTGCTTGATCTGGCGAAGGAGATCGCCCAGAGCGAACAGGTCGCCGACAGTCTTGGACTCAACGCAGAGGAGAAGGCTTTCTATGATGCCCTGACTCGGCCGCAGGCTGTGAAGGACTTCTACACCAACGAGCAGCTGGTCAACCTTACCAAAGAACTCACCGAAGAGCTAAGGAAAAACCGCACTATCGACTGGCAGAAGAAAGAGTCGGCCCGTGCCGGAATGCGCTCCAAGGTAAAACGCCTGCTCAAGAAATATAAATATCCGCCGGAGGAGGAGCAGTCCGCTCTGGAGACGGTCATCCACCAGTGCGAGCAGTGGGCAGATGTCGATTCTTCCGAATATGAAGACTACAGCTATGGCACATCGCAGTATGTTGATGGTTACGAGCCAAAGACATACGAATTCCAGCCCAAGTACTATGGCATGGTGGCAGAACCCGAAGGGCCGAAATACGGCAGTAAAAATGATGATAATCTCGCTAAATAATTACGCATATGGATCCGAGATATGAATTATTTAAGTTTCGCAAGTGATTTAAGCCGCCAATTGTAGGGCCTCGAAGGCTCGTCGGACGGCATTGAGTTCTTTGTTATTGTTGTTAATGATGGCACGCATCATCTCGTCCTGGTCGAAGTTGAA
>Ga0256405_10010790_pt1 | contig 11901 bp, 7 predicted proteins | sample RumenRJG_02DNA_FD_189096 | JGI IMG/M metagenome (GOLD analysis project Ga0256405, IMG submission 189096) | Bovine rumen microbial communities from Lethbridge, Alberta, Canada - RJG_02 | ecosystem: Host-associated > Mammals > Digestive system > Stomach > Rumen | place: Canada: Alberta | collected...
GTCCCTGATGGCGTCCACCGGATTAAAACGGTGCGTGATATACGAACACGGCGCGAATTTAAGGACATGCGAGAACGTTGCCCGCCATCCGGCAGTCGTGTTGAAATTCTCCTCTTTTGGATCGAATGAGACGATGGATTCATCGTACGAAAAGTGCACCGGTATTATTATACCGACGCCTTTACCGGCACCTGTCGGTGCCTCAAGCAGAGTGTTGACCGTTCCCTTCTGGCAGATAAGCCTTGCTGGACGTATCAGCTTCATACGCAAAGAAGTGTCCTCAGAAAAATTCGGATCAACTTTTGCCGAGGCAAGCATTCCGAGCGGCATACCTTTCTTTTTCAGCAGACCCCGTTTTTTCAAGTCGGATGTGTTTGCCATTTTCGCCGTTCCGTACACACCCTTTGCATTTCTGCGAATGAACGTACCGTACAAAGACCATGCAATAGAAAAAATCAGCAGCGCGATGCCGAACCAGACATACCAGCTGAACGCCTTGATATACAGCCGCTGCACGTCCTCGATCCAGATGTACTTTGGTATTGACGTGAAGAAATACGCAGGATTATATATATTCATACCGGCAAAAGAAATGAGCGGTCTGCCGACATAAGCCTGATTATAGCCGAGCCCCCGCGCGAAGCTCTGCGTAGAACCGATGACTGCTCCGCAGCAGCAGCCGATAACCACTATGTACCGCAGCACATCCAGCCAGATGCCATATACAGGCTCGCCCGGCCTGCTTTTCATATAGTCTTTTGCTTTCATGACATCTATTCTCCTATACGGGAATTCCAGTTGTAAAGGTACAAAATATTAATGTTATTCGTATTTTCATCCCTGTTTTTTCTAAAGTTCATATCCTGAGCCGTTCCGGCGGCCGGATGCCATGCCGTCCGTTCTGCCCGTGATATTGATGATCGGGCTGAGCCTGCCTTTTCCGTCCTTGGTGAGCGTAACGGAAATGTCCTGACCTTCAAGCCGGGAGCTTACCGGACGCAGCAGCGGCACGTACCATGCCCTGTGATGTCTTACGTCCTCGATCACGACGGCATTATTCCAGACCTCCTCGTCATCCATTCTGTACACATGCCGTACCGTGCCGCTGATTGTTCCTGCATCCTTGAGCACCGCAAGCGAGCTGAGGCTGTCCTCAAGATAGCGGTAGGAATCCCGCAGCGTATTGTACCGTCCGATGTCATGGAGACGTTCCTGCCAGCCGGTTCTCATGCAGTACCGGCCGTCACTGTACGCAGCGAGACCGAGTGACTCAAGTTTTTCAAGCCGCCGGCACAATACCGGCGACAATCCGGCAGATGCATAGTACATGCCGTTTTCAAAGAATAAATCAGATGCGATCTCCTCATCGTATCCCGTCCAACGTTCAGCAAGTATTGATTTTTCCCGTGCCGCTTTTTTCATTTCCTCACTCCTATTTCCGAAAGCACCCGTCAGAATTTCTGATGCCCATTTCCTTGTATCTGTTTTTACAACGGCAGACGGGATCCTGTTGATCCATCTGCCGGAGGCGTCCCTGCCGTTGATAAGTATGTGTACATGCGGATGCGCAGTGTCGGTGTGCACCGCAGCCTGCCAGTTCAGCTCCCTTCCGAGCTTCCTGCCGAGAAGTCTTACCCATTCTTCGGCAAACAGCTTCAATGATTCCTTGTCGAGATTCAGCTCCGGGGACAGGATAAATTTATAATGCTTGTTCACCATCTGCTTTTTATATTCTTCCGCCGGAATATTACCGAAAAGCTCCGGCTTGACTGTTACACCTTCCTTGTTCTTCTGAACCAGATACGTACCGAGAAATTTGCGATGGCCGCTTCTGCTCCACGAATAATTCATCTTGACCATGCATAGCTGGGCAGAAGATGACATAAAATTATTTGCCGGATACCGGAACTCTCCGGATCTTGTTTTGTCCGTATCCCGGCCTCCGTCAGAAAATGCGTCACACCCATGAAAAAGCTTTCCTCCGTACCTTCCGGTGAGCACTCTCCGGAGCACGGCAAGGTCATCCCTGCCGTGCCTGCCGCGCGTGATGCGCAGCCTGAGCCTGTCCTCATCCTGTTCCTCCGGGAACAGGATGTTCCAATTCACCATGTCGCTTCTCAGCTTCATAGCACCTCCATGCAAGCAGTTTTTGGCAATACCGCAATACAAACGACTAGGGGGTAAAAGTAGTACCTAAAAAATATCTTTGGTACTGCTTAGGGGTCACAATAATTTCTTTCAAAGAAAGAAATTATTGTGTTTCAGACGGGGGAAACCCCCGTCTTTTTCTTGCACCCCCTGTCAAAAAATTATTTGCCAATTATTTAATCACCGGAATTCAGTTGTCAAGAGAAAAAATCCGAAAACTGTTAAGATAAAAATAGCGCAGATCTGCGCTCGAGAGGGTTTTTAATTTCCCGGCTGTCCACGGTTTCCATCATGAGCGGAGGGCACACGAACCCGGAGCGATTGTGGGAACGGTGGACAGGCGGATCAGATTTTTTGTGCAATAAAAAAAGATTACGAATAACGTTAATACTTTGTACCTTTACAGCTGAAATTCTCTGGCTGATAATATGCGCCATGAAAGGAAAACGAATTTTACTTGCGGCCGTAGCATCGGCCGCACTTGCCGCGATCCATGCAGAAGGCGGTCTGCAAGTATCTCTCATACCGGTCTATATCCGCCGGACATCAATGGACAGTGAATATCTGTACCAGACAAGAGGAGACGAAAGTCAGGGACTGAAAAGCCGCCTTGACTGGAAAAACAGAACATCCGCTGCCGGTCTGCAGGCGGAACTTTCCGCAGGCAGATTCACATTCTCCGCGACAGCAGCCACCGGCTTTCACAACAAAGCCGGTGGAATGGAGGATTCCGACTGGCTGGATCTGAACGGAACGAAAAACATCCTATCCCGTCATACCAATGCCGTTGAAAAGGATGTTCTGGCCAGCGCGGAGGTACGTTTTAAATTCAAGCCTTTCAACCGGCTTATAGTAGAACCTTCCGTCGGAGTTTCTTATAGGAGTCTGCATTATCATGCCTCGAATGGATACGGTTGGTACGGTGACGCCGCGCACGTCATGGCACACACGGGCAAGTTCAAGAACGTTCCGTACGACTCCGCTGACGCCTTATATATCGGCCTGGGCAACATCCGGGACGTAGAATATGAGCGTGATGAATTCTCCGTCACGACCGGCCTCAGAGTTTCGTTTCTCCTGCTTCCAAGGCTCAGGCTATTCATACATCCATCTGTATCGCCGCTAACCCGTCATACCGCGATAGACACGCATCATACAGCTGCCGGATACAGGCGGTTCAAGGATACAACCTCCGGCACTTTTGCCTCATGGAGCTTTATGACCGGCGGGGAGCTGATTTTCTCCCGCCGGACAGCTCTTATCATCACGTACACCCTGCAGCAGACAGATGAGATAAGAGGTACGACCTATACGGAAAAGGACGGCGGCTGGGAAGAAGAAAAGGATTACACGGTGGCTTCGAGTTCCCGCTGTCACCAGTTTGCCGCGGGCATAAAAGTAAACATCTTTTGAAAAGGAGGTAAGCCATGGATTTCGTGATATTCGTCGTACTGGTCGCCGGTGCCTGCGCGCTGAAAATCTATATCGGCGGCTGACCGGGCATCAGGAGCGCAGATCTGCGCTCCTCAGAATAAACAAAAAAATTCAGAAGCGCAGATCTGCGCTCCAAGGAGCTTATATATGCTTATACTTACCGAAAAACCATCCGTCGCAAAGGATTTCGCAAGTGCTTTGAACTGCAGCTATTCCGGCGGTACATATACCGACGGCCGAACAGTAATTGTCAACTGCATAGGGCATCTGTTCGAGCTTGAGGAACCGGCGCATTACGGAAACGAGCTGCCCATAATACCAGAAAAATATGACTATCGTGTAAATCCAACACGGCAGGCACAAGCTGCGCTTGTTGTCAGTATGCTCAAGGCCCATAAGACGGATCAGATTCTCATAGCAACGGACGCCGATCGTGAAGGCGAGATTATCGCTCGTGAATGCCTTGTACATGCAGGTATCACCGATTTGTCACGAATCCGCCGGTTCTGGGTGTCAGAGGCGCTGACGCCGGAGGTCATCGAGGAAGGAATGAAAAAGGCAAGACCGCTTGTTGAATACAACAGGCTTGCCATGCAGGGATTCGCCCGGCAGCAGGCAGACTGGCTGACCGGCATGAATTTCTGCCGCTACATAACGCAGGCCGCAGGCCGGAAGCTTGTCGTCGGAAGGGTACAGACCGCTATCCTTTCAGCCATAGACCAGCGCTGCGAAGCGATCAGAAATTTCAAGAGTACAAAATACTTTGAGCATTTCGGTACCTTCAGCAGCCCTGGTCCCGAGCACCCGGGATGTTACGGCATATATTCGGAGGCAGGGTGCACAGGATTTTCAGAAAACAGCCGTGAGGCTGTCCTTAATCAGTACATAGGCCGGCATCTTGAACTCTGTGACAGCAGGACTGAGAAAAAACAGCAGACACCGCCTCAGCTGTACAATCTGAACTCCTTGCAAAAAGACGCATTTAGGGTTTACGGCTATTCTGCAGAGGAAACGCTCAGAATCGTACAGAGTCTCTATGAGGAGCTGAAATGCGTATCATATCCAAGAACACCGTCCCGTGTAATGGGAACCGGAAACGTAGAACTGTGCCAGAAAATAGCCGAGAAACTCTGTGCATGGAAGCCTCAGTATACAGGCATCATCGAAAATATGGATATAACGCTCTCAAACAAACGCTGTTTTGACGATGCGAAACTTGAGGCTCACCACGCGCTGATTCCGCTGTCACCGCTGCCGCCGGAAGCAGATGACAGTCAGACACATATCTATGCACTGATACTTACACGATTTTTAATTTCCTTCCTCCCGTCATATGAATATGAGAAACAGACCTATACTCTTTCCGCAGGCAAAGGCTTCTTCAAGATCACGGGAAGAAAAACATTAAAAGACGGCTGGAAATCAGAAAGTATACAGCAGCTTCTGCCGCAGGCTTCCTCTGCTGAACAGCAGCCCGCCACTGAGCAGGACGATACTGAAATCGACAACCAGCTATTAGAAAACATCGACTGGAATAGAATTGTGCTCACGGGCATTGAGACCAAGGAAAGATGGACTAAGCCTCCTGCCCGCTACAACGAGGCAAGCATACTGACTTTTATGGAAAAACCGAAGGAAAATACCGATTCGCCGGACAGGCCTCAGAGGAAACTGGCAGGACTCGGCACCGCCGCGACCCGGCACACGTTCATTCCCAAGCTTATGAAGAACGGGTATATAGACATTGAGAAAAAAAGTTTCTTCTGTACGGACATGGGCAGGGCACTGCTCAAGGCCGTCAGGAATTCGTCAATAAGCAGCCTTGCCGATGTTTCCGCCACGACAGACTGGGAGCAGCGGCTGGAGGATGACCCGGCGGCATTTTTAAATTCCATAAAGCGGTTCGTGTTCGACTCCGTAAGGCAAAAAGTCAATATACAGCTTCCCGGCGGCACATATACTGCCTGCCCTGTCTGCGGAAAAGCTGTCCGCAGAGGAAAAGCGGGCTGGTACTGCACCGGATACAAGGACGGCTGCAGTTTCAAGATCTGGGAGACGTGCGCCGGTGCGCGTCTCACGGATAAGGATGTCATCGCGCTATGCGCCGGCAGACAGACCGGGATCAAGCACTGCATGAGCAGGGCAGGCAAAAAATTCGACTGCCGCTTCATGCTGGATAATAACAGCCAGATAACTTTTGTTTTTGAGGACAAACCGAAAAGAAGATAAGCGCATCCACATTCCGGTTTTCCGGATGTGGATAGCTACACCAATGAGCGCAGATCTGCGCTCATCAAAGAAGGAATGGACGTATCATGGAGATTGACAGAATGACAGATTTTACAGCCACATATCCGCAAGGCCGGAGTGAATTACTTGAAGGAAAAACTGAGCTTACGGAGGACGACATCGCGGATCTCATAGAGCTGAAGCACGAGTATGCGGACATGAGGACACTGAAAAAATACACGGACAAAAAATACCGTGACCTGACGGAGGATGAGAAGACTGCTCTCATCACCGCGCTGCTGAATGACGAGGAGTACCTGAAATATAAAAACTGCTACATCGCAAAGTCAAAGCTGCTGTACGATACGAGCGAGACGCTCATCAAGGAGACTGCGGCGCTCTCCCGGCTGAACGATCTGGGATATGAAGTCTATCTCCTGCCGTATGCGTATGCCCGCGACGGCATGAACTGCTACCAGAAGTCCGCCGACTCAATAACAGCCGGAGATTTCCTTGAGATGAAAAGTGTCGTGTCTACAGGAGAGAGAGCTGGACAAAACTGCTATGAAGATGCGATACATCAGGCGGACAACATCTACCTGTCTTTTGTAAATGACATTTCAGAAGATAAAGCCATCAAAAACATCTACCGCTCAATCGGAGTTATAAAGCAGGGAAACAAAAAGCATAATAGAAAGAACGACTTTTCAGGAATACTCTTTCTCAATTTTGAAAAGAAAAACAGTACTTCGTTGTATCAAATCTCAGCAGATGGATTCGCAACAAAAATAGCCAGCAGCCGATATGAGTACTTTAAAAAAATCAAGGGAACCGCGCACGACAGTTCCCAAGTTGTCGAGAACCCCATGACCGAACATGGCAGTTCCCGTATCTATAATATACCAGACAATACGGCTGCCGTCAAGCAGAATCCCGGTTCAGAGATGCTGTACGGCAAGGTTGTCATAACCGTCAACGGCAGGGAGCGCAGCTGTGAGCATGGAGTATTGGAAGGATTCAAAAATGCAGTGAAAAGAATAGACAGTCTTACTGTAATAAACAAAAGACTTGAGGACGAGAACAGAACGCTGCGCCAGCAGCTCAGAAGAAAAGAGAATCGTCAGGACTATGATGACGGCTGGGATTGGTAAACATCCTGGTCCGAGGAGCGCAGATCTGCGCTCCTCGGACCAGAAGAAATAGTTTGACAGAATTAAAAACCGTCATATAAAATACCTGCGGAGGCAGCAGGTATGAGAACAGAGAATATCAAACTTTCAGAATCCCAACTGGCAAAGAAACGTATCATAGCAGACTGTATCGCCAAAAAAATGAAAACGGCGGAGGCCGCAATACTGCTCGCAGTCACTCAGCGGACAATCGAGGAAAATATCGTCAGATATAAATTAAAAGGTGATTCAGCCTTCGTCCACGGCAACACAGGAAAAGTACGGAATAATCCACAAATACTGGATCGTGAAAAAAAAGTCACGGACATATTCTTCAATACGCGTGTCAACGGAAAAAATCCTTTCGAGCGCATATCATACTCTTTCTTCACGGAGATTCTGGAAGATCATTTCCGAATAAAGGCGTCCAAGACATGGGTCAAAAACTTCCTGCGCAATAAGCTGCACTATGAGTCTCCATGCCGCCGATGCTGCCGGAAAGATGCCGTGCTCCACCTGTTCCGGCCGAGGCGGGAGCGGTTCGGAGAGCTGCTGCAGGCTGATGCATCTTCCCATGACTGGTTCGGGGACGGCAAACGATTCGCAATACACGCTTTCATAGACGATGCAACCGGAATCCCTACGGGACTGTATATGTGCAAGAATGAATGCCTCCTCGGATACATAGAAGTTTTCAGGCAGACCGCATACGATTACGGGCTGCCCATGCAGCTGTACCCGGACAGAGCAGGCATTTTCTTCGTCAACAGAAAAACAAAGGGAGAAGAAAAACATCTGACTCAGTTCGGACTCATGATGGAAAAGGCGGGAGTAGATATGTTCCCTGCATACAGCCCGCAGGCAAAAGGAAGGGTAGAACGGTTCTGGGAAATACTCCAGCAGCGGCTGCCGATTCTGTTCATACTCCATGACATAAAAACCGTTGAGCAGGCAAATGCGTTTTTCAGGGACATTTTTCTGTCCAAGTACATAAAGCTGTTTGCCGTTGCTCCCAAAAATGAGGAGTCCGCTTTTGTCCCTACGGACATGTCTGAAATCAATTCCCTGCTGTTTGCAAAGTATACAGCAAAAACTGACCGCAGCGGAGTATTCTCCTTCATGGGCTACAGGTTCTTCACAAAGGAATTTCCCAACCAGAAGATACTTATCTCAGTATCCGAAAAAGACGGACTTCTTGTTTCCGGCATAAGCGGCAAACAGAAAAACAGACCTGTTCTGGTGGAGACAGATACATCAGGAACAATGCCGGAGGTCATGAAGCAGCTGATAGACAGGATATTCTGTGTAAATGCAAAGCCTAGATACCGAGAGGTCTACTTTGAGGTGGATCCAGACATTCTGAAACCATCCGCTACAAAAAGTTCTGCCTAGCAAAGCATACTTCAATTCAAAATTAGAATAATTTCCTGCCTCGATTAAAAAAAAACACTTTAAGGGGAACCTATATTCTCAACCGTACAAAACCGCATTAAATCAATGCAGAATAGTATGAAATTCCCACATTTTACGTTGACAGATGATGCATCTTTCTATCGTTTTACGTTGGCAGGCCGTTCTATACTGTTTTCGGAAAAAAATTATGCGATAAAATAAAAAACTCTTGACAGCCCGTCAGACCGTCTGTATAGGCCTGCATGCTGATATAATCGATATATTCCTTAAGCTCAACGGCAATCCGTCTGATGCTTTCAGCCAGCGTGCCGAGCTCGTCATTGGAGCTCACGGGCACCGGCACCGTAAGCTCGCCGCGGGAAATTCGTCCGGCAATGTCGGAAAGCAGCTGTACAGGATGAATAATCCATGACGCCATGTTGTTTGCCAGCAGGGCCGCCAGCACCATGACGGCAATAAACAGCAGCGACATGCGCCAGCACATCTGCGACAGCAGGTGCAGCAGCTCAGACTCAGGCACAGAAATAGCCAGCAGCATGCCGTTGTACATGCTGTTCAATATCAGACGGTGACGCACGCCGTTCCACCGGTACAGATAGTTTTTACCCGTATCAATAAAGGCAGATGTAAAGAAATGCCGAAGCGCGAGCGCATCTTTAAAATGGTCAAAATCCTCGGCGGACAGACCTGCAGGAAAGTCCTTATGATAGATCAGGTTCCCGTCGTTTCCCACCAGGAAACCGAAGCCTGCCTCATAATCAAGATTATCTATGGTCTTGCGCAGCAGCGACATGTTGATCTCCATGCCCACTACGCCGAGGAACCGGCCTCTCTGGAACATCGGCATACCGTACAAAACCGAATGCAGCGAATAGTCCACGTTAAAGTTTTCATACGGGCCCAGCCACACCGACTTTCCGGCCTGCAGCGGGCCGGTATACCATATCGTACGGGCAGGATTTTCCTCAAGCCAGCGAGGCAGGTCGAACTGGGAGTCTATATAGGTGCCGGTACCGTCGTTCACCAGATACAGGCAGCCGTCCTTACCGAACAGCTCAGGATCAAAACTGAAACAGAACGTTTTTACACCGTCTATGGATGCACTGAGCTCGCGGGCGGTCTCAGCAAGCTTGCCCATAAACGCCGCAAGTTTTTTAGGATTTCTGCGCAGCTGCTCAACGTCGGTGACATGCTCCACCATTTCGGAAATTCCTTGAACAAGGCGTTCAACGGCGCTGAAGCTGGCGTTCATCTCGGAGACTTTCTGCGATGACAAGAAATAGAGCGCCTGCGACGAATGGTAGGTGATGGAATAACGAACATAGTAATATGCGATGGATGCCGTAATGGCGAACACGATCATGAAGGCACCGATATATGAGCGGATAAAACGGGTACGGATAGACTTTTTTTTCATACCCTACTCCATCTTCACGCCGTTGCCGCCCATCTCTTTTACCAGATAGCAGCACCGCGCGGCACGATAATAGTTCTTTTTGATCGAATCAGAAATATGCACATCAACGAGTCCTACGGAAACCGTAACCTGACTGACGGCCTCCACATTCCGGCAGAACTGGCGGCACAGCTCGTATGCCTCGTCCTCAGAAATCTCGAACAGCACCAGGAATTCATCCCCGCCCCAGCGCAGCATAATCCCACGTTCCTTGAGCAACAACGACATAGCTTCCGTCACGGACACAAGCACCTCATCACCGTTCAGCGTATCATTTGCTTCCTTAAAGAAATCAATGTCGAACACCGCAAGGCTACGGAAGCGCATGGTATTGAACAGGCCGCGCTCGCCGAACATTTCCTTAAAGAAGTTCCGGTTCGGCAGTCCGGTCAGACCGTCCAACTGCGAGGACTTTCCGGCGGTATATGAGTACACCGGACGCTTGCGCCTGTCGGCGGTGTACAGCAGCACGATCACGGCAGCCACCAGAAGCACGGAGAACACGTAATACACCTTGGACACAGGCATAGACGGATGCGTACGCGTATCCCTGATAACAAAATACCAGTCGATCTGCGGTATATGTCTGACGGCGGCAAAGCCGTTCACGCCGTGGCGTACAAGGCGGAAGTCATTGGTATCAGTGCCTTTCTTTGACTGCACCAGATACGCCAGCGAACCGACGTTGATATCCACATAGTTCGTATCCAGCTTGATCAGGCCGGAAGCGTCAGTCAGATTGATTTTAACCCCGTATTCCAGCTCATAAGCGGCAATACGTGAAAGCACATCATATACGGAAACAGAGGTGCTTGCCACGCCGATCACACGGAGACCGTCCATAATCCGTTCGGTCACGTACAGAGAGGCGTCCGCCTCGTCTCCGATCTTCTTGAAGATTCCGATCGATGAATAACTCTGGTGCGCCGACGCGGCACTATACCACATGTCCTGCGGATCTTTTACAGGATCAAGCACTTTCAGAAGCCCGTCGTTCCGGTAATAGCGCCGCGTAGCATCCGAAATGACGCAGGCATATTTAAACCGGAACATATTCTTTATACGCAAAAGATAATTCGTAAAGCGGACAACGTCATGCTGCAAGTCCTGATCGGATTCATGGATAAGCGCCGAGATCAAAAAGCTGTCGCACGCCATAGAACGCGCCACCGTCAGGGGTTCGGTAATCTCTGACACCACGGCATCATACAGACGGGATGCCACGGCAACATTCCGCTCATACTGTTTCTGGGAAGTCACATGAGACACCAGATAATGCGTAAGCAGCTGGAATACAACAAAACAGATAAGGAAAATTGCCGCAAAGATATGTCTGCAGCCTTTCATATCACCCTGAACCTCTGAAAAAAAACTACGCAGCAGCCCCGTGGAAGGCCGGCGGGAATATAAAGCTACTAAAACTTCAGCCCCGACCTTGGTCGGGACAAAATGGTGGCTGACGCTGCATCACTACAGCCTGCCGCATCACCCCCACAGACATCCGACCCGACCTTGGTCGGGACAAAATGGTGGCTGACGCTGCATCACTACAGCCTGCCGCATCTCGCCACCTCCTAGTATACGGGAAAAGAAAAACGCTGTCCATACAATCACAACCACCCGTCAAACGGGTGGTTTGCTCTTAGCCTATAAGGCTAAGGGTCTCAAGCCGAGACTTAAGTCCCACGCTTTCACATACGTTCAAGCCTATTGCAGCTTGTCACCCGCTGGCTCTTAAAGAGCCTTTTGTACTACTTACTACCCTTAAAAGGGTCTTCGTATTCTTTTTCAGTAATTTTATCCATCGCTATATCATGAGCTTCCTGTTCCCGGATATATTTCGCAATTGTAGCTTCATTCAAGCCAACCGTACTTACGTAATATCCTTCTGCCCAGAAATGGCGGTTTCCAAACTTATATTTCAAGTTCGCATGTTTATCAAATATCATCAGACTGCTCTTGCCTTTTAAATATCCCATAAATTGCGACACACTGTATTTCGGTGGTATACTTACTAACATGTGTACGTGGTCGGGCATCAGATGCCCTTCT
>Ga0256405_10010791_pt1 | contig 11900 bp, 14 predicted proteins | sample RumenRJG_02DNA_FD_189096 | JGI IMG/M metagenome (GOLD analysis project Ga0256405, IMG submission 189096) | Bovine rumen microbial communities from Lethbridge, Alberta, Canada - RJG_02 | ecosystem: Host-associated > Mammals > Digestive system > Stomach > Rumen | place: Canada: Alberta...
AGTTTTAATGACGGATGCAAGAACCATAAAAGCGCACGCCAGACCAACTGTTTCCCTCATTATACAAAAACAAGTGCAGCTACAGATATACATATCTGTCAACTACACTTCTATGGTACTAAAAAGCCCTCCGCCCTGCCTTTTCAGGCATAGCAAAGGGGCATATATTCAGTTTTTGTATATGATCAGAAGAGTTCGCTGTAACTGGGCACATCCTCGGTCACATGTCCGAAGGTCTTCTCCACTATCTCCTTGAATTCATTGTATCTGACAGCGGTATTCTCGTTATCCTTCAGTTCTTCCATAGCCTTCACAGCGCTGTTATAGTACCAGGCCTGTTTCTCGAAAGGCGCATTGAACCTGTCCCAGTATTCATCGCCTTCGATCATGTAGTCGCGGTACATGTTTCTCACGTTGGAAAGCTTGTCCGCAAGCACCAGACACTTGAGATCAAATGAGCCTTCAGCCAGTTCCCTGAGTCCCTGGGACTTTCTCTGGAACCAGGTCTTGGACTTGTCCTCAGTGTGGTTTCCCACGAGCTCCGCCACGTCCTCTCCGAACTCCCTGATGATGTCGTCTATGGTTGCGCTGGTATCCTCCACCGTATCGTGAAGGACTCCCGCGATGATGACAGTCATGTCAGCTCTCATCTCGTTAAGGAGTGCAAGCACCTCCATGGGATGCACTATGTACGGGATCTGAGTGCCCTTTCTGAGCTGGCCGGCGTGTTTCTCCACTGCGTAGATTATAGCTTTGTTCAGCAGTTCGTTCCGTTCCTTATATCCTTTTTTCTTTGCCATTATCATTACTCCTACTCTATATTTCCAGATATTCCACGCTTACGCCGAAGCTTTCAAGAAGCGCCGCAACGTCAGCAGTCTTAAGTATAACTGTCGCAGTGTTATCATTCGGATGGGCATCCATCAGACCGTCCCTGAAGTACGATGAGATGACGACCTTTACCTTATGCTCGCTGTCGTTCAGGGTGCCGAGAGGCGTCACCTGTCCCGGTATGAGCCCCAGGATGTCCATGAGTTCGTTCTCGTTCGCGAACTTAAGGGGTCTGGACTGCAGTTTTTCCTTTAAGGCCTTGAGATCCAGCCTCTGTGCCGAAGGGATCACCACCAGATAGTAATTCCGCTTCTTATCATCTTTTATGAAGAGGTTCTTGGTGCCCGCTTCCCTGTGGGGAAGATCCAGAGCGTCCGCCTCCTCTATGTTATACACGGCCTCGTGCTCGATGGCTTCGTACTCTATGCCTCTCTCATCGAGGAGCGCGTATATCTCCTTCTTGCCGTACATGTCTTCCTCCGTCAGATGGCCACAGCGTTCGTCTCAGGGAAATATTTCTTTATGACCTCGATGAACTGCTCCTTCGGCATGGCTCCCGGTATCGCCACCGTGTCTTCTATCACGAAACAGGGTACGGAACCGATGCGGTTCATCTGAGCCTGTCTCTCGTCCAGACTCACCTGATCAGCGTAATCCTTTCCCTCGAGCATGGCTCTGATATCGGCCTCTTCAAGTCCCGCTTCTTTTCCCAGTTTAACGAGGGTCTCGGTATCCCCCACATCCAGGCTGTCCGCAAAATACGCCTTGTACAGCCTCTCTGCCATCTTGTCAGCGAGTTCCGTACCGCCCTTGTCCTTTGCAAGCTTAGTGAGCCTGTGAGCGTCGGCTGTATTCGTATGGAAGACCTTCGCGTAATCGAACTCAAGTCCGGCCTCGCGTGCCATGGCGTTTATGCTGTCCACCCTCTTCTGTGCGTCCTCCAGGCTCAGCTGATACTTAGCTGCGAACATGGCCACCACGTCTCCCCCGGCGCTCTTCTTAGCATAGGGGTTCAGCTCGAAAGCCTTCATCTCGAACTCATAGTTTACTCCCAGTTCATCCAGAGCACGTCTCAGGTTCGTCTCTCCTATGTAGCAATACGGACATGCGTAGTCCGACCAATATGTAACCTTCATGTCTTTTCCTCCGTGTATCATGCCAGTTCTTTGCAGAATTCTTCCAAAGCTTTATCCTTTGATGAATCCGACTTGTCCCTGGGATCTATGAGGTCCAGTTCAGCCTCAAGTTCAGTTACTCCGAGAAGCGCCTTGAGTTTAGCTATCGGCTTCTCCCCGCCTCCTCCGCTGTGGCAGACCAGGGCAGCCAGTTTCTTAGCCTTAAGCTGATCTCTGTTTTCAGAGATGAATGTGCGGATGGGAGGCGTCACGTTTCCGGCCCAGACAGGGAAACAGAAGATGACCCTTTCGTACTTATCCGCGTCAAACTCATAAGGTCTGAGTGCCGGCATGTCGCCCATGACCGCGCTCTTTCCTCCCCAGAAATATTTTTTGAATCCGCTGTCAGGGTACGCTTTCTCAGGTTCGATCCTTATGAGATCGGCTCCCGTTCTTCTCGCGACGCTCCTGGCCGCGTATTGACAGTTCCCCGACATTGAGTAATATACAATTGCTGTCTTCATTATACCCCCTTCCCGATCCCCTTCCGGGAATCACATACAAGGCTCTATATAATTTTATTTCATCACGGCGCTAAAATCAACCGGGATTTATGGCTGCCATTAACGAGATACATTTTTTCTGTAATTAATCAAAATGTATACCTCGCGGTATACATTTGCATGAAATATTTAGGAATATGTATCTTCAGCTTAGCTTATTGCCTCGCATCCTACAGATTTTGAGATACATTTAAATGTATTTTTTGCAAAATGTATCCTCAGTGTGATACATTTTCGATGCTAATTACTGAAATGTATCCTATGACAAAAATCGTATGGATAAGCAGCAGATAAATCCCTTTTGCCGGGATTTCTCTTATTTACGATCATCAGTCAAGTATTTCTCCGTCCGTTGAGATCGTTACCACCTGCCATGGTATGAACTTGCCGCTGGCCCTCAGGGCATTCTCAGCTGCTCTCTGGAGTCCTCCGCAGCAGGGAACTTCCATCCTTACCACTGTAACGCTCTTTATATCGTTATTCCTGATGATCTCAGTGAGTTTCTCTGTGTAATCCACGTTATCAAGCTTAGGACAGCCGATCAGAGTCACCTTTCCCTTCATGAAGTCCTCGTGCATGTTTGCATAAGCATAAGCGGTGCAGTCTGCAGCGATCAAAAGCTTCGCCCCGTCGAAGAAGGCCGTGCGTGTAGGGAGAAGCTTTATCTGGCAAGGCCACTGGGCAAGCCTGGATACAGATCTTGCAGCCTGAGAAGGCGCAGCTGCTTCTTCCCTCGTCTCTTCCCTTTTAAGGTCTCTGAACATGGAGCCGGGGCGGCCGTGGGCAGGAGCGTTATTGTGCGAAGCGGATGCTTTGCTCGCCTTAACTGCTTCCTCATCATATGCGGGAGCTTCTCTTTCTTCAAAGGTTATTGCTCCTGCGGGGCAGGCCGGCAGGCAGTCTCCGAAGCCGTCGCAGAAGTTCTCTCTCACAAGCTTAGCCTTTCCGTTCACCATGTCTATCGCGCCTTCGTGGCATGCGTCGGCACAGAGCCCGCAGCCTGTACACTTTTCTTCATCTATATGTATTATCTTTCTGATCATTTTTTCTCCTCCTTGATTTGATGATCAAAGTATATTATACTTTTTAAGGCACGTATGTGGTTTAAACCACATTTTTGAAAGAAAGTTGAAAAATATATGAGAAAAATAATAAGCGATAGTATCCTCTTCAGAGGCATGACGGATGACGAAAAAGAAAAATGTCTTTCCTCGCTTCATGCCCGTGAAAAGGCATTTAAAAAGAACAATATAATACTGCACGCAGGCGAGACGACCGACCTGATGGGTATGGTCATTTCCGGAAGCGTGACCATAGAGACCAACGACGTCTGGGGAAACCGCACCATCCTTAGCCATGCCGGCGCAGGACAGTTTTTTGCTGAGACCTATGCTCTCCTTCCTGATGAAGTTATGCTTGTAGATGTTACTGCAAACGAAGATTCGGAGATACTTTTTATGAATGTCGGCGGTATCCTGAGCGGCCCTTCTTCGGTCTCATGGAGCGAGAAACTCATAAAAAACATACTGATGATCTCTCTTCATAAGAACCTGAACCTCTCAGGAAGGAGTTTTCACACCTCCTCCAAAAGCTGCCGTGCAAGGCTTCTCTCCTATCTCAGCTCCGTTTCTCTCAAAAAACATTCCACAGAGTTCACCATCCCTTTCAACAGGCAGCAGCTGGCAGATTACCTCAATCTGGAACGCACCAATATGTCCAAGGAACTCTCCAAAATGCAAAGAGAGGGAATCATCGAATTCCATAAGAATCATTTCAAACTTATACGCTGAATATATATCAAAACCCGGGGCGCGCATAATGCTCCGGGTCGTCTTTTTATTCTCCCATAAATTCCGTGAGCACTTCGAGCATCTCAGGAGTGATCCTCTTTCTGCACTCCTCTTTAAGCTCATCAGGAACTCCGTAATATGCTTCCGCAATTGATCCCGCGATAGCTCCCATTGTATCCGTATCTCCTCCGAGATATACGGCGTTTCTCACTGCGCTCTCGAAGCTGTCAGCTTCCAGGAAGCAGATGATGGATTCGGGGACAGACCCCTGACAGCTAACGTCGAAGGAATATCCCGGCTTTATCTCATCCACCGTTCTCGAAAGGTCATAGCGGAATGTGCTTTCAACATATTCCTTGATTTCTTCTTTCGTGCAGCCCTTCCTTGCCATGAAGATGCAGGCCGCCACAGCCTCGGCACCCTTCACTCCCTCGTGGTGGTTATGCGTGACTTCAGCGGTCCAGGCCGCAACCTTGATGGTGGTCTCCAGGTCGTCTGAAACGTATCCCGCAGCCGAGACTCTCATAGCGGAACCGTTTCCATAGCTGTTATACGGGTCCCTCTTGTCAGACAGTAGCCAGGCCATGAACCTTCCGCCGTATCCTGCATCGGGATACCTTCGTCCCCATTTCTTAAGGGAATCTATCAGTATATCCTTAAACTTATTCTCAATTTCAGGGTCTTCCGTCGTGAACACCTTGCTGCGTCCGTCTGTCACCTTTAAGAGTGCTTCCGCAACCGCTATGGTCATTACAGAATCGTCCGAAAAAACGGATCTTTTATTGAACAGTTCAAAATTCCTGTCCTTTACTGCCCTATGGAATTCATAGGGCTTTCCGATCATATCTCCTAAAATCGCTCCGTACATAAGCCGCCTCCTTTTCTTTGATGGGTCCATCATATCACTTGCTCCGACACCCGGGGTAAACTCCCGGGCGACTTTAAGAAAAAGGATCTTATTCCACGAGCCTCATGGCGGCAACCATCAGTCCGCGCTTCCCCTTATGTCCTCTGTGGGAGAAGAAGTCGTCCTTGTTGCACTTGGTGCAGAGCCCCATGTCGAGAACGTTCTCATCCTTTACTCCCTTTTTTACCAGATCATGCCTTATGATGGCTTTGAGGTCAATGTGATACTTGGGATCGCGTCTTTCTATGAAGGCCTCGTAGTCAGGATCAGCATCCCTGAAAGCCTCCGCCACGTCTTCATCCACCTCAAAGCAGTCCTTGCAGAGAGACGGCCCGATCCCGCAGACGAGATCTTTCGGATCCGTGCCGTAGTCGTTCATCATGATACTGACCATCTCGCGGCTTATTCCCCCGAGAGTTCCTCTCCAGCCTGAATGAGCCAGGCCGATGACCTTTTTAAAGGGATCATAGAAGAACACAGCGTTGCAGTCAGCGTGGGTCGTGATTATGGTGAGGTCCTTTTCATCAGTGACCAGACCGTCGACATCCCTGTAGCCCCAGTCACGGGTCACGCCGCGCCCAGCGTCCTCCTTCGTGACTTTCCTGATGTTGACGGTATGGGTCTGATATGTGAGCACCATCTTATCCGCAGTCGTCCCCATAACCTCGGCCAGGATCTCGAAGTTCCTAAGTATGTTCTCTTCGGAGTCTAGCTTTCTCTCCCCGAAATTCCAGGTGGAGACGCAGCCGCTGCTGACACCGCCGTGCCTGGTGGTAAAGACATGCCTGAGTTCTTTGTAAGAATCAAGTTTGGGGAAAGTCAGATACTGCCTTTCCCCATCGATGTGAAGTATGTAATTATCGTTTTTCCGATCCAATGGTTTTCTCCCGTGGTCTATATAAATCAGCCGACAACGATCTCCTTGGCAAAAGCCTTGGCGTCAGCAAGGTCCTGCTCGTCCGGTCTTCCCTTATGCATGAACTTGAAGCTTCCCTTGCAGTGGAATTCTCTTTCGTCGATCTCGATGCCCAGTTCTTTGCAGAGTTTGGACATTCTTCCGTAAGTGCCTTCGATGAGAGCCGCTGTGCTGACGTTCACCAGCTTGCCGATCTTATCCTTGTTCTCCGTTACGAAATCCTTTACTTCCTTGTCCATGTTTGCGGCATAGACTGAATTTCCGAGGAAGAGCACGTCTACCTTCTCTTCCAGAGGGCTGTCGATGGACTTGGCCTCGACTCCGATGGCCTCTGCGATCGCGTCGGCAACTTTCTTGGTATTTCCGCCTTTTGTAAAGTATCTTACTGCTGCATTCATTTCATTCATCTCCTGATATTATATTTCTTTTCCCAGGATCTTGTAAAGTATCCTGTAGAGTTCCATCGCTTCTTTCGGTTCCAGGCAAATGCATCCCGCGATTTTGGCAGGAATGCCTAGAGCCTCATCCTTAAGGGCCTCACCCTTTTCCGTGATCTCCACGATCAGGACTCTTTCGTCCTCTTCAGATCTTCTGCGGCTTACGTAGTCCTTCTTTTCAAGGGCTTTCAGAACAGGCGTAAGGGTACCGCTGTCCAGAAAGAGCCTGGTGCCCATCTCCTTCACGCTGATGGCCTTATGCTCCCACATCACCATCATGGCGATATACTGGGTGTAGGTGAGATCCAGTTCCTCCAGAAGAGGTCTGTAGTTCTTTATCACCTCGCGTGCTGCCGCATACAGCGGGAAGCAGAGCTGTGAATCCAGCTTAAGCGCGTCCTCAGGTAAGAATGCGGCCTGACCGTTCTGCTCTTCCCCTGCCGCCGGGCAAAATGGAGTTATATTAGAATTGTTGGTGTTTGCTGTATCTTTCATCTTTTCTTATTAAAGGAGTCCCTCTATCGCTGCCTTTACGTCCTTCATATCAGCTGTAGGTTCGAATCTTGCTACAAGCTTTCCTTCTCTGTCTACCAGGAACTTGGTGAAGTTCCACTTGATGTATGCCTTGTCGCCGTGTTCCTTGTCAACTGCCTTGGCAACCTTGTTCATTGCCATAGCCTTGAGTCCCTTGCCGAAACCTTCGAAAGGCTTTTCTGTTGCGAGCTCAGCAAAAAGCGGATCTGCGTTCTCGCCGTTAACGTCGAGCTTTGAGAACTGAGGGAAAGTGATTCCGAATCTTCCTGTGCAGAAGGTATGGATCTCTTCGTCCTCTCCGGGTGCCTGGTTTGCGAACTGGTTGCAGGGGAAGTCAAGGATCTCAAGTCCCTTGTCGTGATCTGCATCGTAGATCGCCTGAAGATCTGTATACTGAGGAGTGAATCCGCAGCCTGTAGCCGTGTTTACTATGAGAAGCACCTTGCCCTCGTAGTCCTTAAGTGAAACCATGCTGCCGTCCATTGCTTTAACACTGTGATCATAAACTGCCATTTTTTACCTCCGTAGTTTTTTGTATTTATATTTTGATTTAGTTAAATTTGATTGAGTTCAATTTAATTATACTATTTTTCAGGAAAATGTCAACAGTTTTTTGCTGCGGGTGTCAATTATTTCGCAGCGCTTCCTCTCTGCGCCACCCCCCCAGTGCACGAGGGGTGTCAGTTTTTAATTTTATAGGCTCTGCTGACACCTCTTTTCTATGCGGGTGTCAATTCTTAAAAAAATAGCTCTTTTGACACCAAATGTATAGTATGCATAAGGGATTTTTGCATTAATGCGGTCTGTCATATCCTTTTCTGCAAAACATACCATCCCTGCCACACCCTGCATCAGTATATTTTATATGATTCGGTATTTTGCATGAAGAATCGGTGTCAAAAGTCTCTGAAAATCCGAGAATTGACACCGCAAAAAATCCTATGCAGAGTATCCGCGAAATATACAAATAATATGCACCAGATATATCAAATCAAAGAAAAAGAGCCCTTCATCAAGGGCTCTTATATGTTTTCTTATGCAGTCACCAGTTTCACGATGACTTCCACCATCTTCTTCATCTCATCGATGGAGCAGAATTCAAGCACTCCGTGGAAGTTCTGTCCGCCCGTGCAAAGGTTCGGCGTCGGGATACCCATGTAGGTAAGTCCCGCTCCGTCCGTGCCGCCTCTTATGGGCTTCACTACGGGCTCCACTCCGATGGATCTCAGAGCGTCCATAGCCTTGTCCACGATCTCCATGTGAGGCTCCACCAGTTCGCGCATGTTGTAGTACGTGTCGCTCATGGTGAGTTCCACGGTGCCCTCTCCATACTTGGCGTTCAGGTAATCGACGACGCGTCTTACGTACGCCTTGCGCTCCTCGAACTTGGTCCTGTCGTGGTCGCGCACGACCATGCTGATGAGAGCTCCGGACTCGTCGCCTTCGAATCCCATCACGTGGTAGAAGCCCTCATACCCTTCTGTATGAGCGGGAGCCTCCCACGCGGGGAACATGCCTACGAGTTCGGTACCGATGAGGACAGCGTTCTTCATCTTGTTCTTTGCGGAACCGGGATGGATGTTGATGCCGTTCACTTTGAACTTCACGCCTGCTCCGTTAAAGCACTCGTACTCGAGGCCGCCTAAACGGTCTCCGTCAAGGGTATATGCGTACTTCGGTCCGAACTTCTCTGTATCGATGTGCTCGGTCCCGCGTCCGGTCTCCTCTTCAGGATTGAAGCAAAGGCATATCCTGCCATGCTTTATCTCGGGGTGAGCGATGAGGTATTCCACAGCTGTAACGATCTCAGCGATGCCCGCCTTGTCGTCAGCTCCGAGAAGAGTGGTTCCGTCGGTCACGATGAGCTCGTGTCCCAGATAGTGGTCAAGGTCTGGGAAATCCGCAACCTTTATTGCCACGTCGGGATTGAGCTGGATGTCCCCGCCCTCGTACTTCAGGATCCTGGGCTTGATGTTTGCTCCGGAAACAGCGGATGAGGTGTCCATGTGGGACATGAGTCCGATGGGATCAGCCTCAACTCCCGGAGTTGCCTCCAGGTGAGCGTAGACGTAGCCGTACTCATCCCTCATGGCGTCCCCGAGGCCGATGCCCTTCAGTTCATCCACGAGATAGTCCGCAAGTTCGAACACCTTGGGGCTTGAGGGGAAACACTCCGCGTCCTCATATGACGTGGTCTCAAAACTTACATACTTTAAAAATCTATCTACTAAATTCATACAATTCTCCAATCAACCGACTCTCTCGAAGTCTTCTGCGGGGTGTTTGCAAAGCGGACATACGAAGTCTGCGGGAAGCTCGTCTCCCTCGTAGAAGTATCCGCAGATCTTGCAGACATAGCCGTGGCGCTCCTCTTCGAGCTTCTCCTGCGGCTTCGGTTTGATATGAGCAAAGTAATATGCGTAGGTCACGGAAGGATCGTTGTTGAGAACTACGGCCTCAGTAACGTCTGCGATGAACAGAGTATGTGTACCATAGTCATAAGCATCAACGACTTTTCCTGACATGTATGCATTGGTTCCTGTGGTGATGTATGCAAGTCCGTTAGCGGAGTGAGCATAGCTTACGGGGATGTGCTCGTCAAACTTGTTCACTTCTTTTCCTGTCTGGAAGCCGAAGTGCTTGAAGGTATCCATCACTGCTGACTCTGACAGGAAGGAAATGTTGAACATTCCTGTAGCCTTGATCATGTCGTGAGTGTGGTTTGCTTTGTTCACGGCGATGCTGATACGGTTCGGCTGTGAAGTGAGCTGGATTCCCGTATTTATGATGCAGCCGTTGTCCTTCCCGTCAGCCTTTGCGGTAAGAACGAAGAGTCCGTAGCTGAACTTCTGGAAGGTCTTGGGATCGATCTCAGCCTCAGCCATCTTGGCTTCGTCAACCTTAGGTGCCTCGAACTTATGAATGGTCTTATCGATGGCATCTACCAGAGCCTCGATATCAGCTTCCTGTCCGGGGCGAAGAGCAGACTTGAGGGATACTGTCTGATCCAGCATAGTCATGTTCTTCAGTCCGCCGATGATCTCTCTCATGAGACGGCCGGAGGTAGGTGCCCATGAACCGTTCTCAACGAAGGCAACCGTCCTGTTCTGGATGTTGTGGGCAGCCAGGTCGTGAAGAAGTTCCTCCATGGAAACGAAGATGCCTGCGTTATATGTTGTTGAGCAGAACAGCAGGTGGCTGTACTGGAAGCAGGCTGCGATGATCTCGGAAGCGGGAGTAACGCTCACGTCAAACATCACGGTCTTGATTCCTCTGTCTCTCAGTTCTGAAGAGATGATCTCTGCAACGTTCTCGGTATGCCCGTAAACGGAAGCGTAAGCGATGCAGACTCCAGTCTCTTCCGGTGTATATGTAGCCCACTTGACGTACTTGTCAAGATAGGACTCGATCTTTCTTCTCCATACGAAGCCGTGCAGAGGGCAGATCATCTTGATCTCCAGGCCATGGACCTTCTTCAGGATCATCTGTACCTGTTCGCCGTACTTTCCTACGATGTTGGTGTAGTATCTTCTGGCTTCGTCCATGTATTCAGCGTCGAAATCAACTTCGTCAGCGAAGATCGCTCCGTTCAGCGCTCCGAAGGTTCCGAAAGCGTCAGCTGAGAAGAGGATGCCGTCCTCGTGCTCATAGCTCATGAGAACTTCCGGCCAGTGTACCATGGGTGCAGTGAAGAATGTGAAGTTATGCTTTCCTGAGCAGAACTCGCCCTTATCTCCCACGATCACTGCCTGATCCGTCAGGTCTTTGTTGAAGAACTGCTTGATCATGGTGAGGATCATCTGGTTGCAGACTACCTTCACGTTGGGGTATCTCAGAAGCAGTTCCAGGAAAGTCGCGCTGTGGTCCGGCTCCATGTGGTGGATCACCACGTAGTCCAGGTCGCGGCCGTTAAGGACGTGCTCCACGTTCTCAAAGAACAGCGGTCCCACCGCCTTATCTACTGTATCGAATAATACCGTCTTTTCATCGAGCAAAAGATACGAGTTGTATGATACTCCGCGGGGCACGGAATACACGCCCTCGAACATGGCCAGCCTTCTGTCGTTGGCTCCTACCCAGTAAAGATCTTCGGTTATTTTTTTAGTGCAATACATTTGGTTCCTCCTAAATCAAATTTTGCTTTTTTATATTGTTCGCCGCCGGTATTTTCGCAAAACACCTCAGGCGGCAAAATGTCCTTTATTCGTAAGCGATCTCAAGAAGCTGCGCCAGATCCTCGCCGCAGGCACCGCACTTGTTTCCCACGTCTCCGATCTCCCTGAGTTCTTCCAGCGTCTTGATCTCCTTCTCTCTGATGAGGTCGATCATTTCTTTTTTAGTCTTGTTCTTGCAGAGACAAACCTTGAAGTCGTCTCCCATTGCTCTCATATCCATCTCGCGATTCCTTTCTTTATTAAGGTCATTTTAACGGGTCATACACATGTGATTTATACCCACAGAAACCCATTATAATCATTGTTGATACTTATCTAATTATACCATACAAGCAAAACCATTTGTAGTGGTAATTTGCCTTTGATGCTGTGGTATCAGCATTGCTTGCTTAAAGACGCGGATGTTTAATACTAAAAGTGGTGTCAGCGTCGTTTAGTATGATCATTTGCGGATGTGTTTCCTACTAAAATCAGGTTTCGCGCCATTTAGTAGGAGTTTTTTCAGTAAAGTGCTCCCCATGTCAAGGACACGGTGAAAAAATTTTGTATGATTAGATAATCATCAGATCGGGATATACTCCTGTAGTAATATATTCGTAAAATTCATTAGGTGATAACTTGCATAGTCCCAT